>Ga0172379_10004270_pt1 | contig 21384 bp, 25 predicted proteins | sample GrowelOW334metaG_FD_119756 | JGI IMG/M metagenome (GOLD analysis project Ga0172379, IMG submission 119756) | Groundwater microbial communities from an aquifer near a municipal landfill in Southern Ontario, Canada - Groundwater well OW334 metaG | ecosystem: Environmental > Aquatic > Deep... | reverse complement strand
CACCTCATTCACCTTTACTTGTTCGAGAGAGAAGTCTTTTATCATCAGATTTCAATCTCCTGCTAACTTTCTTAATATCCTCTTCTGCGGGCAATGCCTCTGGTTTAATGCCACTCTTACCAAGAAGGTCGCGAACATTTCTGTTGTTTTTAACATGCTCATGTGTGATCATTTCTTCACCACGTATACCATTTTCCTTCTTAAGGGTGAAATTGGTGATTTCATTGGCAAAGTCTTTGGCTTTGATGGTAATGGTCGGTAAAAAGTCAGCTAAAGCACGTGACGATGGCACCTTAAGCTTGTCTTTCATATCCAGAGTCGTCCTGCCACCAAAAAGCGCATGGTCACCCTTACTCCTGATCCGGGCGAAACCAGAACCGTCAACTCCACGTTCATAAATAATGCCGGACAATTTCTTTTCTGATTCGGATAGTTTATCTCTAAAAATCAATCGCTCCATTTCCGCCAATCTCTTCTCAATGAGTTCCTGCTTGCGAGTCTGCACGGCAAAATAGGCCATAGCGAAAGCAATGGGTTCTTTGTTTGGGTCACCATTTTGGGCGATCAAATAACACGCATGACGAGTTAACGAAATATCGTCAATCTGACGCTTTGCACCAGAACCGACTCCGACCATTTTGTTGACGTCAACAAAATGGTCATCAATGGTCAATCCAGTATTCTGGCATGCAACCTTGGCCTTTTCTATAACTTTTAGGAAATTTCTCCATTCATCATACCCAAGCAAAACCTGTAGATCTCTAGCGAACCAGAACTCAAGCCCACCCTCCGTCTTCTGGACGTATTCATCAAAACTTTTATGAAGTTGTTGGATGATTTCCTGTTTCATCCCATAATCATATCAACTCAAAAAGTCTTGTGAAGTTCCGGGAGTGAAAAATATATGCTGTATTGTAAAAAACCAATATTGAAATTTGCGCGAAATTGCGGAGGGTAAGAGATTTGACTTCGCCTCTCGTTCGCTACCCGCTCACTCGGGCTAGTCACCGACTCGCCTGTCTCGCCTACTGGCTCGACATAGCTCCGTCGTTCAAATCTCATTACTGAATCCAGACAAAATAAAAGACTAGAACAATCTAGTCTTTTATTTTATTGCGGAGGGTAAGAGATTTGAACTCTTGATGAGGTTTCCCCCATGCCACCTTTCCAAGGTGGTGCACTAGACCGCTATGCGAACCCTCCTTCTGTTTATTTTTATCTAGATTTCAATATCTTTTCTACATCCCTGATCTCTTCCCAGATCCCATCTATCAAATCATATTTCCTTGCTTCCTTCAAATTTACCCAAGCATATTCTGTCGCATCATCATCAAGTTTAACTTTTCCTGAAGCATAAGCAGCAAAGTAACTAAATACAAGCACAGGTATTCCATCAGGACGGATGAAAGTAAGATCAACAAGAAATTCTGGTTTACCTATTTTAAGATTTACTTCTTCCATTATTTCTCTTCTAAGAGATTTTTCTAATGCTCCATACCATTGCATTGCACCCTTTGTGCTCGGTTTTGTGTTTATGTAATCATCTGTATTAAGTCCGCCTCCAGGAATAGTCCACTTACCAGGAAATACCTTTTTGTGCATCGCTCTTTTAGTAATAAGATAAGTAAAATCTGGTCTATAAACAAGGGTGGTTGTTGTTATCCTATGTAATTCCTTGTCCTTTATCTCGGGTATATTTTGCATAATTAAATTATACTACTATTACCAACTTCCACTAGATCCTCCTCCACCAGATGAACCACCACCAAAACCTCCAAATCCTCCCCCACCACGTGACCCACCACCCATTCCACCTCCCCAAAACCCACCGCCATGTCCTCCGCCTTTAGAAACGATAAAGTCAAAGAACAGTCCGAGTAGTATCAGAATTGGAATAGCTATAATTCCAAAATAAAAGAATCCGTAGATTATTCCTAGAATAACACCCACAACCCCACCAAATATTCCACCGAACCACCAAGACTTCGACCTACCGAGTATGCTTGCAAGAATTATAAAAATAATAAATCCATAATTATAAAGGAAATTCCAATTGCCATTTGAAGATTCTTCTACACTCGAATAATCTGCTTCACTTTTTACAACAGAAACTATAGCATCTGTTCCCTTTATTATTCCTTCACCATAATTATCATTTCTAAACTCAGGTAAAACAATTTTTTGAATTATTCCATTTGACTGAGCATCTGTAAGTACTCCCTCTAGTCCATACCCAACTTCTATTCTAACTTTCCTGTCTTCAATAGCTATGAGGAAAAGTACTCCATTATCTATATCTGCCTGACCGATTTTCCATTCTTCAAATAACTTTACTGCATAACTTTCTATAGTTTCATCTCCACCCAAAGTAGGTACGGTAACAACAGATACCTGAATAGTCGTCTGAGAATTTAAATCAGATAATGTCTTTTCAAGTACATTTACTTGTTCAACACTCAATACTTTTGCAAAGTCATTTACAAAACCCTGGGGCTTGCCAGGGCTTGTATATGCATGAGTTATAGTAACGCATGCAACCAATATAATACTTGCGAGAATAAGAGCTCGCTTCATATGCTAGAATTTTACAGCTGGCGCAAGTTCTGAACCAACAACAGCCTCAAAGTACACTCTCTCAGAGAAACCTGTCATAGATGCGACTATTGAACTTGGGACTCTCATTACTTTAAGATTGTAAACCTTTACTGCATCGTTAAATCTCATTCGCTCTACACTGATACGATTTTCAGAACCTTCAAGTTGTGACATGAGGGTTTGGACAGTTTCAGCAGATTTTAATTGAGGATAATTCTCGGTAATAACCAAAAGTCTTCCGAGTGCGCTCTCTACTTGTCCTGCTGCTCTTGCCTTTTCATCTGCAGTTGTTGCACCTGAATATCTAGAACGTGCATCAGCGATAGCTATAAATATATCTTTCTCTTGACTCATTATTCCCTTTACTGATTCTACTAGATTTGGAATTAGATCAAAGCGTCTTTGATACAAAGTTTCTACTTGCTTCCACTGTGCATCAGCCTCTTCATTTAGAGTTACTAAACTGTTGTATGTAGAGAATCCATAAATTCCCAATAGTACTACTACAACTAGTAAACCAATTAATATTTTTTTCATTTTAATTAAATTATTAATGAATAAACTCTAATTATTTCTTTGGTGATACTGTAGCTTCATCTTTACCTGCAGGACCAACAACGAAGGCAAATGACTTTACCATATCTTTGAACTGGGTATCAGCTGTATCTACCAATGCTGTATTTCTAGCGCCGATCTTTTGAGCATCTGTGCCTGTATATCCCTTGCTTGCTGGACTTGATGTGATAGCACTAAAGGTAAAGTAATAACAGATAGAACCTTTCTGTAATGAGTACATTCTGTTGAAATATGTCTTTCCTTGCAACGTGCTAGATATTGAGATCATATTGAAGGTTAGATCCTTTACTGTAATACTATTTCTCTCCTTGATAGAAGCAACTGGTGGAAAAGCACACTTTCCGGAATTTACATCTATCTTTGATTCGATTCTTGCTACTGTGTTCTTCTCCTTTTCATCTGCTGTAGGCACTACAAGAGAAACACTAGTTGGTGATTCTACTTTTTCCCAAGTTGTAGGATACTTTACTGAAAATCCTAGCTCATCATTTTTGTATTCAGAAAGCTTTTCTGAAATCTTTGTTGTTTGACTAGATGAAATAGCGGGCTCATTAACCTTTGATGTTGTTGTACTTGTACTTGAAGTTGAAGGAGATGTCGATACATTTGCTCTCCATACTACTGCTCCAATAATAACTAGAACTATAATAACAATTAATGTTTTTTTCATGATTAAAACAGTATAGCAAATTCTAATAATCCATGCCACCCATACCAGGATTTCCAGGCATTGATGGTTTTTCATCCTTTGGTTCTTCTGCTACCGCTGCTTCTGTTGTAAGGAGTATCGCAGATGCGGAACATGCATTTTGTACACCAAGTCTCGTGACCTTTACTGGATCTACAATACCTGCAACTATCATATCTACTATCATTTCGTCTTTTAAAGCATCGTAGCCCGCGTTTCCTTTACCATTTTTTACTTTCTCAATTATTACAGACCCGTCATCCTTTCCTGCGTTTATAGCAATCTGTCGAAGTGGCGCCTCTAGAGCTTTCAATACTATTTGATACCCAAGTTCAAATTCTTTTGTAAAGTTTTTCGAAGTTGTCTGCTTTTTTATAAAGTTATCTTGAACTTTTTGAGCTACTTTTATAAGAGCAACTCCTCCACCAGCGACTATACCTTCTTCTATCGCTGCCTTTGTTGCATTTACAGCATCTTCAATCTTTAATTTCAAATACTTCATCTCAGTTTCTGTCGCAGCTCCTACTCGTATCACAGCAACACCAAGTGAAAGCTTTGCGATCCTCTCTTCCAATTTTTCTTTATCAAATTTTGAATTTGTATTTTCGTTTTGCTTTTTTAATTGTGAGATTCTCTTGTCTATATCACTCTTTTTTCCCTTTCCACCCACCACGATTGTATTATCTTTTGTAGATATCACTTTTCTTGCCTTACCTAGCATGGCTATTTCTGCATTTTCAAATTTGATTCCTACTTCTTCAGAAATAACTGTTGCTCCGACTGTCACAGCGATATCTTGAAGAATATCTTTTTTCTTGTCGCCATATCCAGGAGCTTTGATAGCTAAAACATTGAAATTACCACGAAGTTTGTTTACCAAAAATGTCGTAAGCGCCTCTCCGTCTACATCTTCAGCAATGATCACCAAATCCTTTTTGCCAGATTGTGCGAGCTTTTCTAACAATGGCAAAACTTCTTTTATAGAAGAAATCTTTTTGTCTGTAATGAGAATAGCAGGATCACTGTATTCTGCCTCCATTCTTTCTCCATTTGTGACCATATATGGAGAAATATATCCTTTATCAAATTCTATTCCCTCTGTAACCTCTGACTCTAGACCAATAGTCTGAGATTCCTCAACAGTAACCACACCGTCCTTTCCCACTTTTTTTATTGTATCTGCAATAATATTTCCCAACTCTACTGACTCAGCAGAAATATTTGCTACTTGTCGTATCTCATCATCTGTTTTAATAGGCTTTGCAATAGACTTTAATGTTGCAATAATATCCCTTGATGCCTCTTCTATTCCAAACTTTATACCCATGGCATTTACACCCATTGTAGTATTTTTCATTCCTTCTGAAACGATAGCTTGAGTAAGTATGGTTGCTGTTGTAGTACCATCTCCAGCACTTTCATTTGTTCTAGTCGCGACTTCCTTTATTATCTCCACACCCATATTTTCAAACTTATCCTTCAGAGAAATTTCTTTTGCGATAGATACGCCGTCATTTGTGATCATAGGTGCACCATATCCTTTATCCAGTACTACATTTCTTCCTCGAGGACCAATAGTGATCTTTACTACATCAGCCACAGCATCTATGCCTCGCTTTAGCGCTTTTCTCGCATCCTCATTATATAAAATCTTTTTTGACATAGTTTTGTTATTTAATTATAGCTAATAATTCGCCTTCTTTAACTAAATAATATTCTTCGTCCTCAACTATTATTTTGTCTCCCCATTGAAATAATACTTTTTCTCCCACCTTTACTGTAATAGGTACAAGTTTTCCATCGTCATAACGTCCGTTTCCAACAGCTACTATTTCACCTTGTTTGCTACCTTTATCTTCGTTGATTGTGATAGGGATAATGATTCCTGAAGCTGTCTTTTTTTCTTTACTTTCTTTGTCTTCTTTAATTAAAATTCTGTCTCCGAGAGGTTTTATTTTCTTTGAAATATCGATGTTTTTGCTCATTTTTGTGTAGTATTAAAGCTAATAATGGTGATGGTATTATATACAAAATAGAATATAATGTGTATTGACAAAGATAATATGTGAGTTATGGAAATTTAGGAAAATTTAGCCATCCTTTTTTAACCTATATACTCAAATCTTTTAACTTCTTTCCCCTCAACCTCCACTTTCTCAATGAACATAGACAATGGTCGTATCCACAAACCTCCCTCACCATAAAGTGCTTTATACACTACAAAATCCTCAAGATTCTCAGAATGTTTAGCAATTCCTATAACCTCATATTCTTTGCCCTTGTAATGACGGTATTTACCTAATTTAATTTTATTACTGTCCATTTAACTTCCTATAGTTTTTTACGTCTCAATATTGTAACTACTCCATCCACCCCAAATATTTTAAGTGTCTCATTATCAATTTTATACTTTACTGTTGTACTATTTGGATCAGAAGGTTGATCAGTTGTAATTGTATCTCCATTAATTTCATAAGTCATAAAGACATAATGTTTATCCTTTTTTTCATCTTCAACACAATAAACAAGTTTGCCCTCACTGCCAAATGCCATCGTAACATTTCCATCCTCCCAAATACCAATTATTTCATTTATTTCCATAATTTTATTTCATTACTGCCCATGGCACTTTTTATACTTTTTACCCGAACCACAGAAACAAGGATCATTTCTACCTATCTCAGACTTATTTGCTACTTCATTCTTCACTCCCCCATCTCCTTGCCCTATGACCTGTGCCTGATCATGTACTTCTTTCAATTGCACTGTTTCAGGAGTGACTACTTGACCAGCAACATGTGGTAACAATTTCATAATCTGAGCATTAATAGCAAATTGCATTTCTTTAAAGAGTCTCAAACCTTCTTTTTTGTATTCGACTAGTGGATCTCTCTGACCATATGCACGAAGATTTACACTTGAACGTGTATAATCCATGATTTCTAGATGCTCCACCCAGAACATATCGATAGACTGCAACATGAGCTGTCGCACAACAGTAAGGAATCTTTCTCTACCGACTGTAGCGATCTTTTCATCTATTATTTTCTTCATCTCTGCATCCTCACCTACTACTTCCATAAGCTTCGCCTCTACTTCGTCTGCATTACCCGCCAAAATAGCCAGTCTACGTTCATAAACAGTTTTTCTCTGATGATTTAGAATATCATCGTATTCAAGTATATGTTTTCTAGAATCAAAGTTAAATCCTTCTATCTTTGTCTGAGCACTTTCGAGTGACTTTGTAATAATACGATTTTGTATTGGTTCATCTTCTGCTACACCGAGTCTTCCCATCAAGCTCTTTATAGTATCAGAAGCAAATATTCTCATAAGTGAATCCTCAAGGGAAACGAAAAATTGTGTGGCACCAGGATCTCCTTGTCTTCCAGATCTTCCTCTGAGCTGATTGTCGATTCTTCTAGCCTCATGTCTCTCAGTACCGAGTACAAATAGTCCACCTATTGATTTTACTTCTTCATACAGATCCTTTGATCCAGGATTTCCTCCTAGTCTGATATCCACACCTCTACCTGCCATGTTTGTAGCTATAGTTACAGCACCCTTTTTCCCAGCTTGGGCTATTATCTCTCCTTCTCTTTCATGATTCTTTGCATTCAAAATCTCATGAGGTACTCCCTCGGCTTTGAGGAAATCTGAAAGTACTTCGTTCTTTTCTATCGATACTGTACCGATAAGGACTGGCTGGCCTATTTTATTAAGTTCCTTTACCTTTCTCGCAATGGCTTTGTATTTACCTATTTCTGTTTGGAAAATATAATCATTAAGATCACTTCTCTGAGCGATTTTGTTTGTAGGGACAATAATAGTCTCGAGTCCGTACACTTTATAAAACTCTTCACTCGAAGTAGAAGCCGTTCCTGTCATACCAGAAAGCTTTTTGTAAAGTCTAAAGTAATTTTGGAATGTAATAGATGCAAATGTTCTACTTTCCTTTTGCACGGTAACATTTTCTTTTGCCTCGATAGCTTGATGTAAACCTTCTGACCAACGTCTACCAGGCTGTAGTCTTCCTGTGAATGTATCGACTATAACGATCTGATCATCCTTTATCACATACTCAGTATTTAAATTAAACAAAGCCTTTGCCTTTACTGCAGTTTCTAGATGATGCACGTATTTTATTCCTTTATCAGTATAAATATTATCAACACCAAGTTTCTTTTCTGCTTTTGATATTCCACTCTCTGTTAAGGAAATAGTCCTCTGCTTTTCATCTACTGTATAGTCCTCTTCTTTAACTAAGTCACGAACCAAAAGAGAGAAAGTTTGATAAAGATTTTCGGAATCAATAGTTGGAGAGGAAATGATAAGAGGAGTTCTGGCTTCATCTATAAGTATTGAGTCGATCTCATCCACAATAGCGTAATTGAATGGTCGCTGTCTAAGTGATGTAAGTTCATACTCTAGATTGTCTCGAAGATAATCAAAGCCAAATTCGTTGTTTGTACCATAAGTAATATCGGCATTGTATGCTTCTGCCCTAGTAACAGGTCTTAGGAATTCGTGTACAACTTTAAATGATCCGAGTTCATCTCTTTCTTTATCCTTCTCTGTATGAGCAGGGTCATAGATAAATGAACTCTCGTGATTTATAACTCCCACAGAAAGTCCTAGGAAATTATAAATCTGCCCCATCCAAGCTGCATCACGTCTAGATAGATAATCATTGACCGTAACTATATGCACACCTTTTCCAGAAAGTCCGTTGAGATAAGCAGGCAAAGTAGCCACTAGAGTTTTTCCTTCTCCTGTTCTCATCTCTGCAATACTACCGCTGTGAAGAATAGCTCCTCCTACAAGCTGTACATCAAAATGTCTTTGATTCAATACTCTTTTGGAAGCTTCACGAACTACAGCAAATGCTTCAGGTAAAATGTCATCCAATGTTTCAGCTTTCCCCTCAGTTTTATTTAGTCTTTTCTTAAATTCCTCTGTTTTTGACTTTAATTGTTCGTCTGAAAGTGCAGAAATTGCAGGCTCAAAAGCATTTACTAGTTTTGAAACTGGCTCGTACTTTCTCAGTAACTTTTTGTTTTGATCGCCAAATATATTCTTTATCGAAAATGCCATAGTAAACGACACTATATCACATATTGCACTTCAGGGAAAATCTCTATACCTGTTTTTTCATATACAGCATCCACCATCTCTTGTGCTAGATTTGTTATCTCCTCTGCGGTAGCATTTCCATAATTTACCAGAACCAAAGCCTGATTTTTGTAAACACCAACATTCCCTTTTCTTTTTCCTTTAAACTCACAAATATTGTCGAGTATCCAAGCAAGTGGAATCTTTACCTTTTTGTCATTTACAGAATGTAATATTATTTCAGGATACTTCGCCACCAATTCCTTTGCCTTTGCTGATGATACAACTGCATTTTTGAAAAATGAACCAGCAGTGCCATATTCTTTTAAGCTAGGTAATTTATCTGTGCGAATATTTATTACTGCATTTCGAACCTGCTTTAAACTTGGTGAAAACAAATTTCTTTTAGAAAAGTATTCCTTCAGGTCCTTGTATTCTAAATTTAATTTTAATTTTTTACTTAGATTAAATACAACAGACAAAACAATGTATCTATTTTTTTCTTTTTTAAAAATACTATCTCGATACGAGAAATCACACTGGGAATTTGTAAATGTAATGTATTCATCCTTTTTTACATCGAGTACATACACTGATTCGATAGTATCCTTTACCTCACTTCCATAAGCACCAATATTTTGAACTGGGGAGGCACCGACAGTCCCAGGGATCATTGATAGGTTTTCTAGTCCACAATATCCCTTCTCAACTGTATCAGCTACAAAGCTATCCCAATTCTCCCCCGCACCAACTGTCGCCTTTACAATATTATCCTTTTCTTCGTACTTTATACCCATCAATTCGATTTTTATAACTAATCCATCAAATCCCTTGTCGTCCACTAGTATATTTGAACCACCACCAAGAACAAAAAAAGGGATTTTATTTTTCTTTGAAAAGCCAATTGCTTCTATTATTTCATCCTCATTTTTTACAATACAAAAATACTTGGCTGGTCCGCCGATTTTGAATGTGGTTATTTCTTTCAGACTCTGATTATTGATGATTTTCAAGTTATTTGGAGCCACCTCTCAGATTTGAACTGAGGACCTTCGCTTTACAAAAGCGTTGCTCTACCAACTGAGCTAAGGTGGCAAATATTATATTTTCAATACACGTCCCATTTTACATAAACCACTTACATACTCTCATCCACCTCTGATATCCTTTTCAAAAAAAATGATGAACCCCCATTTCTTTTATCTCACCCCGTCCCCGCACCATATCTATCACTTTCTTTGATGGAGGGTGTGCATGGGCCTTTTTGTGAGCCCATATATAGGTCTCTCTGGCCCATGAAAGGATATAATACGCAATCCACTGAATAAGTGCAATAGCACTTTTCCTATTTAGAAAAGAAATGAACTTTTGTACATAGGAATATACTTTACTAACAAGACTATTTGTTTTGTCAGTAATTTTGGAAATCCAAAATCTCCTTCCAGATCTAATCTCATAGGACTTCATACTTATCATTCCTATTACACCCAAAAATGAAATGTAAAAGGATAAAGTTGTGGTATCTAAAAATGTTAACATACGGTTTTACGTTCAAGCACAGCAAATCGCTCAAATCGTGCTATAGCGATCTTTTCACCAAACTTTTGTGATGCTGCCTGAACCAATGCTTCTATAGTCTGTTCTGGATTTTTAATAAATGGCTGATCTAGCAAAACCATCTCTCCAAAGTATGTAGCAAGCTTACCTTCAAGGATCTTGTCTTGCATATCCTTTGGCTTTCCTTCTACCTCTTTCATAAACACTTCCTTTGCGAGTGCCCGAGCATCTTCTGTAATATCCTCTTTCTTTAAAAACTTGGGATTTGAGGCGGTAATGTGCATGGCTATATCACGTGCCAAAGCCTTGAATTCATCGTTTCCAGATACAAAGTCAGTTTCGCAAAGAAGCTCAACAATAGTAGCCACACGGCCTGTGCCGTGCGCATAAGCCTGTACTGTACCAGCATTGAATGTTCTATCGCTCTTTTTTGCAGCAAGTTCACCACTCTTTTTTTGAAGAATGACAATAGCCTTTTCCATATTTCCTTCTGCTTCCTCGAGAGCTTTCTTACATTGCATAACTGAAATACCAGTTGCATCTCTCAATTCCTTTATTTGTTCTGTAGTTATCATTAGAGTATATAGTTAGTTTTTAATAAACAAAAAGTAATTATATTATTATACCAAAAAACCAAAAGAGGATCTAAGCCTTTTTCGCATCAAAGTATGCCTTTGATATTTCCTTTGCAAAAAACTGCACGCTCATTTGTGATGAATCATTTCCTACAATAGGATAATCAACTTCTTTTATATTACAGTCAGAACCAAGTACAGCAATAACTGTGATACCCATATCCTTTGCTTCCTTAATGGCTGTTTTTTCTTTCTTTGGATCTATAACAAATATAGCCTTTGGTAAATCTTTCATTGTTACCACTCCTGAGAAAAATCTTTCTAGATTTGCTATTTCACGATCTATCAATAATCTCTCCTTCTTTGTGTACTTTGTTAATTCCCCCTTTTCCTTTTCCAAATTTAATCTTTCTAGCTTTTCAACTCTCTTTCTGATCTGTACAAAATTTGTAAGAGTACCACCAATCCATCTACCATCAACGTAAGGCATATTTGTAGAAAGTGCCGCGTTTTTTATCGCATTTCTAGCTTCACTCTTTCCTCCTACGAACAATATAGATTTACCCTCTTTTGCAAGTGTTGCAACAAAGTCTTTTGCTTTAGCGAGTAATTCGCTAGTTTTTTCTAGGTCAAAGATCTCAACTTTGTTTTTTACTCCAAAGATATATGGAGTGATAGTAGGGTGTCTACGTGTTCGAGAAAAAGCAAAATGCGCACCTGCCTTGAACATGTTGTCTATCATTGGATTGTTTGCTTTGATATCTGTATTTGGTGACATAAATATAATGAAATAATGTAGAAAGAGTGTAGCAAATACGGCTTAGTTTTGCAACTTTTCTTGCTCTTTTTCGAAGTTTTGTAATTGCTCAATGATATTATCGAGCTTTCCAGCCATAATAGTATGTATATTACTCCATGACTCCTTTATTCTATGGTCTGTAATACGGTCCTGAGGGAAATTGTAGGTTCGTATCTTTTCTGATCTATCTCCTGTACCTATCTGACCTTTTCTATGTGCACTAAATTTCTTTGCTTCTTCTTCCTCTTTTAACATCTCGAGTTTTGCACTTAAAATAGCCATGGCAGTTTCTCTATTTGCTGACTGACTCCTTTCAGCTGTAGCTCTAACATCAATACCAGTAGGTATATGTAAAATACGAACTGCTGTTTCAACTTTGTTTACATTCTGACCACCCTTTCCTCCAGCTCGTGAAAATTCCATATGCAAATCTGTTGGATTTATCTCAAATTTTACTTTCTTTCTGATTGGTAAAATAGCAACTGATGCTGTAGATGTATGAACTCTACCCATTTTCTCTGTTTCTGGAATTCTTTGTACTCTGTGTACACCTGTCTCAAATCTAAGTTCTGTATATGCTGTTTTCCCTTTTATTTCTAATGTTAAATCTTCTATAACTCTAGCTGACCAGCCCTTTGATTCTGAATACTTTTTGTACATTTGCATCAATTCGTTTGCAAATAATGTAGCCTCATCGCCACCAGTAGCAGCTCGCACCTCAAGAATTAACTCAGTTGGATACTCTATTTCTTCTTTTTCTGAATTTATTATTGCTTGTATTTGTTTTTCTGTGTTGTCTTTTTGTTCTTTTATAGATAGCAAATCAGCCTGAGCCATATCTTTCATGGATGAATCCTTTTCTATCATCTGCAAAAGCTCTAACTCCTCTTTTTGAAGTTTTTCGTAAATTTCAGCAAGGTATGCTGTTTTATGATTTTTCTTATACTCTTCTAGATTCATTTTAATATTATAACAAATAAGTCTTATATCAAAAAAGAATAAATATTCTGTTCAGAGACCAGAAATTTTTTTCTAAAAATTTCTTTGTCCTCGGCGACTACTCGCCTGTGGCTGTCTCTTCACGATATATTTACTCTTTTTATAACTTAACCCTTACTAACAACCTTTTTTGTAGTTGCCTTTGACTGGCGAGTCTTGAACTTTTCTACACGACCAGCACTATCGAGTGACTTTTCTTGGTTTGTATAAAATGGATGTGATGCACTAGAAATTTCTACATGGAAAGCTGGGTATTCTTTTCCGTCTGTCCACTTTGCCTTTTCCTTTGTATCGATAGTTGAGGAAATAAGGAACTGTGATCCGTTTGAATTATCAACGAAGATTACAGGTCTGTATCCCTTTGGATGAATATCTTTTTTCATAGTAGACAATACTCTAACAGAAAACTGTTTATATTAACCCTTGTAATGGATTGATCATAGTTCTCTGTATAGTGTCAGCTTTGACCATAACTTGAGTTCCATATGTGCTATTAATATTAGTTGTACTACATGCCCTACCTGAATAATACCGACAAGCAGCGTTTCTTTCTGCTGTATAGCTACCAGAACGTGCACCAAGTTCCGACAGATATATAGCTGAAGCAATAAATGCGTGTTCTGGGTTCCATGGATTTGGATTTGTTACATTTGCAGCTTTTGCAATCTTATCTTTAAAGAGCATCCACGTTGACGCGATAAACTGAGCAGGACCCATAGCACCTCCCCAGCCAACAGACTGTGGACATGATATAAGTGTCTTTGAATATTCTAGACCGAGTGATTCTGTAATTTTAATAAATGGTTCTACGTCCCTACCAGGCTTCATTACATTTGGAAATGTTTTGCCACTTTTGACACTTACACCTGCACCAGTAGTCGGATTTGTTAGATAACAAGTACCCACATTTTTACCCAGTGATGATTCTTGTGTAAGAATTGCCAACAAAAATGCAGGACGTACGCCAGTTGATTTTTGTGCTTCAGTTGCATATTTTAATGCCAATTCGAAAGGTATTGCATCAGAATCTCGAAGTGAGAATAGTGCTGCTCTTATTTCTGCCGCTTTTGACCTTCTATCTGCGAGTAACTGAGTATATGTTTTTTCACTACCTTTACTTAGGGTCAACAATCTTTGTTTCTCCTTCTCATCATTTTCTATATTTTTCTTTTCCGTTTCTATCGCCGCCCGTGCATCCAGTTCTTTATTCTTCCTTTTTGCAAGCACATCTTTCTCAGCTTCTGTCTGACTTTTATCACCGCGAACCTGCTCAAATGTAACTTTTAATGATTGTTGAACGGATTCAAAGGTATCCAAATCAGAAAAGACACTGGAAAGATTGTCTCTTTTTAGAATAAACTCTGGCATTGATACAGAATCAACTTCATTTGTTTTTCTCATTATTTGAGCAAGAGTTTCTCTACCTCGATCTATTCTGTCCTCCAAACTCTCGATTTTTTCTTGTTTTTGATTGATATCCTTTCCCAATGATTCTATTGTAAGATTCTTTGCTTTAATATTTAGCTGTGCTGTCTTAATCTTTGTATCTAGGATAAGGATATCTCTTTTTAAGGAAGCACTTTGATTTTGAGTACTCTTTAAAATCTTCTCATTTTCTACTATCTGTTGTTCAACACTTGTTAGTTCTCTTTGCAGTCTCGCTTCTTTTTCAGCTTGAGTTTCATTTATCTGTGCACCACTAAAAAGCGGAAAAATTAGAAAAGTGACAACAAAAAAAGATATGAACTTAATATTCACACCTCTTATTGTATCACAAACTACTTTTTTTCCTCCTGTTTCTTTGAATCTGTTGGAGCCTCTGCTGCACCTTCCTCTCCTTCTTTCTCTACCTTTCCTTTCTTTTCAACCTCAATAGTTGACATATCTATTGGCTTTACTTCTTCGACTTCTTCCTTTGCTTCTGCTATAGATGCCACTATCTCATCTGGACCAGATATAAGTGTCACTCCTGCAGGTAGCTTTATGTCTTTTGCGGTAATTGTACTTGAATACTCTACAAGGGATGAGATATCAACTTTTAAATCAGTGGGTAAATCCTTTGGCGCAGCTTCGATCTCCAAATCACGGACAACCTTTATGAGAATTGCACCTTTTTCCTTTACTGCAGGAGAAACACCTTCAAAAATTAGTGGTATATTTACCTTTACCTTCTTTCCTTTTTCTATAACATAAAAATCAGCATGTCGTGGAGCACCTGTTACTGGATGAATATCGATATCTTGGATAAGTACCTCGTGTTCATTTTTCCCCTCTTTTAGAAGAATAACTGATGATTCACCTGCTTTCTTGAAAGTTTTAATGAATTGTACAGTAGAAACAACTATAGGAGTATTTTTCTCCTTTGGTCCATAAAATACAGCGGGAATCTTCCCCTGAGAACGCAATGTCTCTGGGCTAACCTTCATATCACGTAATTCAGCAGTTAATGTAAGCATGGGGACTATTATATATAGATTCAATAATAAATCAAGTAGAAACTATATATTTGCTATTTTAAGTTACTAAAATGATCTTAGAGTACAAAGTAATATATAAGAAAAGCAGCCAAAACAAAGTTAAATATAACTACACCATTTAGTATTTTACTAGCGCTTGCTTCATCTTTTATAATACCCTTTCTCACTAGCCAAGCAGCCATACCAGGTGTTTGTGGTTGACCAAAAACAGCACGAGACTTGAATTGTGACTGAAACTGATCATTTTCAAATTCTATATTTGACATAAAATAAATAGTTATTATCTAATATGAGTTTATTGTACCACGTTATTTCTAGGTGTCCTACCTTCGAAATAATCGACAATATTCTGTGCAGAAATGGTAGACATCTCTATTCGAGCTTCTTCTGTTCCAGAAGCGATGTGCGGAGTCAAAACTACATTGTCTAATTCTGCCAAACCATCAGCCAATTTTGGTTCAAATTCAAAGACATCAAGTCCGGCACCTCTTATTACTTTATTCTTTAGCGCATTTACAAGGGCAATTTCATCTACCACTGGACCTCTTGATGTATTTATAAGATATGCAGTTGGTTTCATTAATGCCAACCTAGATTCATTTATCAGATGACGAGTAGATTCTAATAACGGCACATGTATAGATACGACATCAGAAATCCTTAATACTTCTTCTACAGTACTGTAAAACTTTGCATCAAAATCACTTTCTAATTTTTCATTACGGTTTACATCATAATAGACAATGTCCATTCCAAAGCCATTTTTGCCACGGTGCGCAACATCAGAACCTATACGACCTGTACCTATTATTCCCAATGTCTTTCCTGATAACTTTGTACCATGTAGCAACAATGGATCCCAACCAGAGTATTTACCTTCACGAATATATTTGTCACCTTCGACTACTCGACATGTAAGTGCGAGTATAAGTGCCCATGTATGTTCAGCTACACGGTCTGCGCCACCTCCAGGAGTATTTGTGACAAAGATATTTCTAGTCTTTGCTTCAACTAAATCTAGATTATTAAATCCAATAGCGAAATTTGCATAAATCTTTACAGTGGGAGCAGATTCCATAACTTCCTTATCTATAACATCGGTCAAAAGTGTGAGTACCGCGTCATAATCTTTACTCTTTAAAATTGAAATTAACTCTAACTTTGAAAGTGGCCTGTTGTCTGGATTTATATCTATTTCATAACCCTTTTCCTTTAAAATCTGTATCCCTGCATCTGGAATCTTTCTTGTTATATATACCTTCATAATTATATTTTATTAAATAATTTTAATTTTTCTTCAACAACTTTTTGCATTGCATTTCTTGCTCCTTTCAAATATTTATAAGGGGATATTTCGTCTGGATTGTCTTGTAAGGACTGCATCAATCCATGTTTATATGCCACCCTTAACTCTGTATTTATATGAATAATTGAAATTCCTGAGTCTATTGCCTGCTTTATGTCACTATCAGAATTACCTGATGCGCCATGAAGCACGAGTGGTGCTCCAGAAACATCTGATATTTCTTTTATTCTCACTATATTTAATGCTGGCTCCCCACCCTTTACCATTCCATGAATATTTCCTACTGCAGGTGCCAACAAATCAACACCTGTTTGTTCTATAAACTCTTTAGCTTCCTCCACCAGAGTCAGACGTCCAGCACCTTCTGGTATTTCATCTAAAATCTTTGATGATTTACCTATAAAGCCAATTTCGGCCTCAACTAGAATGTCATTATTTACACTTCTTGCATAATCTACACACTGCTTGGTGATTTTTATATTTTCCTCAAATGATAGTTCTGTACCGTCAAATATCACAGAGTCAAAACCGGCATCCACAGCTTCTTTTACCCTATCAAATGAATAAGTATGATCAGCATTTAGAAATACCGCTTGACCTGTTGATTCCCTATAACTCTTTACCACAGAAGCTATCTCCCTTACACCAATAAAATCTCTTTCACCTTCTGAAACTCCAATAATCACTGGTAGCTTCAATTCCTTTGCAGCAGATACTACAGCCCAAAAGCCCTCAATATTTGAAATATTGAAATGCCCTATAGCTATATGCTCTTTCAGTGCGTCCTGAATATATGTTTTTAATAATTTCATGTTACAATTCTAGCATATATGTTTGATAAAAATATAGATTTTTTGGCAATTGGGGATATCACCACAGATGCTTTTATTAGAATAAAAGAAGCAAATGTAAATTGTCGCCTAGATACTGACAAATGTGAACTTTGTATGAAATTTGGCGACAAAGTTCCATTTGAGTACGTAAAGGTCATAGAAGCAGTGGGAAATTCTGCAAACGCAGCTATTGCGGTAGCTAGACTTGGTATAAATACTGGTCTTATAACCCAAGTAGGTGATGATCAAAATGGCAAAGATTGTCTTAAGATTTTAAAAGAAGAAAAAGTCGATGCTAGATTTGCAAAGATTCATAATAATAAACCAACAAATTATCATTTTGTACTTTGGTATGATGTAGACAGAACTATACTCATAAATCACGTAGAGTACGATTACAAACTTCCTACGATAAAGAGACCGCCAAAGTGGATTTATTTGAGTTCACTTGCATCAAACACTGCTGATTATCATAAAGAAATAACAGAATATCTAATCAAAAATCCAGAAGTAAAACTAGCATTTCAGCCAGGTACATTTCAGATCAAACTCGGAATACAAGAATTAAAAGATATATATGGTAGAACTGAAGTTTTTATTTGTAATGTTGAGGAAGCTCAAAGAATATTATTAAATGAAACGCGAGATATAAAGATTTTATTAAAAGAAATTCACTCAAATGGTCCAAAAATAGTACTCATTACAGATGGCCCAAAAGGTGCTTATATGTTTGATGGAGAGCACTATTATTTTATGCCTGAATATCCAGATGCAAAGCCTCCAGTAGAACGTACAGGTTGTGGTGATTCATTTTCTGCAACTTTTGTCGCTGCTCTCATCATGGGCAAGTCCCCACTTGAGGCATTGGTCTGGGCACCTGTAAATCCTATGTCAGTTATACAGTATGTAGGTGCTAGAGAAGGATTGTTAAATAGGGAAAATATAGAATGGTGGCTCAAAAATGCACCGCCAGAGTACAAACCAAAAGAAATTTAATCTAGGAAACTAGTTTATTATTTTCTACTTTAATTCTTATAGTATCTTTTTACAAAACTTTCTTTAAATAAATCAAACTGGTCATTCAACATTGATTCTCTAATTTTCTTTACCAAATTTACAATGAAATAAAGATTGTGTATTGAGGCTAAAGTTGCACCTAGCATTTCTTTTGATCTAAATAAATGTGATAAATAAGCGGATGTGTAATTTGTACATGTATAGCATTTGCATTCATTATCTATCTTTGAAAAGTCACTTATGTATTTTTCGTTTAGAATATTTATTCTTCCGTCATAAGTATAGAGACTACCATTTCTAGCCATCCTAGTAGGAGCAACACAATCAAATGTGTCTGCGCCATTCTCTATACCACCAAATAAGTCCATCGGCTCACCAATACCTAGCAAATGTCTTGGTTTGTCCTTTGGTAGATTATCATTTACCCATCCAACCGTACTATACATGTCTTCCTTATCAAATGACCCACCAATTCCAAAACCATCAAATGCCATACCGGAAATTATCTTTGAACTTTCTTTTCTCAAATCCTCGTATCGCCCACCTTGGACAATACCAAATATTGCCTGATTATTTATATTATTTTTATTATGATAATCAAGTGATCTTCTAGCCCATCTATGTGTACGATCCATGGCTTCCTTTTGATATTCATAACTAGCTAGTGGTGATGTGCATTCATCAAATGCAAAGATTATATCTGCACCAATATTATGTTGTATCTCTATTGACCTCTCTGGTGTAAATCTATGTGAACTTCCATCAATAATTGATTTAAAATCAATACCATCCTCATCTATTGATACTAGTTTTGCATGAGTACTATTGGAATCTGGATCAGTATCTTTCAATGATTCTTCATCACTTTTTATTTTTTCATTGTCTAAATTTCTCTTCTCATTATCTTTCTTTACGATTTTACCGACATTATTGTCATATGCAACACCCAATGAGAAAGCCTGAAAACCTCCCGAATCAGTAAATGTTGGTCCATGCCAATTCATGAATTTATGAAGTCCTCCCGCTTTCTTTAGGATTTCTTCCCCAGGTTGTAGATATAGATGATATGTATTTGCCAAAACAGCATCGGCACCCAATGACATTACCTGTTCAGTAGTCAAAGCCTTTACAGTAGCCTTTGTACCTACGACGATAAAAGCAGGAGTAGATATTACTCCATGTTCTGTCTCAATTTTCCCCACCCTTCCTCGTCCGTTGCCTAGTTCTTTTTCAATAATAAATTTCATTACGCTCATATTAACATATGATATAATAACCACCATGCAAAACGATAAAATAACAAAGAAAGAGATTATTAAGAATATGGATGAACATATTTCAGAAATTGGCAAGGAGTTTAAAAGTGGATTTAAATTATTAGAGAAATACCAAAAATCAGTTACTATTTTTGGCTCAGCAAGACTTACAAAAGAAAGCTCACATTATGTAGACGCAGAAAATCTTTCAAAACAAATAGTCGAGGAAACGAGATATGCAATATTAACTGGTGGTGGCCCAGGGATTATGGAAGCATCGAACAAGGGCGCTATTGAAGCAAGTGGGCAATCTGTGGGAATGAATATAAAACTACCAAACGAGCAACATATTAACAAGTATGTTACAGATTCAATACATTTGGATTACTTTTTTGTAAGAAAATCTCTAATGTTTTTTTCTTCTGAATGTTTTGTTTTTTTTCCTGGGGGATTTGGAACCTTTGATGAATTGTTTGGAACATTAACATTGATACAAACGAGGAAAATTCCACATGTTCCAGTTATATTATTTGGAAGTGATTTTTGGAATCCTGTAAAAAACTTGATCGAGGATCAAATGCTGAAAAAGCACAGTACAATATCACCAAAGGATATGGAGCTTTTTATTATTACAGATTCAAAAGATGAGGTAATACGAATTATAAAAGACGCACCAGTTTCCAAATGGTGGAATGTTATAGATTAAAGAGCCTCGATTGGTTGACCTACTACTGCACATGCACCTGGTGTTTGTATTGCTGAACAAGTAACTTCAATAAATAGACCTGAGTTTAACTCCTCTGTTGTAGCATTCCATGTTTCTTGACCGTCATTTGCTGTATTTGTTGCAATGTTTTTTACTAAAGTGTATTCAATTGGAGAATCGGAGATCTTCTTTAATAAATTGATATTTACTCCAGCATTAGATGGAAAAGATGTTGTTTCCCAAGATATTACTCTACTATTTGCTGCAAATACTGAAGCAATTCCAGATAATGGCAGTACTGATTTTGCTGATACTGTGGTATCTGACGTTTGAGTATTTGAAACTATATTATTATCCTTTGGTGAAAATTGATAAAAGCTATATGCGCCTGTTAAAAGTACTGTGGCTACTAAAGAAACGACGTAGTAATTTTTCATAATATTTATAATTTTATTTAATTAAATTCCTCTATATCATATCACTGAGGCTCATATAAGTCAATGTGTATAATTTTTAATGAATCAATGATGGTTAGATAGATAAGTACATTATATATTACAAACAAAAAACACCCAGACGGGTGCTTTTTGTGATATTTCTATCGAGTAAGACGAGTAGTGGTATTACCAATTTCCGCGACTTTCTCCTCCTCTGTTGAAATCCTTTCGAGGAGCTCGTGGTTCCATTGGACGAGCTTCATTGACAGTTAGATTTCTTCCGTCAAGTGGCTTGCCATTGAACATGTTGATTGCATTGTCTGCTTCAGCATCTGTTGTCATCTGAACGAATCCAAAACCTTTTGATCGGTTTGTCATCTTGTCCATGATGATACTTGCTGATTCAACTGCTCCAGCTGCTGCGAAGTGTGCCTTAAGAGCATCTTCACTT
>Ga0172379_10004269_pt1 | contig 21387 bp, 17 predicted proteins | sample GrowelOW334metaG_FD_119756 | JGI IMG/M metagenome (GOLD analysis project Ga0172379, IMG submission 119756) | Groundwater microbial communities from an aquifer near a municipal landfill in Southern Ontario, Canada - Groundwater well OW334 metaG | ecosystem: Environmental > Aquatic > Deep... | reverse complement strand
TGGTTATTTTCGTGCGCAGCACTACCGCCAGCGCCTTGAGCGTCTCCGGTTCAGTGGTTCCGGCCCGCGCGGGTGAAAGCGCACCCGGCAGGAAATCCTCCACGGTTGTGTTGTTTATGAGGATTATTCCGTTTGTTGAGGGAATTACGGTCAGCTCGCCGCGGAATTCCTTGTCGCCGTAATCGCGGTCAATGAGGCTGCCGCCCACCAGGTTTTTAAGCAGTACTCCCGCGCCGTCCCCCAGCGGAGTTATCCGGAACGGCTTGCCGGAAAGGTATTCGATGTTGTCCCAGCTGTTAGTGACGGTTATGTTCTGTTTTTCCGGGTCAAAACGCACGGTCCACGTGTCGTTGCGTTTTCCCTTGCTGATGGAGCCCAGCGTCAGATCGGTTATCGTGAAACTTGAACTGGCCTGAAAAGCGAATTCCTTTATCCGGGCCGGTATGCCGTTGCCGTCCGAATATAAAGCGACGTTGAGTTCCGGTGATTTTGTGCGGCGCAGCAGCCGGTTTATCGGGGAGGACAGCCGGGTGCGGATCATGAATTTTGCCGGATCGTCTTTCAGCTTGCCGCCGAGCTTTTTGAAGGTGTTTTGTATATCCGGGTCGTCAGGTTCTAGCGCGGCTATTGTCGAGTAAGTCTGCCAGGCCTTGAGATTTTCTTCCGCGTCGGAATACAGGGTGGAGAGTTTTTTTGCCGCGTCGTAATTCATGCCGTCGTGCTTGAGCGACTGTTCAAGATAGGTTTGCGCCGTCAGCGGTTCGCCCTGCTCGATATTGGCCAGAGCCATAAGGTACGCGGTGAAGGCGATCGTGTAGGGGTCGGTGGCGTAAAGAGCTTGGAGCTTTTTTTCGGCGTCTTTGTATTTCCCGTCGAAAAGCAGGGCCAGCGCCGTGCCGAGCCGCGAATCGGAAACCATGCCCGGGTTTGAGGTGAGCGAGGTGACTTTGTTGAACTGGTCTATCGCTTGCCGGTTCTTGCCCATGGACAGATAGGCCCAGCCTTTGAGTATATTGGAGATGGCGTCGGAAGGTTTTTTTGAAAGCGCTTTGTCCAGATATTCGATGGCGGAACTGGACCGGCCGCCGAAATATTCCATAACGCCGAGATTTTTGTAGGCGGAAAAAGATTCTTCCGCGTCCGCGGAGCGGGTGAGTTCCTTGTAGTGAGCGGCGCAATCGTACGGTTTTCCTTCCGCGCACAGCAGGGCGGCTTTGGCGAGCGCGTCAGAGCCATAAAAATCCTTGTCCGTCACGTTATCGTCCGGATCGGGCAGATTGATTTGCGCCGGCGCGTCTTCCGCTTCAGGGACCAGCAGTTCCGACGATATCTTTTTCGGCACCAGATTGAAACTCTCAACCTGTTCCGGAGGTTCCTGCGCGAAAAGAGACGGTACGGACGCAAGCAAAAGCAAACCAGAAAGCGTGAGAATGCCATTTTTAGGAATCATGTATACATTATACAAAAGAAAATTGGCGCCGGGTTACGCCCTCTTATGTTACAATTGTAATATGCGTACAGAGCGCGATAATTCTCCCGTTTTATTCAAACCCTGGACGGAACGCCGGTTTTTCTGGATTTTGTCCGGTTTGTGCCTGCTGCTTTATCTCGCTTTCACCGGTTCCCGCGCTCTCTGGGATCCGGGCGAAAGCCGTTATGCCGATTTAAGCCGCGCCATTCTGGATTCCGGCGACTGGCTTGTTCCCCGTCTTAACGGCGTGCTTTATTTTGAAAAGCCGCCTCTGGGCTACTGGCTGAACGCGCTTGCGATGAAAGTGTTTGGCATAAACGAATTCGCGGTCCGGTTTGTGACCGCGGTTTCCGGCCTGCTGGGCATTTTCGGGCTTTACTGGTGGGCGAGCAGGGTTTTCAGCCGCAGAATCGCCCTTCTGTCCGCCGCGATTTTAGCCACCAGCGCGGGTTATTTCGCGTGGTCCCAGATTCCAGAACTTGATATGCTGTTTTCCCTTTTCCTGTGCGGCGGGCTGGCTCTTTTCTATCTCGGTTTCGAGAATAAGTTCAGGCCGTTTCTGTCCATGCACCTTGCGTATTTCCTTATCGGGCTGGCCTGCCTGGTGAAAGGCATAGTGGCGTGGGGTTTCCCCTTCATCATAATTTCGGTTTACCTTACCGTAACGCGGCAGTGGAAACGCTGGCGCGAATTCTATCCGGCAAGCGGAATCCTTCTGACGCTGGTTTCCGGCGGCTGGTGGTTTGTGGCAGTGAACGCGGTCCAGCCGGATTTTTTCAATTTCTTTTTTGTCGGCGAACATCTCCAGCGTTTCGCCACAAAAAAACATTCGCGCACGGGCCAGTTCTGGTATTTCATACCCGTAGTCGCGGGAATGTTCTTTCCGTGGACCGCGGCGTTGGTGCCCGCCCTGCGCGCCGTCTGGGCCGAGCTGAAACGGTTGTCGAAACCGTTTGTTTTCATGGCGGTGTGGGTTCTCGTGATTTTCGGGATATTTTCGCTTTCCGGCTCAAAACGCCCGCCTTACATGGTGCCGGTTCTGCCGCCGCTGGCTGTCCTGCTGGCCTGGTGGTTTGATTCCAAATGGAACGACGCCAAAGGCCTGTTCGGCTGGTTTTCGGTTCCCTACGCGGTTTTGTCGGTCTTGGTGGGCGCGGGAATGTTCATCGCTTTGCCCCGGATAAAATATATGGACCCGGCGCTTAGCGTTAACTGCTTCTGGCCCGCGTTTTTCCTCATGCTTTCCGGCGCGCTTGTCTGGTTCTACGGGAAGCGGCAAAACGCCCCTGAAACTTTCCGCGCGGTGTTTCTGTGCGCTCTGATGTTCATAGCCGCGGCCTATACGGAAGCGGGAAAGCTGGACCCGCTATTGTCGCGCAAGGCGATGGCGAAGCTCATCATGGCAGAATACCAGCCGGGCGACAGGATAATTTCGTTTAACGCGTTCTGGGAAAGGAACATGCAGAGCATGTCCTTTTATACGGGCCGGCGCGTGAGCGTGGTGGGTTCGCGGGGCGAACTGGAATTCGGCGCGGAGCGTGACGCCGAGCGCGAAAAACACTTCCCTTCCGAAACAGATTTTGTGAACACGCTCAGGGATGACAGCGCGCGCTCTTTTGTTGTAGCATACTCGGAGCAATTGCCGGATATTGAACGGCAGGCCGGCAGGCCGCTTTATCCCGCGCCCGGCAAACTGCCCGGCAGGCTTGTTCTTTTTTCAAATAAACCGTGGAGAAATTAAATGACAGCTACAAAAACCATGCGTGACACTTTTCTGCCTTTTTCCGCGCCTTCCATAGGCGAGGAGGAATGCGCGGAGGTGCGCCAGTCCATGCTTTCCGGCTGGCTTACCACCGGACCGAAGGTTAAAAAATTTACCGAAGATTTCACGGCATACGTCAACGCGCCCTATGGCGTTGCCTTAAATTCCGCCACGGCGGGCCTGCACATCGCCCAGGTAGCGGCGGGCCTGAAACAGTTTGACGAGGTGCTGACCTCTCCGCTTACCTTCACCGCCACGGCCAATACCGTGTTGCATTGCGGCGCCAAGCCGGTTTTCTGCGATATAGACTTAGACACCTATAATATGAATCCCGCGCTGGCGGCGGAAGCCGCCGGGCCGAACACGAAAATAATCATCCCTGTCCATTTCGCGGGCCTGCCCTGCGATCTGGACGAAATTCGCAAAACCGCCGTAAAATATAACGCGATTGTGATTGAGGACGCTGCGCACGCCGTAGGCGCCGAGTATAAGGGCAAGAGGCTGGGCACCCATTCCGAAATGGTGGTTTTCTCCTTCCACCCGAACAAGAATATGACCACGGGCGAAGGCGGGCTGGTTACGTTCAGCGACAAAAAATACCTGTACCCGCTCACCGTGCTGGGCTTCCACGGGATTGATAAAAATTCCTGGGAAAAATATCCGGACCGCGTCGTGCAGGATTATGACGTGGTGGAAGCCGGTTTCAAATATAACATGCTAGACATCCAGGCCGCCATAGGCATTCACCAGCTTAAAAAGCTGGACGGTTTCAACGCGCGCCGCACCGAACTGGCCGAGTTTTATAAACGCGAACTGGCGGAAGTCGAGGAACTGCACATCCCCAAGCTGCCCGCTTACAGCCACAAACACGCCTGGCATCTGTTCTGCCCGCTGGTGAAAACCGAAAAGCTCGGCATAACCCGGGCGGATTTCATGAACGAGCTGAAGGCTCTTAATATCGGCACCGGCCTGCATTACCGCGCGATTCATGAGCACCCGCTTTACGCGCGGCTGGGTTTTAGAAAAGGGATGTACCCGAAGGCGGAATACGCGGGCGAGCGGATTGTTTCGCTGCCGCTTTTCCCGAAGATGACGGATACCGACGCGCAGGACGTAGTCAATGCGGTTAAATGCGTTATCGCAAAACACCTGAACAAATAAAATGACCACAGAAAATAAACTCGCCGTTTCGGTTGTGATACCGGTTTATAACGAGGAAGCCAATCTGCCGGAGCTTTACGCCCGGCTGGTGAAGACCATGGACGCCATGGGCGAAAGCTATGAAGTGCTTTTCAGCGACGACGGCAGTTCCGATTCCTCGCTGGAAATCCTCAAGGGCTTCGCCGCGCGGGATCCGCGCGTGAAGGTGATCGAGTTTTCCCGCAATTTCGGCCAGCACGCCGCCGTCATGGCGGCTATGGAGGAGAGCGTGGGCGCGACCGTGGTCACTCTCGACGCGGATCTTCAGAACCCGCCCGAGGAAATTCCGAAACTGATGGTTAAAATCAGGGAAGGGTACGAAGCCGTCGGCGGCTGGCGGCAGGACCGGGACGATAATATCCTGCGCAAAATCCCCTCCCGCATTTTAAATTCGCTGAGCGCGTATCTGTTCGGCGTGAAGCTGAAGGATTACGGCTGCATGCTCCGCGCCTACAAGCGGGAAGTGGTGGACCAGCTGGTGAAATGTCCCGAAGTCAACACCTATATTCCGGCGCTGGCAAATTCGTTCGCCAAGCGTGTCACGGAAGTGCCGGTGGCGCACGCCGCGCGCACGAAGGGCGAGTCGAAATACAATATCGTTAAACTGCTGCGCCTCAACTTCGACCTGATGACCGGGTTTTCGCTCCTGCCCATCCAGCTGGTAGGTTTCGCCGGCATCGCCGTGGCGGTTACCGGACTGGCGTTCGCCGTTTTCCTGTTTGCCCGCCGCTTGATAATCGGTCCGGAAGCGGAAGGCGTGTTCACCCTGCTTGCCGTCCTGTTCTTCTTCGTGGGAATCCAGATTCTGGCGCTCGGCATTGTGGGCGAATATGTGGGCAGAATTTATATGGAAGTGCGCCGCAGGCCGCGTTTCGTCATCCGCCAGGTGCATACAAAGGGAAGCTGATGCGCGCCATAGTTTTCGCTTATCAGGAGTTGGGGTATATCTGCCTTGAACAGGTTTTAAATGCCGGGTTTGACGTGGCCGCGGTTATTACCCACCATGACAATCCGGGCGAGGAAATCTGGTTTCGTTCCGTGGCCCGGCTTGCCGAAAGCCGAGGCATCCCGGTCTGGAAAACGGATTCCTTTAATAAGGATGAATGGTTTGACCGGATCAGGGCCGTCGGCGCGGATGTTTTCTTTTCGTTCATGTTCCGCAAGATGATTCATTCAAGCGTTCTGGCGCTGGCCCCGAAAGGCGCTTTCAACCTGCACCCTTCCCTGCTGCCAAAATACCGGGGCCGCTGTCCCGCCAACTGGGTTCTGGTCAACGGGGAACGCGAAACCGGCCTTACCCTGCACCGCATGGTGAAAAGCGCGGACGCGGGCGCCATTGTTGCCCAGACGCGCGTAGAAATAACGCCGGAAGACGACGTGCGTTCGCTGTACGCAAAATTCGCGGCGGTCTTGCCGGAGTTTATCTTTGGCGCGGTTACGGACATCAGAAACGGTACCTATAAGGAAACCACGCAGGACGATTCCAGTGCCTCCCTTTACGGCGGGCGCGGCCCGCAGGACGGCGTGATTGACTGGTCCGGGTCCGCGCTTTCCATCCATAATCTTGTCCGCGCCGTGGCGCACCCTTATCCGGGCGCTTTCGCCGTGTCGGGGAAGGGCGAAAAACTGTTTATCTGGAAAACGGAACCGCCGCAGTCTGGCTCGGCTTCTTCGGGAAAGCCCGGAACGGTTTTGCGCGTCAGCCCGCTTGAAATTGAGTGCGGGCAGGGTTTTTTATCGCCAAAAATACTACAATGGAAAAATGAGGCGGAACTTTCCGCCCCGGATTTCGTCAGGCAGTATAACGTCAAAGCCGGTGATTTGATCACCGAAAGGAGCGCTTTAAAATGAAAGTTTTAATTCTTGGCGTAAACGGTTTTATCGGGCACCACCTTACCCGTTCCATTCTTGAAAAAACGAACTGGGAAGTTTACGGTATGGACATTTCCGATGACCGCGTAAAACCCATGCTGGGCCACAAAAACTTTCACTTCGCCGAAGGCGATATCTCCATCCATCGCGAATGGATTGAATACCACGTCAAGAAATGCGACATCGTGCTTCCGCTTGTGGCTATCGCCACCCCGAAAATTTATGTGACCGACCCCCTGCGCGTTTTCCATCTGGATTTCGAGGAAAACCTTAAAATCGTGCGCTATTGCGTAACGCATAAAAAGCACATCGTGTTCCCCTCCACCTCGGAAATTTACGGCATGTGCACGGACAATGAGTTTAACGAGGATACTTCTAACCCGATAGTCGGCCCTATTCACAGCCAGCGCTGGATTTACAGCGTGTCCAAACAGCTGATGGACCGCGTTATCTGGGCCTACGGCATGCAGCACGGCCTGCGCTTCACCATTTTTCGGCCCTTTAACTGGATCGGCCCCGGACTGGACAGCCTCAACGCCGCTAAAGAGGGCTCCTCGCGCGTGCTGACCCAGTTTTTGTGGGATATCCTGCGCGGCAAGCCTCTGCAGATAGTGAACGGCGGCACGCAGCGGCGGTGCTTCACCTACGTGTCCGACGGCGTGGACGGCCTTATGCGCATTATCGGGCATGAAGGGAAAGACCATTACGGCGAGATTTTCAACTTCGGCAATCCCACCGCGGACAAGTCCATCATTGAACTCGCCGAAACGCTGGTTAAGGTTTATAACAGCCATCCGCTCAAGCCGGTTAACCTGCCCGCGCCGAAAATCGAACTGGTGAGTTCGGACAATTTCTACGGCAAAGACTATCAGGATATGGAACGGCGCAAGCCTTCCGTCGCCAAAGCCAAGAAGATTCTGGGCTGGGAGCCGAAGGTTGATTTTGAAACCGCGATGCGCAAAACGGTGGATTTCTACCTGGAGCTTTACCGCCAGACTCCCGACGCGGAACTGGAAGACAACGCCGAGCAGATTTAAGGTCCGGTATTGAAAATTTGCGCGCCGATATCCTCGGCGCGCTTTTTATTAAGGGGTTGCATGATAGCGCTGAAAGTGGATATTGACACTTACGAAGGCATGAAAAAAGGCCTGCCCGCCCTGCTTGATTTTTTCAGGGCGAAGGGCATAAAGGCGTCCTTTTACGTTTCGTTCGGGCCGGACGAAAGCGGCAAAGCCGTGAAACGGGTCTTCACCAAAAAAGGGTTTCTTAAAAAAATGTTCCGCACCAACGCGGCGAAACTGTACGGTTTCAAAACCATGCTGTACGGCACGCTGCTGCCCGCGCCGAACGTGGGTACAAATTTTCCCGAACTGGTGAAACGCATTGCCGCCGACGGGCACGAGGCGGGCGTGCACGCGTGGAGCCACGTCCGCTGGCAGGACGAACTGGACCGTTTAACTTCTGAGGAAATTGACGCCGAACTGGGAAACGCCGTGAAAGCCCACCGTGAGATATTGAAAAGTTCTCCCGCGGGGTTTGCCGCTCCGGCCTGGAAAATAAACGAAAAAGGGCTTGCCGCCCTGCTTAAATGCGGCTTTAAATATCTTTCCGTAGGCAGGGGTCCGGAACCGGCCGTTCCGTTTATCGGGCGCACTCGTTCCGCGATTCCCGAAATACCGACAACACTGCCCACTTTGGACGAGATTCTGGCCTGGGACGGTATAACCCCGGAGTTCGCCCTTTCGTCCTTAATCAGCCTGCCGGGGAAAGGCCGGCTTAACGTGTATACCCTGCACACTGAAGCAGAAGGCGCGGTTTACCTGCCGTTTTTTGAAAAGCTGATCGAAGGCTGGCAAAAGCGCGGCTTCAGTTTTGTGAGGATGGATGAAACCGCCGTCCAGTTAAACGTCCTCCGCCTGCCGGAACGCGAGTACAAACAGGGCGCGCTGGCGGGCCGCGCCGGCGACGTCGCCATAATAATGTAGGGCCTATCTGGAAAATAGGCCCTATGACTCATGTGGGGATAGAAAAATTGTGCTATTCTTTTAATAACTTACGCACAAAAATGCTTAAGTGCCAAACAATAAAATGAGGAGATACAAATGAAAAAAAGTCTCGTCGCTCTTAGTTTTGCGTTATTAGCAGTCCCGGCGTTGTTTGCGGCAGGAAGCAATACTGACACAGCGAATTCGGCAAAGGCCGTATCACAGCGGAAAGGGGTCAAAGTATCCCTTACGAAGCAACAGAAAGAAATTTTTGTTAAAACTGCGTTGCTTACGAAGAAAATATCCGAACAATTTGTGGCAAACAAAGAAGGATTGAATCAGCCTATTCGAACGCATACTGAATGCGGTTGGCAGGATAAACGCGATGCTCAATATGGCATGGATGTGTTTTTGGGAAATGTTCGCGGTGAAGCGGAATGGTATGATATATATCAGGATTCTTCGTCCTCTTTAGTGCGATTCTGCTATACGGTTGGTTACAGAAGTTCTCTGTATTAAAAGCCGCAATAAATCTGATGTAACGAAGCCTCCGTTCTTCTGGGCGGGGGCTTCTTTCGCGTCGAAAGGGCGGCTTCGTGGTTTTCAAGATCTAATCGAAGTCTGCAAAAGAGGAAGTTAACTTAGGCGTTGCCTTAAAGAAACAAGGCAAGCGACAGCTGTTAACTTCCTGCCGGATTCGCCAATCCCGCCGGTTTGTTAAGGAAATACGCCGGTTTTTATGGTATTCTTTAAGAAATAAGGGTTCAGAAGCTAAAGGAGCATTATGCCTTCGAAATTGCCGGGCCTTAAAATAGGAAATCTGGAAATCCCCGTGCCCATTGTGCAGGGCGGAATGGGTGTGAAAGTGTCTATGGCTTCGCTCGCCGCGGCTGTCGCCGAATGCGGCGGCGCTGGCACCATTGCCAGCGTGGGGTTGGGTCAGTACGAGGCGCACAGTCCCGATTTCGTGAAAAACTGCAATGACGGCTTGCGCCATGAAATACGCCGCGCCAAAGAACTCACCAAAGGCGTTGTCGGTGTTAATATCATGGTCGCTTTAAGCAATTACGCCGATTTGGTTAAAACCGCCGCGGAAGAAAAAGCCGATTTCATCGTTTCCGGCGCGGGCCTGCCCCTGAAACTGCCAGAACTGGTTGACGGGTATGACATAAAACTTATTCCCATAGTCTCGTCGGGCCGCGCGGCGGAACTGATTATAAAGACCTGGGTAAAACGCTATAACCGCGTTCAGGACGCCGTTGTGGTTGAAGGGCCTATGGCGGGCGGGCATCTGGGTTTCAGCCGCGAGGAATTAGACAGCCGCAAATACACTCTTGAGGAAATAGTGACGGATGTCATAGCGGCGGTAAAGCCCTATGAGGCGCAGTCCGGACGCGAAATCCCCGTTATCGCCGGCGGCGGGGTTTTCGACGGGAAAGATATAGCGCGCTTTCTGAAGCTTGGTGCCAAAGGCGTGCAGATGGCGACGCGGTTCGTTGTTACGAACGAGTGTTCCGTCGCCGAAGAATTCAAGCAGGCGTATATTGCAGCGGAGGAGAAGGACGTCGTTCTTATCAAAAGCCCCGTGGGTTTGCCGGGCCGCGCGATCCGCACGAAGTTTATTGACCGCATTGAAGCGGGCGAAACCATTCCGTATAAGTGCGCTTTTCGCTGCCTTCGCACCTGCGATCCCACCCAAGTGCCTTACTGCATAGCGAAAGCCATGCTCAACGCCGCGGACGGCAAGCTGGACGAGGCTGTTGTGTTCGCGGGGAGCAATGTGTCCAGAGTCAAAAAAATAGTGCCGGTCAGGGAATTGATGGACGAACTGGTCAGCGAGGCTTCCGCCAGCCTATAATCTTGAAGTGCCAAACCGGAATTCATGCGGTATATGAATTCAAACAAAAACCCCGGCGCAAAACGGGGTTTTTGTTTTTATACAATTGTGATATAATATAGCAAGTGCTTGGGCCATTAGCTCAACGGTAGAGCAGACGCCTCTTAAGCGTAAGGTTACAGGTTCGAATCCCGTATGGCCCATACGGATTTAAAGCATCCGGAAATCTGAGCGTATAAGGCGCAGTGAGGCCGAATATAAGCCGAATGATTTCCGGATGTTTTTTAAAAGGACGGGTGGCGGAATTGGTAGACGCGTACGGCTTAGGACCGTATGCCTCTGGCTTGCGGGTTCGAGTCCCGCCCCGTCCAAATTTTCAAAAATTTCAGGAGGAATCCAAATGACCGCAACAAAAAACAGCATCGTTAAAGTTAAACGCGTAAAAGAGCAGGACTGCACTATAGTTTTATCCATAGAAGCGGACGCCGAATTCACCAACTCCGTTTTTCAGGACGCGCTCGTCCGCGTCCAGTCCCAGGCCAGGGTGCCGGGCTTCCGCCCGGGAAAAGCGCCGCTGAATCTCGTTAAACAGCAGTACTCTTCCGCGGTTAAAGAGCAGGCGGTTGATCTTGCGGTTCACAAAAGCGTTGACCTCGCGCTCGACCAGGAGAAACTCGATCCCGTTACCACGCCAGTCATAAAGAAACTTGATTTTGACGAGAACAAACCGCTCGTCATGGAGCTGGAAATCGAAGTTCCCCCCACCGTCGAGCCGAAGAAATATACCGGCGCCAAGGTGAAAAAACTTTCCCCCGCCGTTAACGACGCCGAAATTGACGCCCAGCTTGAGCAGATGCGCGACTATAACGCGCACCTGGAAGCGGACGAAAAAGGCAAAGTCATGGCTGACAGCTTCGTGATCGTGAATTACGAGGGCCTTAAAGACGGCAAACCCGCGAAGGAATTTTCCTCCGAAGGCGAGATGGTGGACATGTCCGCCCCGCAAACCATAGCGGGCCTGGCGGAAGCCATCAAAGGCGCCAAAAAAGGCGACGTGCGCGAATTTGAAACTGAAGTGTCCGGCTCCGGCAAGGTGAGTTTCAAGGTCACGATCACGGAGATAAAGTATAAAGTCCTGCCCGAAGTGAACGACGATTTCGCCAAAAAAATGGGTTTTGAAACAGCTGAAGCGCTGAAAACGCATATCGGCGAAGCCATGCGCAAGGACGCGGAAACGAAAAGCGAAAACGACGTGATGCGCCAGATCGAGGACCATCTGGTCAAGGAAAACGAGTTCGCCATACCGAAAAGCCTGCTTGAACACCATGTGGACCTTTCCCTGCGCCGCTTCACCGCGCAGATGTTCGGCAGTCCCGACCATAAAATGCCGGAAGCGCAGAAGAACAACCTGCGCGAAAAAATCCGCCCGAACGTCGAGCGGGACATTAAGGTCGGCTATATCATCCACGCCATAGCGCGCAAGGAAAACCTTGTCGCGGCAGAAGCGGACGTCGAAATAGAACTCGCGAAAAATCTTGAACTCGCCAGAAACGAGGACGAGAAAAAACGCGTGCGCGAATTCTTCGCCACCCGCCGTTCCGACGCGCTTATCACGATCACCGAGCGCAAAGTCATGAATTTCCTGAAAGAGAACTCCAAAATAACGGAGGAAAAGAAAAAATGATAGTTCCCACAATTATTGAAAAAAGCAACGGTTCCATGGTGGGTTATGACATATTTTCCCGCCTTTTAAAGGACCGGATAGTTTTCGTGGGCGGCCCGGACGGCGATGTCAGCACCGAAACCGCCAATCTCATCATCTCCCAGCTGCTGTATCTCGACGCTGAGGACTCCGAGCAGGAGATTAACCTCTACATCAATTCGCCAGGCGGCCTTGTCACCGCCGGCCTTGCCGTGTACGACACGATGCAGTACATCAAGGCTCCCATAACCACCATCTGCATGGGCATGGCCATGTCGTTTGGCGCCGTGCTGCTCGCCGCGGGTTCCAAAGGCCGCAGATACGCGCTGCCCCACTCGCGGATAATGATTCACCAGCCTTTGATCTGGGGCCACGGTATTTCCGGACAGGTGACCGACATCGAAATCGAAAGCAAAGAGCTCATGCGGACCAAAGACGGGCTTTTGGATATCCTGGCCAAGCATACCTGCCGTTCCAAAGAACAGATCCGCGCCGACAGCGAACGCAACTATTACATGTCCGCCGAGGAAGCGCGCGATTACGGAATTATAGACGAAGTGCTGAAGCTGAAAAAGTAAACTATGAAAATCAACCTTACTCCCAAACCCAAAAGCGAAACCGCGCCGGAGAAAACGCCGGAACTGCCGAAATTCCTGCCGGCGGTCACCATCCGCGACGTTGTAATGTTTCCGGGCATGGCGCTCCCGCTTTCCGTAGATCGGGAGAAATCCGTCAACGCCATCGAAGCGGCGCTTAAGAAGGACAAATACATTCTCGCCCTAACCCAGCGGGACCCGGAGAACGACGATCCCCAGCCGGACGATATTTACCGCTACGGCGTGGTCAGCACGATCGCGCAGTCGCTTAAAATGCCGGACGGTTCGATAAAGGTTTTCCTGCAGGGCGTGACGCGCGCGAAGGCGCTGGACGTTTATTTCGACGAAACCGCGCACGCCTGGTTCGCGCAGGTCGAATATCCCGAGGAAAAATATGAAACCACACCCCAGACCGAGGCGCTTATGCGCCAGGCGCTGGATGCGTTTGAGAAATACGTCAAAGTTTCCAAACGGATAGGCGTTGAGGCAGTTTCCTTCCTGCGCCAGATAACGGACGCTTCGAAGCTGGCTGACACGATAGCTTCGAACATCATCATCAAAAGCGGGGACCGGCAGGACCTGCTGGAACAGCCGGACCCGAAACTGCGCCTTGAAAAACTGCTCAGCATTCTGGCCAGCGAAGTGGAGATCCTTTCGATAGAGGAGAAAATCCACTCCGAGGTGCGCGGGAAAATCGAGCAGTCCCAGAAAGAATATTATCTGAACGAACAGCTCAAAGCCATCCAGAAAGAGCTGAACCAGAAAGACGATTTTCACAAGGAATTAGACGAACTGCGCGCGCTTATCAAGCAGAACAAACTGAGCAAGGAAGCCGCGGCTATCGCCGTAAAAGAGCTTGACCGGCTGGACAAAATGGCTCCGTTTTCGCCCGAATCCACCGTGGCGCGCACTTATCTCGACTGGCTTTTGAATATGCCCTGGGAAGTCAGCACCGAGGATATTCTGGATATAAAGAAAGCGCGCAAGGTTCTTGATGACGACCATTTCGGGCTGGACAAGCCCAAAGAGCGCATTCTTGAATATATCGCGGTGACGAAACTCACCAAGGAACTGCACGGGCCGGTGCTGTGTTTTGTCGGACCTCCGGGCGTGGGCAAAACCTCGCTCGCCAAATCCATAGCGCGGGCAATTGGGCGAAAATTCGTGCGCGTGTCGCTCGGCGGCGTGCGCGACGAGTCTGAAATCCGCGGGCACCGCAGAACCTATATAGGGTCCCTGCCGGGCCGCGTTATCCAAAGCATTTCCAAGGTCAAGAGCAACAATCCCGTTTTCCTGCTCGACGAAATTGACAAAATGGGCATGGACTGGCGGGGCGACCCGTCCGCCGCGCTGCTGGAAGTGCTTGATCCTGAACAGAACAAGGATTTTGTGGACCATTACCTTGATTCGCCGTTCGATATCTCGAAGGTAATGTTCATTACCACGGCCAACAGCCTCGACGGCATTCCGTACAGCCTGCGCGACCGCCTTGAAATACTGGAATTCTCCGGCTACACGCACGACGAGAAACAGGCCATTGTGCGCGACTACCTGATCCCCAAACAGCTGAAACTGCACGGGCTTAAGGGCGCGATGCTGGATATAAACAAGGCCGCCGTGGACCGCGTCGTGATGGAATACACGCGCGAAGCCGGCGTTCGCAATCTCGAGCGGGAAATCGGCAACATCTGCCGCAAAGCCGCGCGGGAATACGTCGAAACCTCCAAAAACGTTAAAGTAACGGCCCAGAATCTGGAAAAATACCTGGGTATTCCCAAATTCTCCCGCGACAAGCTGGAAGTGAACGCTGTCGGCGTTTCAACCGGCCTGGCGTGGACCGAATTCGGCGGGGAAACGCTTTCCATAGAAGCGGCTACCTTCGCGGGAAAAGGTAATGTCGAACTTACGGGCCAGATGGGTGACGTGATGAAGGAGAGCGCGAACACCGCGCTGAGCTACGTCCGCTCCAAAGGCCTGGCGAAAGACTTCAAGTTCGCCGAAAACGACATTCACCTGCACATTCCCGAAGGCGCGATTCCGAAAGACGGGCCTTCCGCGGGCATCGCCATGATGACCGCGCTGGCCAGCATGTTCACCAAAAAAGCGGTGAAGCGCAGCGTAGCCATGACGGGCGAAATTACGCTCACGGGCCGCGTGCTTGCCGTCGGCGGGGTAAAGGAAAAGCTGCTCGCGGCGTTCCGCGAGAAGATGAAAACCGTGCTCATTCCGAAAGGTAACATGAAGGACCTTGAGGACGTGCCGGAAAAAGTCCGCAAGGAACTGGAAATAATTCCCGTTACCCACGCCGATGAGGTGCTGGAAATAATGCTCGGCAAATAAAGCCGGCGCACTAATTGCGAAGAAGGGGCGGGATAAAACCCGCCCCTTCTTTTGTTTACGGCGTTGACGTTGCTAAGCGCAAGCGGTACAATTTACTGCCAGCTGGAACTTTCTGGTTATTTCTATGAAAAATCTGCTTGTTATTCTTGCAGTGCTGATTGCCGCCGTCGTTTATTTTAAAATTAAACCCGCCGCATATTCCGTGCCGGGCGGGCAGATTAGTTCTGCGCTGACAGCTGTGGTTCCTTCGCAGGTTCCTTCCCCGCCGCAGATTTTCGAGCTTGACGGCGCTTATCCCCCTCTTGATTTGCTTCCCGTTTTAATGGACGCGCCATTCGGGCGCGAAGCCGGTTCCATCGAAGGCTGGCGGACTGACCTTTCTAACGAGGAATGTGAAGAAATTCCGCGCTATTCAAAGCGTTTCGTACGCAAAGGGCGGGGCATGGGAATAGAACTGTTCGCTTATGCGGTTCCGTCGCTTACCGAGGGAAAAGAACTGGTTTTGTCTGGCGAAGTGCGGATTTCTTCCGGCGTGGCGCTCGAGTCCGCCATTGAACTTTTAAAAAGCGGCGGGTTTGAAGTAACCAAGGTGGACTATAAAGGTTACGGCGGCTGGACGGATTCTTTTACGCTGAAAAAGGGCGCGCTGTCAGGCGATCTATACTACAAACATTCTTTGAACGGGGAGAATATTCTGGTGGTTTTGAACCATAAGGACAAGGCTCAATACTCGGCGGAAATTCCAAGGCCGGAACGCCTGCGTTATTCCCGCGCCATGAAAGCGAAACTGGCGGACGACGCGCGGCTTGCCGGTGTTGACAAACTTCTCGGCGCGAACTGGCCGGAGGTTAAAGCCGCTCTCGAAAGGAAACCAGCGCCGGTTGAAAAACTTCTGGCCGCCCGTAACGTTCTGTTAAAGAATATGCCGGACGGGCCGGATTCCGCCCTGTTCCTAGTTCTGGATTATTTTATCGTGGAAGGAATTTTCGGCGCGGTTAACCGTTCCGTGGTCGGATACGCCGACACCGTGCCCGAACTTAAACTGCTTGATGAAAACAAAATAGCCTATGAAGTTGAACATTTTTCCGGCGGCTATGAGCCTGTGGGCCACTCGCTCGAGCCGGCATACCGGAAAAGCCCCGAATCCTATTGGGGACAGTACGCCCTGGCGGCAGAAATGGAAGACGGTTTTAACGCGGACGTATACAAACTGTTCCCGCCCGATTTAATACCGAAATGCGAGCGGGTTTTGACGGACTATCCCGACTCCCCGTTCCGCGCCTGGTTTTTGTTTCTTGCCGGCAAGGCGTATGAAAACAATTATTCCGCCGGTTTCGTGCTTAATGATTCCGAACAAAAATGCGATAAAAACGACTGCGCCGCCATGATCCGCGACGGCGAACTTTACCGCCTTGGCGCTCTGACGTATTACGAAACCGTGCTGTCTCTGCCGGACGGGAAAATGTTCAAGGAACACCTGCGCTTCGTTCTTCCCAAGCTGCGCGCGAAGGGAAATCCTTTCTGCGATTTCTACACCCACCACAGCTGTTCATAGGGCACTAATAGCATGCCCGCCTCAAGCGAATATGTAAAAAACCCCTCCGTGCCACGGAGGGGTTTTTCGTTATATTCTTTCTAAAATTATTACTGCGTTCCCGTATTGGCTGGATAGGAACACATTTGAACGCCGTTTTCTGTGGTCAGTTTTGCGATGATGTATCCTTTATACTGACGGAACGCCAAGGTGTAATAAGCGCTATTGCCGAGCGTCATTTTTCCCTTTGTTGTTATGGCGTTTTCTTTTTTTATTTTTCCGATCGAGATGTCGGACAGGAATTTGTTCTCAAATCTCAGCGTCATGGCTAAAGCCGGGTTTACTTTAGCTTCCGGCAGGGACAGCGCTGTTCCCTCAGTGTGCCGAGGTTCTATCTTTAAAGCGATGGTCGCGTGTTCTTCCGAAGGCGTGTAACACTCCACTTTGCGAAAGCTGGTGAGCACGGCGGCGTGTTCTGGCATGGCGGCCAGTTTGTCATAAATGGCTTCCAGCGTCTGATACGGAGTGTTGTCAATGGAGGCCAGGATAGCGTCCGCATTGGCTATGGCTCCGGATTTGGTTTTCGAAACATTTTGCACGTCAAGCGCAAACGACTTCGCCAGTTTAGGCTGCAAATGCCGGTCCGCGGCTAAAGCGGGCATTGCAAGCGCGCACAGCAGCGACGCTGAAAGGATAGTTTTCATATGGTTTCCATGCATACCTAATTATACCAGATATTGCGCTGAAAGCACGTCTCGGGCCAAGAGCAATATTATAGTTGATTATGTGTGAACATTTAGGCTATATTATAATATTATATGCTGTGTTGAATTGCGCTGTTTTCAGAGGACTAACAAATGATAATACACAAATTTCTGTTGTCCGCGTTTATTTTTTCGTTCGGGCATGCCGTTTGCGCCTATGAGGGAAGCATGAGCGACGAGCAGGTTCAGGGCGCCATACAGATGATGCGCATGGACGAGGTGTTCAACCAGTATCTGGCCACCGTTCAGCTGTTCGACCCCGAGCAGGCGACCAGATACGGCCTTCACGGCTCCGACCAGAATCTGACGCCGCGCAGTTTGAAAAACGAACAGCAGAAAGTGGATGCCTTCAGAAGCTATCTCGCGAAGGTGAACCAGCTAGATTATGACGTTTTGCCGGAAGAAAACAAGATTGATTACAATCTTTTCCGCTCCAAACTGCTGGTTGATTTGCTCGCCATTGAGAAACTGCAGCCTTTGCGGCGGCGTCCGCAGTACTATCTCGAGTCGGTTGATTCCGTTTACGGGCTTCTCACCAAGGATTTCGGGCCTTATACCCAGCGCGCAGAAGACGCGCTTTCGCGCCTTGAGCAGCTGCCGGGCGTTTTATCGGAAGCCGAACAGAACCTTTACCACCCCGCCAAGATCTGGGTTGACAAGGCCATCGCCCAGTGCGACGACGTCAATAATTCGTTCCCGGACATGCTGTCGCGTTTTAAGCAGTACATAGGCATGGACCCGATGCTCCGCAAACGGGTTGAAACGGCGGTCGAGAACGCCAAGAAAGCCGTAGAGCGCTACCGCCAGTATCTCGCCGACGATGTGATGGTGCAGGCGGACGGCGATTTCCGCGCGGGCGAGGAAATATTCGGTTATTATCTGGAGCGCTGGCACATGATTGACGAAAGCCCCTCCAAGATATACCGGATGATGAAGAAGAATTTCCGCAACGCGCATGCGGCCTATAACGACGAACTCAAGCATTATCTCGAAAGCGACAAATCCGCCAGCGGCAGTTACGACGACGTGATTTACGAAATCGGAGCCGACCATCCCAAAGCGGATGCGGTTACCGACGTTTTTCGAGACACCATCGAGCGCGCCTATAACCATTTCGACAAATACCGCATTCTCCCCCTTCCCAAAGAGCGGCTCAAAATCCTGCCCACGCCTGAATACATGCGGACTCACGCCGACGCCGCGTTTTATAATCAGCCTTACGATCTGGACAAGGACCGTGTCGCCGATGTTTTCGTAACCCTGCCGGACAGGAAGCTCGCGCCCGAGGCGCAGGAGAAAATACTGCGCCAGTTGTTTAACATCGCCACCATCGAAATGGCCGTGGCGCAGGAAGCTTTTCCGGGCCGGCATTTGCAGGATTCCATGTCTTTGCGCGTCACGCGGATACGGCGCGTCATCCCGCAGCCATTTATCCAGAACGGCTGGGCGGCCTACGCCCAGTATCTGGCGCTTGAGCGCGGTTATTTTTCGCACCACGCCGCGAAACTCGTCTATCTGCGCTGGGACCTCCTCCGCTCGGCGCGCGCTCTGCTTGACGTCATGCTCCACACCCAGCGCATAACTTACGAAAAGGCGGAAGATTTCCTTGTCGAGGAAGTGGGCCTCACCGCCGCCCAGGCTAAGGCGGAGATTCTGGCTATTTCCGAAAGCCCCACGACTTTTGTCGCCCCCGTTTACGGGCGCGACGCGATTATCGAGGCCCGCGGCTCCATCGAGAACATGCTGGACCGCAAATTCGATTTGCGCGATTTCCACACCAAACTTCTGGAGCTTGGCAACGTGCCGGTCAGCACCATCGAGAGCCAGCTTAAGGCCACTTACAAAAACTACAGCGATTATCTGAGGTTGAAATAACGATGCCCGCGGCGGTAAAATACACGAAAGCCGGGAAAATATATTCCCGTTCCCATCTCGGAAAAGTGTTCAGGACCAAGGGGCTTGAGGACTTTACCCTGGAGATTCCCAAAGGCGAACTGTTCGGCCTGCTGGGCCTTAACGGAGCCGGCAAGACGACCGCCATGAAGCTGCTTTTGGGACTGCTGTTTCCGACCTCCGGCGGCGTGGAGATAATGGGCCTGCCCGCCGGCACGGACGAGGTCAAGCGCAAAATAGGATACCTGCCCGAACTGCCCTATTTTTATCCCTGGCTCACGCCCGGCGAAAGCCTTGAGTTTTACGGACGGCTTTCCGGCGCCGCGCCCCGGACCGTAAAAACCCGGGTTCCGGAAATCATAAAGCTGGTCGGGCTTGACCCGCACAAAAACAAAAAACTGGGCGAGTTCTCCAAAGGCATGCTGCAGCGTGTGGGGCTGGCGCAGGCGCTTGTCCATGATCCCGATATTATCGTTTTAGACGAGCCAGTCAGCGGACTTGATCCGCTCGCCATATGGGATTTCCGCGAGCTGTTCACCGAGCTGAACCGCGCGGGCAAAACCATTTTCCTGTCCTCGCACAGCATTTCGGAAGTGGAAAAGATCTGCCACCGCGTAGGCATCATGTCCGGCGGAAAACTTGTCCGCCTGCTGGGGCAGGACGAATGGCGCGGCCAGTCCGGCGGACTGGAAGTGATTTTCGTGGAGGCGGTGAAAGGAAAATGAGAACTGGCCTTATCGCTCTTAAAAACATAGCTTTTCAGGTTTTCCGCGAACAGTGGAAAAACCGGTTCTTCCAGCTTATCATTATTTTCGGCGGGCTTATAATTTACGCCGCGCTGTTGCTGGGCGCGATGGCGGTCGAGCAGGAGGAGCGCGTCCTTACCGATTTCGGACTGGGCCTGATTGATTTCGTGGGCCTGGCGGCGGTTGTGTTCGGCTGCGCTACGGCGATTCTGCGGGACATCGAAACCAAAACCATTTACCTTATACTTTCGCGTCCGGTTCCCCGCTGGTCTTACCTGTGCGGAAAGTACGCCGGGATCATGCTCACCGTCGCCGCGGCGATCGCCGCCATGGGCGCGGTCCACTGTTCCCTGCTGCTGCTTAAGGGGTTCCGGCCCGGCGGCGTGTATTTCGCGTGTTTGGGCGCGGCCTGGCTTAAGACGTGCCTTATGGGCGGGCTTACGGTGCTGGTGTCCCTGATTTCGACCTCGCTGCTTTCGTCCGTGGTCATTTCCGTTGTTTTCTGGACGCTGGGCCACTTCCTGGCCGAAGTGCGCTTCATCGCCGATCACATGGGCGGCGTCGCCGGCCTGCTGCTCAAGCCTTTTCTTTATCTGGTGCCGAATATGGCGGTTTTCGATATGAAGGACGCTTTGTCCGCCGTTCCCCCCGTCCATGCCGGCGCTGGCGCGGTGCTGGGTTACTGCGCGCTTTATGTTTCTGTCTGCATGGCTTATTCCATATGGCTGTTTCGCAAAAAAGAATTTTAACCGGAAAATATTTCGCAATATTTCTTGCGATTCTCACCGCGCTGTTTTTAGGAATCCAGCACGGCGTTTCCGGTTACAGGCTGAATTATCCCCAGGCCAGCGAGATAAAATCGCTTCCCGGCACGGAAATGGAGGACATGGCTTTCCTTTCGCTGGGCTTGCGCAGGCTGGGCGCGGACATAAATTTCATCCGCCTCATGCAGTATTACGGCAGCAACGAAGGCGCGGGTGACGAAATGAGCGAGTATTCCGTTTACGGGCTCGCTCCCGTTGTGGCGGCTGATTATGAGGGCGGAAAATATCCCGAGCTTTATGCCCGCGCCGTGCACGTTTTCTCCCTTGACCCGTATTTCCGGTTCGCCGTGCTGTACGCTTCCGGCGCGCTGGCCTTCAATCTCAACCGGCCCGAGGAGGCGCTGAATCTGCTTTATATGGCGCGCCGCTATTCGCCGAACGATTTGCGCTACAATACCTATATCGCCGCCATAGGTTTTTCCAAATCCAACGATCCGGAAAAAACCGCCGATCTGCTGGACACGGTTATAGCCGAGCCGGACTGCCCGTCCATGGTGAAGCAGCTGGCCGCGTTTCTTAACAAACGCATAAAACGCTACAAACGCGCGTACGAAATATATATGGATTTATATCTGAACTCCAAAGATCCGGGCTATGTGAAAAACAGCGGCGAACAGATGATAAAGCTCATGCCGGTTTTAAGGCGCGAGGGCATTCCCGTTCCGCCCCTGCCTCCTTCCGTTCAGAACGGCAAATGAAAATACCCGCTTTTACGCGGGTATTTTTTTCAAACCTTCGATTGTTTTATACCGGACAGCCCGATTTAATCTGGTTCACATATTGCGCCACCGTTTCGGAACTGTGGGCCTTGCGCAGTGCTACGTCGAGCGATACGGTGCCTTTCGCCACCAGCCGCGCCAG
>Ga0172379_10004268_pt1 | contig 21388 bp, 22 predicted proteins | sample GrowelOW334metaG_FD_119756 | JGI IMG/M metagenome (GOLD analysis project Ga0172379, IMG submission 119756) | Groundwater microbial communities from an aquifer near a municipal landfill in Southern Ontario, Canada - Groundwater well OW334 metaG | ecosystem: Environmental > Aquatic > Deep... | reverse complement strand
CACAAATGCAAGTTTAAACCAAAGTCAAGCAGGCTGTGGATTATTCAATCAAATACTTAAAACCTAAATTCACCACCTACTAAAAACACTCCGCCTTTTATATAAAGCGGAGTGTTTGAATTTGCTAGGCCTATCTAGGGTGTTACTAGGTCTGGTGTTTCTATAGTCGAATTTGGGCCCATACCGCCGCCAGAAAATCCTTGTGGTAATTGAAATTGAACATTTGGACCAGATTTGACTTGCGGTAAGTAGTAACTAGTACCTGTCTCAGATAACATATTTTGCATATCAGATATTCCCTGCCACAAATCTTCGGCCGCCAAGCGCAAGGCTTCTTGATCAACTGGCTTAGTTTGAGATATCTGTTTAACCTCAGCTAATTTCTGTTTAACATCGGCTATAGTACTCTTAAGTTCTACCAAAGCATCCTCCTCTGCATTGCTTGATTTACTTAATGCTATCAGTGATTTGTCGGCCCGTTTAATTTCATTAGTAGCCTGGGTCAAACCTTTCTTCAAATTCTGTACCATATCAATAAATTGAACTTCATTAAAAAATTCTTCCATACCACCATAATAATCATTCTCAAGTTTATCCAAAGCACCATCAGGATCAGTTTGGGCCAGTGTAGTGGCTTCACTCAAAGTTTGCTTAAGTACAGTTTGTTTGGCTACTAAATTAGCTACCACCTCAACAATTTGTGAATTACGTTTAGCCGCTAATTGTAAACGATTAACGTTACGATCAATATTTTTTTGATCACGGACAGATTGTTTGAGCATCTGAGCCAGTCGCTGCAAATCACCCAAACGAGGTCCCCAATCCTGCATAGTGGCCCCAACATCTTGAACATCTTCAATGACAGCATCTAATTCATCCACTGTTTTGGCGTCTTTGATTTTTTGAATCAAATCTGGGGCCTTCTCTAAAGCAGCTACCAATTCAGCTGGGATAGCCACCGAGGTACCAAGTTGTTTTTTAAAACGCGCCACAGCTGAATTCATCTGTTTAACTCCTTTGGCAAATTGATTCAAGCCCTGCTTCATTTGTTCAAAGCGCTGCGCGTCCATTTGTTGCTGCTGGTCTGGCTGATCAAACCCCTCTTGTCCTTGATTGTTGCCAAATTGTCCATTTTGGTTATTCATCTGCTGGGGTTTGCCAAATGGTTGATTGGTCTTATTAGGAAACTGCTGACCCTGATTGGAACCAGGGAAAAAATTATTCTGCTGAGGCTGTAAGCCTTGGTACGGCGGCTGATTTTGTTTATCAGGATACTGTGGGGGCTGAGTTCCTGGCGCATAATAAGGCATATTATTACAACTAGTCCCGCTAGGAACACATTTATCATTACAAGAGAACTGCCCCTCGGAGCATGTTATAACTTTAGGCTGTGACTCATTGGGACAATTACTGCCAGTATAACAACCCCCCATACCCGCAAATCCTCCACACCAAATTTGTCCTGTACCACAAGACTGCTGTGGTGGTTGAGGTTGTGAACCCATTGGCGGTGGAACAAAATTATTCGGCTGGTAAGGTTGAGTATTGTTAGGATATGGTTGGGGCTGAGTTCCTGTTGGTGGTGGGACAAAGTTATTTCCTGGTGGAACATTATTAGGGGCCGGATAATTAAAACTGTTCGGCTGGTAAGGTTGCTGCTGCGGTTGCAGTGGTGGCTGAGTTCCTGTTGGTGGCTGAACAAAATTATCTCCTGATGGAGGTATAGAAGTACCACTTGGTGGCGGATTAGTTGGAGCACCCTGGTCTGTCGCTTGCGCTAAATTTACTGTCGTTCCCAAAACACGAGGACTGCTTAAATTTTCATAATCAACTACTGACTTACCACTTAGACTATTGGTTTGTACAGCCAAACGAACAGTATTGTCATCTTTTACCCAAACGCCACCATTATCTTTAAGTGCCATCAATTTCCAACAATCTGCTGCTAGAGCTGAAAGATAATAATTCAAAACTTCTTTAGTATCGGCTTTTACTGTATATTGCGAACCACCATCAACATTATAGTTAAGTCTAAGTGCAGTAGGTAAACGTGGAACATTTAAACCCAAACCGCCGACGAAAGAGGAGGTAGTCCTAACACTATTACACTCTGCTACAACTTTTAATTTTTTAACTTGTGGAGTTTGTAAAATAGTTGCACCAGCTACAACTGATCCAACTACTATAAATACAAAAGCGCCAATATAAAATCTATAAAAGTTTTTTATATTCATAAGCCTGAGGCTAAGCTTTTTTGGCTAAGTCTAGTTAAAAATTAAATATTAATAATATAATTATAGCACAAATTTATACATTTTTCAAGCTATAAAAATAAAAAACATCACGAGTGTAACTCGTGGAGGCATCATTTTCTATTATTGTTTCCTTAGCTGTAAATCAGTTACAACAACTCACTTAATCGTGCCTCAAATTTATTAGCTAGTTGCTGCCGCCTATCATTAGTATGCATTTTAATAACCTTATCATTTATAACTACATCTGTTGGTCCATTTATAGTTTGAGTGGACAAATAATTTTTAATCCTTGGTAACTGCCAACTGTGAGCCCAGCTTTCTGTCCAATCCCCCAACCTGCCGGATAATACAAACTCTAATAATCCTTGTACTCTTTTACTAAAATTTCCTGCTCGGTGTAGATAATAATCATTTTTTATAATCACCCTATGCCAATTGGGTAGGATGGCATTAACCCAATCATTAGATGATAAATAATTTTTATAGACAAACCTATCCAGTAAAGGCATAATACTAGCTACCCAATAAGCTAGATAGGGGTCTGGCTTATAAGCAAAATCTTGCAAACCAAGATTTTGATCAGTTGCATAAAAACTCAAACACAAACGATTGGAAGTATATTTACCATGCCGACGCCAACCGCGCCAATGAACCAACAAAGTAACCAGTAAACGAGTTAAATAAAGCCGGCCAGACTTGGCCACTATGAAAAGATCTATGTCGCTGTCTTTACTAGGAGCATCCCAAGCTACTGTATTGCTTAAGCTCACTAAACGCACAAAAGGCAAAAAACTAATAAGTTTGATGCCGGCCATAGCCCTCTTCTGCTTGGCAATAGCCCAGCGTGATCTTTGTAACCTATAAGCTAAATAAGATTCCTTATCAGCCAGCTGCCAGTATCCATTATAATTTTTTACCTTACCTAACAACCGCAAATTTTCCAAAGCTACTTGGACAAGCAAAGGACTAATGATTCCTATTTTCTCTCCATTCACATAAAGCCACTGCCAACATTCCCAAGTGGTAAGTGGGTATTGAAATAAATCAAACCAAGCTAAGGTTTTTAGAATAATTTTTTCTAATAAAGACACGAAAAAATAAATTAATTACTACCTACCGATAAACGACGCCAAAGTTTTTTACTCCACCACAACCAATTATTAAGAGTGTGCCCCAAACGATAACCAATATAAAGACTCCAATTATAAACATAATCAAAACTGCCTAAATATTTTACCGGGCGTTGGCTAAAACCTAATTTAAAACGAGTAAATCCGGCCCAGTCTGGATATTTTTTGGCATCAGTTTGCACTCCCCAAAAATCATAAAATTTAAACCCAGCTGCTTTAGCCGCCTGAATCATACGCCAATGCAAAAGATGTGGAGCTTTGAGATCTGTATGAAATCTACTAGAAGAGCCGTGTAAATAAGTTACTACCCCTAAACAAGCTATTTCTACACAAGAGGCCAAGGTTTCGCCTTGATGCTCCACCACCACCAAGCGTACACCTAAGTCCTCATTAGAAAAGCCTTCGGGCTTAATATCTTTTAATAAATTATGATAGTGAGTAAAAGCATGAGGGCGGAAATGTGACCTGGCAGCAGTGTACTGTAGTAGCTGCCAAAAAATATCAAAATCTTTTAAGCTGGCCCAACGAAAATGTAAATCCTTTTTTTCGGCTAAATGAATGTTGTAACGAGTTTTTTGGTGCATAACCTTCATCAATTCTTCTTCGGACTTTTCCAAATCAATCACTACCGACATACTAGGTTGTGTATCGTAAATTTTATGAAAGCCGCGTGGTAAAAACCGTTTTTCTTCTTGACGACCAATATCCTGACCCACCATATCTAAAGCTACTGGCTCAACCCGTAAATAAAATACTCCTCTCTTTTTCCAAAAATCACGCAAGGCTTCCACGGCTTGACGCAGATGATCTTTTTTAACAACTATTGGACCACGCGGTGCATAAGCAAAACACAGTCCCGGATAAACCGTATGAACTATAGTGGTTGCCACACCCACCATTTTCTCTCCTAAGTAAATACCCAAATACTCAGCTTGGTCTTTGGAAGTTCTCATCAATTTATACCACCAAGGAGTTTGCAAAAAAGAACCAGCCACTGGTGGTAGTGTTCGCAAATACTCAATTAATTCTTGTTCGCTAATTACCTTAATATCCATAAGATGCATTCAAAATAAAAACGGTGCCAAATTCCGCCCCCAAAATCCCAATGGTAAATTTATCAATTTCTACTTAAAGCCTTAAGCGCTAATTTCACTTTTTCCTCCACGCTACTACCCTTACCTTGTGTTAGTCTCAAGGCGTTGCGTGCCTCAGAAGCTGAATATCCCAAACCAACTATAGCTTCTAGGACTGTCTGGTCGTCACTATAAATATTAGACGGCTCAACAGCTTCTAATTTATCTTTTAATTCTACTACTAATTTTTCCGCTGTTTTTTTACCCAAGCCATGTACCGCATGTAGATTACCAGCATCTTGATTCACTACTGCCCGACGGATATCGTCTGGCTTGGCGACTTCTAAAATATTTAAACCCGACTTGGGGCCAATACCTGATACTGTAAGCAGTAATTTAAAAAAGGTAAGATCAGATTGACTCATAAAGCCATAAAGCTCTTGGGCGTCTTCTCGCACGGCCAAATAGGTAAAAAGCCCAGCTTGGGCGCCATCGGGCAAACGAGCTAAAAGATCTTTGGTGCAAAAAACCTCGTACCCCACCCCACCCGTATCAATAATAACAGAACGGGGTGTTTTACTAACTACTTTTCCAGTAACATAAGCTATCATACCCTAAGTATAAGGAATAGCTGGCTGATTGACAAAACTATATCTAAATTAAACCTAAACAGGTTTTTCATTTTAAGCTAAAACACTTATAATAGTTCCGTATGAACTTCAAGCTAATTTCACCCTTCCAACCCACTGGCAGCCAGCCAGAAGCTATAAAAAAATTGGTAGCTGGCATCAAAAAAAACTTCAACCACCAAACCTTAATCGGCGTGACTGGTTCTGGTAAAACTTTTACTATGGCCAATGTTATTGCCCAAACCCAGCGGCCAACTTTAGTGATTTCCCATAATAAAACTTTAGCTGCCCAGCTAGCTAGCGAGTTCCGTACTTTTTTCCCGCAAAATGCTGTACACTATTTTGTATCTTATTATGATTATTATCAACCGGAAGCCTACATCCCCGCATCTGATACTTATATTGAAAAAGAAACGCAACTAAATGAAGAAATAGATAGATTGCGCCACGCTTCTACTCAAAGCATACTCTCCAGACGCGATTGTCTGATTGTGGCTTCCGTGTCCTGCATTTATGGCTTAGGTAGTCCAACAGAATATGCTAAAGCTAGAGTATCTATAATAAAAGGAAAAAATTTGCCCAGGCAAAAATTATTACGTAAATTAACTGATCTACAATACCAGCGCAATGACACTGATTTTTATCGTGGCACTTTTCGCGTCCGTGGTTCTATAGTAGATATTTTTCCAGCTGATTCACTGGATCGCTATATCAGACTCCATTACCAAAACGATGAGGTAGAAAAGCTGGAAGAATGTGAAGCACTAACTGGCGATATTGTAGCCCAATTATCAAATACTGATATATATCCGGCTTCGCATTACGTAGCCGCACCAGAACGATTTGAACAATCGTTAAAAGATATTGAAACCGATTTAGCTAAAGAAGTGGCCAAATTCACTAAAGCGAACAAATTGATAGAAGCCCAAAGATTAAAGGAACGAACGAATTTTGATTTAGAAATGCTACGTGCGGTAGGCTACTGCAATGGTATTGAAAATTATTCCCGCTATTTTGACGGACGCGCTCCTGGCAAACCACCTTATACCTTACTTGATTACTTACCAGAAGATGCTTTAATTTTTATAGACGAATCACATATGAGCATACCGCAAATAAGCGGCATGTCAGCTGGTGATAAAGCACGTAAACAAACTCTTATTAATTATGGCTTTCGCCTGAGTGGTGCGATTGATAACAGACCTTTAACTTTTTCTGAATTCCAAGCTCGCACCAAAAAAATCATCTACGTGTCAGCCACACCGGCTGACTACGAACGTAAAATTTCCCAACAAATGGTAGAACAATTTATCCGCCCCACCGGACTTCTAGACCCCACCATTGAAATAAAACCTACTAAAAATCAAGTAGACGATCTGGTAGAGCAAATAAAATTAAGGGTAAAAAGACACCAACGAGTTTTGATAACTACGCTCACCAAACGTTTATCTGAAGACTTAACCGACTACTTGCAGGATGAGGGTCTGAAAGTGCAATATCTGCATTCGGAAATTGATACTTTTGATCGTTTGGAAATACTAAGAGATTTGCGTCTAGGAAAATATGATGTTCTGGTGGGTATAAATCTTTTGCGTGAAGGGTTAGATCTGCCTGAAGTATCTTTAATAGCTATTTTAGATGCTGATAAAGAAGGTTTTTTAAGATCGGATGTAGCTTTGATACAAACTATGGGACGCGCGGCCCGACACGTTGAAGGCCACATAATTATGTACGCCGATACTATTACTGGATCTATGCGCCGCGCCATATCTGAAACTCAAAAGAGGAGAAAAATTCAAGAAGCTTATAATAAAGAACACCATATCACTCCGCATTCTATAGAAAAAACTATTGGGCAAGATAGATTATCCGGCGGAAAAGCAACCGAGGCACTAGTGCTACCAGCCGGCACAGTTATCAATAAACTACCTCCTGAGGAAATAAAACATTTGATACTTGATCTAACCAACCAAATGGAATTGGCTGCTAAAAATTTGGAATTTGAAAGAGCAGCCGCCCTACGAGACCAACTATCTGAGCTTAAAAAAATAGCAAAAGGTAAAAAATAATATGGCTAAATTTATTAAAACTAAAAAAAATACTGTACTGGTCTTTGGTAACTTTGACCTTTTACATCCAGGTCATAAATGGTTTTTGCGTCAGGCTAAAAAATATGGCAATAAATTAATTGTGGTAGTTACACGAGACAGTGTTGCAAAAAAAATTCGAGGTCATAAATTAGCCCAAAATGAAAAAACTCGCCTTAGGGCTATAGTAGCACTACCATATGTACATTTAGCGCTTCTGGGTAACAAAATAGTAAATCATAATTTTTGTTTGGTTAAAAAAATAAAGCCAGATGTGCTAATTTTGGGGCATGACCAACACTGGAAAATTCCACAAATTAAAAAGAAACTTGCAGTGGCCCATATTTTTCCTAAAATAATTCGACTTAAACCTTATAAACGCAATCTCTATCGCAGTAGTATTTATAGAACAATATTAATAAAATAATCCCATAAAGGTCTTTTATTTAGTAAACATTGACACTTAATTGAATTTACGTTAGTATAATTCTACGTTTAATTGATTCTCATTTTTATATGCCTAACAAACAAGCTGCTGTAAAAGCACTACGTCAAACTAAAAAACACCGCCTGGTTAACCGCCATGCTTTAAATGTTTTAGAAACTGCCATTAAGCACGCTCAAAAAGCTATTACTGCCAAGAGCTCTGAAGCTAAGGCCAAGGTTCAAGCTGCTATTAAAGCACTAGATAAGGCTGCTCAGAAGGGTTACATAAAAAAGAATAACTCCAGCCGAAAAAAATCCCGCCTCCTAAAAACCTTTCATGGAATGAAGAAATAAATACACATATCACAAAACACCCTCGATGATCATCGAGGGTGTTTTAATTTATGCCTCATGCTCTTTAAAAAATTCCTTTACAATTTTTATATATTTCTTTTCTTCTTCAATGTGTGACATATGGGCGCTATTAATAAATTCTGTAACCTTACAACGAGTTATCTTCTTAGAAGAATTTTTCATACTAACAGGGTCAGCAGCCTCATGCCTACCACAAGTAATAAGTGTGGGCACTTTAATACATTGCAATTTAGAAGTTAGATCAGCATTCTTCAAAGTACCAGTAATAGTGTACTCATTATTTCCCCACATATATCTATATAACTTTGGATTAAAATTTTTATCTGCCAATCTTTTAAATACGGGATTTATTTTTGCCCTGTACTCATGGTGTGTAGAAAAATAATTTTTTGCTGTTTTATATAGAGTTGTATTAGTGTGTCCTAACTGTTCGCTCTCTCTAATCACTTTTCCCCAACTATGAGGCAATTGTTTTAAGTAACGATTCATAGTACGCATCCATTGCCTAGTGGACAGGAACGGACTTGCTAAAATTAAAGCATTTACTTTTGAAGGGTACTTTAGTACATAAGCGGCGGCTAAATATCCTCCCCAAGAATGCCCAAGGATATTTAGCTTTTGAAAATGTAGGTGAGCTACTAGTTGATGTAACTCTTTGATATATCTATTCACTGTCCATAAAGACTCCTTTTGGGGATTGCCAGATCGGCCACAACCCAATTGATCATAAAAAATAACAGGTCGGTCCGTGGCTAGTTTTTTTAAATTCTCCAAATAGTAACTAGGATAACCGGGACCACCATGTATAATCACTAATGGCACACCTTTCTTGTGGCTTCCAATCACTTGATACCATATTTTTCCCCCTTCAACGTGTAAATAATTTTCCATAATATAAAACAATAACGTAAATATTATAATCAAAAAATATTCTTTTTATTATTTCCCAACCCTTAAACTCGCCAACTTGCCCAAAAACCAAGCCAACAAAACCTTAGGGCTTTGGCGACTGGATTTTAACTTCACATCCAAAGCAGATAAATCATTATACAGCTGCACTAAACGAGCTCTAGAATAATAAGGTATTTGTTGAAGTGCCTTAGTAACTACATAAGGATGTAAACCTAGACTTTCAGCCAACTCACGAGCTTGGGGTCGAGAACTAGTATTATCTAGTGCTGTTCTAACACTCATTAGAACCCGTAATTGCCAACCGAGCATAGCTACTATTTGCTGGGGGCTAGTATCTTGAGCTAATTGTTTTTCTAGTGCCACATTAGCCGCGGCAAAATCGCGTTTACCCACCGCCTCAATAAAAACAAATATATCTTCCGGCATAGTGGAAGTAACTAAAGTATCTAAATCCACTGCTCGAATATCAGCTCCTTGGCGATAATGTACTAATTTGGAAATTTCATTAGTTAATTTTATAAAATCATTCCCTACTAAAGCAGCTAGCAACCTCGCTACTCCGCTGGCTATTTTACCACCTTCTTTTTTAACACGAGCCTCAATCCATTTTTCAAGCTCTGATGAATCTAAATTCTTAAACTCGCGCAAAGTCACTTGCTTTTTTTCAGCTACCTCTTTCATTGTAGCCGCCAAACCTTTAGACCAAGCTACTTTACCTGTTTCAATTAAGAGCAAAACCAAATCTTCTGGAAAAGAAGTAATTAATGTTTTTATAAACTCGGCTAAATCTGTTTTAGTTTCAACTTTCAAAAAATCAGTCAATATAACTAACTTTTTGGTGGCAAAAAATCCTCCACCTCTAGTGGCCTGGTTTAACTCCCGCAGCAGTTCATCTACTCCACTTGCCTTATAAACTAACTTAGTAACTTTAGCTTGGGGATATTTATCACGAAATAAATCCACCCAACCTTGCGCCTCTAACTGAATCATTGATTTATTCTCTCCATACCATAACTGAATAGGAGAAGATTTTTTGTTATCGGTTGTACTAGCTTTTTTGATCATAAATTAAACTTTAAACTCCCTTAGCACCTTCTTAACCTGGTGTCTTCTGGTAACCTGACACAAGGCTATAATATTAGCCTTAAACTTAAAACTTTTCAAACCAATTCTACCGACTACTTTGTTAGCATCAGAGTCTTTATACATCCGTACCATAGAAAAATGCGGAACAAATGTTTTGCCAATATTGTAATGAACACCAAATAATTTTCTATGGCGACGCTCCAATGAAGTAGGCTGACGTTTGGGTAACCAAGGCATAGCTCCATCTCTAAACGAAGCACAACTTGCTACCATTTTTTTATTTAATTTGATGAGCTTGGCATTATTAGATAACCAATAATAAACCGCTCCACCAACGGCCCCCACACTTAATGACTTAATTTCTACTGGCTTATAACCAACTAAAGATTGCTCTACACATTGGGCGAGTTTATTAATTTTATTAACCGAAGCCTTCATGTTGATATGAAATAAACTCAAATGCGGAATTAATTTTTTATTATCACTTATATACCTCACACCAAGCCCTTTGGTGGCCTTTCTAATAGATAACCCCAAACGTCGTCTTAATAGCGGCGGTGGCAAAATTACTATATCCAACAACATACAATTTTACGAATTAATGTCTAACTTTTCCATCTCCCCCCAATTATCTCCTACTTTTACATCCACCACAATCGGCACTGATAGTTCTACGGCCCGCTCCATTTCCTGCTTAACTAATCTAGCGACCTCACTAACTTGATTAGCCGGCACTTCAAATACTAATTCGTCATGTACTTGTAAAATCATTTTTACTTCTGGGAAACTTTCTTTTAATTTTCTACTAACATTTATCATAGCCACTTTCATCAAATCAGCCGCTGTCCCTTGGGTAGGCAAATTCACTGCCATACGCTCAGCTTGAGCGCGCACTTGGGCTACACCAGAATTTATCTCTGGTAAATAACGTCGCCGGCCAAAAAAAGTGCTCACATAACCATCATCGCGCGCGGCTTGTTTAGTCTTTTCTATCCACTCAGCTACACCTTTGAAAGTATTAAAGTAACGCTCTATAAAATTTCTAGCCTCATCGCGTGAAATTCCGGTGCGTTCAGCGAGTCCCCAAGCCCCCATACCATACAGCACACCAAAGTTCACTTCTTTAGCACTACGGCGCTCTTCAGGCGTAACTTTGGCCAAATCCACTCCCAAAATAAAAGCAGCTGTAGTAGTATGAATATCTTTGCCTTGCTTAAAAATATCTATCATCTTTTTATCCTGAGCCAAGTGCGCCACTATTCTTAATTCAATTTGCGAATAATCAGCCGACACCAGCTTGTTGCCAGATTCGGCTACAAAAGCCTGCCGCAAACGCTTACCCCAATCTCCACGAATAGGAATATTTTGCAAATTTGGATCAGATGAAGAAAGCCGGCCAGTAGCTGTGACAGTTTGATTAAAACTAGTATGAACACGGCCAGTATTTTGGTTCACTAATTCTGGTATAGCTTCTACATAAGTAGAAAGTAACTTAGACAATTCGCGCCAATCAAATAAATGCTCAATTATGGGATGTAGGCCTCGCATTTTTTCGAGTTCTGAAGCAGCTGTCGAAACCCCGGTTTTAGTGTGACGTAAGCCTTCCGTAGAAACCTTGAGCTCATCAAACAATATCTCCTTAAGCTGTTTAGGGGAATTGATATTAAATTCGCGGCCAGCTAACTTGTGAATTTTCTTTTCTAAACTATCGAGCTCAGTTTTAACTTCTTTGCCTATAGTTTTCAAATATTTAATATTAACTTTTATACCGGCAGCTTCTATTTGTACTAATACCGGCACTAAAGGCATTTCTATATCGTGAAATAACTTGAGTAACCCCATAGGCCCAAGCTCTGATTCTAATTTTTCTTTCAAACGCCAAGTAAAATCCGCATCAGCGCAAGCATAATTTTTCACTTGTTCCAAGGGAACTTGATCAATAGTTAGCTGATTCTTACCAGCTTTACCAATTAGTTCCTCAATATGCTGCATAGCTACGCCAAATTCCTGAAAAGCCAAAGATTTTAAATCTATAGTTCTATCACCAGAGCGCAAAAGATAGGCCGCCACCAAAGTATCAAAACTTATATTTTCACAAACTATGCCAGCTTGCTGCAAAGCCTCTACATCATATTTCAAATTATGCCCTACTTTGGCTACTTTTTTATCAGACAATATTTTTACTAAATCAAGCCAAGGCTTACTTTTTAAAATAGTATCGCAAGTTGAAATAAAATAAGCTTCGCCTGTCTGCCAAGCCAAGCTAATACCTACCAATTTACTTAGCCAAGGATTAAGCGAGGTGGTTTCAGTATCAAAGGCAAATATTTTTTTAGAGTGTAACTTGGTTAATAATTTTTCTAAATCTTTTACTGTCTCCACTAAATAGTAATTTCCGCTATTTACCTTAATCAATTTCTTATTACTAGCCGACAAAGCCACCGGCGCTAAATCTAATTTATTTTGCAATTCCGGAATACGAGCTAGCAGTGACTTAAATTCTAATTTTTGAAAAATATCTACTAGTTTAGAAATATCAAAATCCCTCAGCTGACAGTCGGCTAAATTAAAATCAATTTTGACATCACGCACTATCGTAACTAACTTTTTGGATAATTCAGCCTCGGCTTTACTAGTATCTACTAGCTCCAAAATTTTAGCAGAAAAATTTTTAAATCTAGCATCATGATGTTTGCGGGCTATATACATAGCTTCAATAGAGCCAAAAGTTTTAATAAGCTCTAAGGCCGTTTTTTCACCAATACCCCTAACACCTGGAATATTATCTGACGGATCGCCCCGCAAAGCTTTGAAATCTATCAACTGATCGGGCTCTAAACCATATCTAGCCTCTACAGCTGCTTGATCATATATAATAGTATCGCCCAAACCGCGCTTTAAAGTATAAACTTTAGTGTGCTCGCTCACGAGTTGCAGTGTATCTAAATCTCCAGTTACAATCATAGTCTCTACCGACGGTGTTTGGTGGCCAACCTTTTCCGCCAAAGTTCCTATTACATCGTCTGCTTCAAAACCGGCTAATTCAAAAATAGGTACGCGAAAAGCTGCTATAATTTCTTTTATAAGAGGAATCTGATCATATAATTCCTGAGGCTGCTTTACTCTTTGAGCTTTATACTCTTTAAAAGTTTCATGTCTAAAAGTAGGCTCTCGTCTGTCAAAAGTTACAGCAGCATATTCTGGCTTAATCTCTTTTAAAACTTTAATAAAAATTGTAACAAAACCATAAACCGCATTAACCAGCATGCCACTTTTAGTAGTGAGTGGGGGTAAGGCATGGAACGCTCGATGCAATAAGGCATTGCCATCAAAAATTGCAAATTTGGGTCTTAGGGCCATATAGGGTATTTTATCATAAATGCCCCGCCTGTGGGCGGAGCAATAAATAATGGAGGCCTGGGCGAGAATCGAACTCGCGAATAGGGGTTTTGTCATGCCTACGGCAGATCTCCCGCAGGGAGACAGACCTCTTCAAATAATTTTCTTACTCGCCACAAGGCCTGGGCGAGAATCGAACTCGCGAATAGGGGTTTTGCAGACCCCTGCCTTACCACTTGGCTACCAGGCCGTAAGGCGAATAAGAAAATTATTTAATTTTTAAAATATACTTGCGTTTTAAACTTTCCTTTTGTTGACCTGTTTTATAAAATCTCTCCGCTCTTACTGCCTCACTTCTGGTTTTATATTCATGAACTTCTAATAATTTCCATGGTCTGTACCCTTTAGTTGATTTTACCCGACCGGCATTATGTAACGTAATTCTATTATCTAAATCTTTAGTACTACCAATATAGATATCGCCATTGATTAAACTTTGTAATATATAGACAAAGTATGACATATTTTGATCCTTTTATGCCAGAAACTGCACAATTATTAAGCCTGCCTTACCACTTGTCATACCTGCGGCAGATCTCGCGAAGCTATGAGCTACCAGGCCATGGTAATTTATAAGCACAAATACTCTACCAAATTTTACTGCTCCAGGCAACCATAAAATAAAAAGCTGCACCAATTCTGGTACAGCTCAAATTATATTATTTATTACTTCACTGAAAGTTGTTTTATTAGTTCAAATCTTTTTTAATCGTTTCGCCGCTGGTTAAATCCAACGCTTGGGCAGCAGAGCCACCCTTTTTCATTATTTCTAAAAAACGATGTTTTTTATAACCAGAACTTCCCACCACTAAACCGATTTCATTGTGGGGAATATCTTTCAACGACTCATAACAATTAAAATGAAATGGCTTGTCATTTATTAACCATCTCATACCTTTGTCATATTCATAAGACCCGCGACAAAAACCAGCTTCGCTCGGAGTAAATGTTGTCTTCAAATTTCCAAAATTATCCTGCCACCATATCGCTTGAGGCATGGGGGCGATATTCTTACTTGGAAAATCGGCACTTTTAAACGAAACGCCCTTGATCAGTCCGTGAATAAGTCGAGGTGCAAACTCAAAACTTCTAAACTGACTAGCGGGTAAGTATTGTTCGTCTATATACTCTATCCCCAAACGTTTAAGTACCTCACTTACATCAAAGACTCCGACGGTAAGTTCACCTACTACTTTTTGTAGTAAACTTAAAGCGTTTCCTTCAATAGTAGAGACAATATCCACTTTACCTAAACGGACATGTCCAAAAGGTGAGCCGTTGTGTCGGCCGGATTTGGTACGCGGAGCTACATTAACAAATACTATAGCCCTCTGACCCAAGTTGGCGTCCATTAAGTCGACTAAATTTCCAGCCGCCTCTATATCACTCTTCACACCAACAAAACCCACATGCACCCTAGGGAAAAGTGCTGCAAACCTAGTCATAACCCGACCACGCGCGTTATCATCATGGCAATCAGTAACAATGTTAATGCTGTTTATACTATTGACCATATTAATCTACCTTTCTAATTGAGATTATTTTTTAAATAACAAAAAACCAGCCCGGCCTATAGGCGGACTGGTTTTAGTTTGTGATTTGTTTCAAACTTAAGCCAACTCGCCTGAGGCGGACATCATGGTTGACATGTACATCATGTGCAAAGTTTGGCTCATAAATTGATTATACTATAAGATTACTAAAATTACAAAACTTCTATTTCCTCATACCTAATTCCCCACTGACGAGCTGCTTCACGTGTTTCCATCCAAATATCCAGCTGCACATCATAACGTTCATTCATCCTATCCTCTACTATAAAAATCTGTTTACCAAAATGCTGAGGAATTCTAATTCTAGTACCAAAAGGTAAAAAATTAGCTGCTACCACGCCTGTGTGCACTTCTGTCCCATTAGCTGTAGTAAAAGGCGTACTGTCTGTTTGGTCAGGTGTTGAAGAATAAGCTGTAATTGGCACTTTAATAACATATCGTGCCATCTTATCCGCTGCGCTGGGAAACCTTAATTGTGCAGCTGGGGTGTAATTCACAATATACGTTTGAGCCAAAGTAATATGGGGAAACGCAAATTCCACTGCCAAACAAAAAACTGCTAACAAAAGTGGCAAGGGAAACTTCTTATATAGCTTGCGATAACTCATAAATAATATCTCCTATTACTATATGAAATAATCTATTCAAAAAACCCTCTAATCTAGAGGGTTTATCTGAACTGGAGAATGTTAACACCGATCCAACTTTTTGTCAATACCTAACAAAAGAACCTAACCACTCAAAATATCTTCCCGCCGGGCCAATATTAATTAACAACTTTGGTGATTTGTGGGTGCGTTTGTTTCCAATCGTCTACTAAACGCAATATTTTCTCGGTTACTTTATAAGGATGGGGCACTTTACGTAAAGCAAAAAAAGTTTCACTGCCGGCACTTTGCACATATGCATCACCATATCCAAAAAATGTGCCAGCCCATCCCGTAACTTTAGTAGAAACATCCTGCACTTTTTCTAATCTGATTTCTGCTACCGTGCGATTAAAAAGTCCATGTTGCTCCAAGGCCACTATGCGTTCATTGGTTACCAGCCACACGTCCAAATAATAATTCACCCAAGCATCCCAAAAGAAAAACCACACACTCAAAAAATATAAACTAATCAACAATTGAGCAATGACATCGGTCAGACCTCCATTAAAAACTCTATCCCACAACTCTGGAAAAAATTTTAATATTACATAACCCACCACAAACGGGAGGGCCAAAAAAAATATATACCTTAAAACCGTAGTTACAAAAGTAAGCCAGTGACGCCTTAAATAAAACACCACTTTTTCTCCAACTAAAGATGATTGTAAGACACGTTCTAAAAACATTTTGCCAATTGGTTAATTATCCAAAAATATGGAGCCAACGATTTATCCTTTCACCTACATCATAACTCTGATTCCAATCTATTTGCCCCAATGTTTTATAAGAAATAAAAATAATTATAGCAGCTCCAGCTATTAATAAAAAGGTGCTAAAAACACTAGTGGGTGAAAAAAAACCAAATTTTAGTAAATGATACAAATTACACAAACCATAAAGCACTACTATACCAGCAGCGATAATATACAACCAGAAAAACAGTGAATAAGGAATTAGAAACATCATACCAGACTAAACTAATTTATTTTGTTTAACTAACGGCGGTTTTAATCCCAAATGTTCATAGGCCGCCTCGGTCACTATTCTACCTCGCGGTGTACGAGCTATAAACCCTAATTGCATCAAAAAAGGCTCATAAATCTCTTCTATTGTACCCTCTTCTTCCTGCAAAGCAGCGGCAATAGAATTCAAACCCACTGGACCGCCTTTGAACTTTTCTATTATAACACGCAAAATCTGCCTATCTAAATCATCTAAACCCAAAGGATCTACCGACAGCTGATCCAAAGCAGCCTGAGCCAAATCTGCCGTAACTTGCTTGGCACCCTTAACCTGCACATAATCGCGTACCCTTTTTAATAAACGATTAGCTACCCGAGGCGTAGCGCGAGATCTAATAGCTACTACCTCAGCTGCTTGACTATTTAATTGCAATCCTAAAAGTTTGGCCGAACGATTCACTATTTGAACCATTTCTTTGGGTTCGTAAAAATTAAGCCTATAAGTTACACCAAAACGGTTTCGCAATGGACCTGATAATAAATGATAACGAGTTGTAGCGCCAATTAAAGTAAAACGAGGCAACTCTAAACGCAAGGTACGCGCACTAGGACCCTTGCCTATTACCAAATCCAAGGCATATTCTTCCATCGCTGGATAAAGCACTTCTTCAATGATTTTATTCAACCGATGAATTTCATCTATAAACAAAATACTACCTGGCTCTAAATTGGTTAAAATAGCAGCCAAATCACCGGCTCGCTCAATAGCCGGCCCCGAAGTTACCTTAATAGGTGCGTCCATCTCACGAGCTATAATATGAGCCAAAGTTGTTTTACCCAAACCTGGTGGACCATACAGCAAAACATGCTCAATAGACTCTTTGCGTTGCCTAGCGGCTTCCAAAAAAATATGAAGGTTCTGCTTAACCTGCTCTTGCCCCACATACTCTTTTAAACTTTTGGGGCGCAGTTGAGTGTCTAAAACCTTATCCTCGTTTTGCTCTTCTCCCTGTACTATACGATCGGTTTTTTCAGTACTAATTGGCATAATATAAATTCTAATTTCTAATATCTAATTTCTAAATGCACCTCATTTGTCATTCCCGCGCAGGCGGGAATCCAAACTAAAATAATCACAAATAGATTCCCGATCGGGTCGGGAATGACATTTTTATCAATCCCTAAAAACCCACCTTTATCCTACCCTTTTGCCCACCTCTTGACAAGAAACAATAGCTATGCTAACATGATATGTTTCGTAGTAAAGCCTACGAAATGAGCCAAAAACTGAATATACAAAAAGCCCTATTATTAAGGGCCTTTCCCAATAAGGTATCTCCAGAGGAGGTGGCACGACAAGCATGGGAATCTACACTAGGTTGTCCCGGCGCGAGCTAGGATCATCCTGAAGTAGGTTTTCTTGCCACCCCCTCTAGGGATATCTTAATTCATAAAAATCAAAAAACAAAATCGAAAGGAACAACAATGGCACAGTCATGGAAGGTCAAACACATTAGATTGTTTAGGTACATACCTGAACAAGTTACTCTCTACATTATAGTTTTCGAAGATAATGCCAATGGAATTTGGTTCGCTACCAAAGATTGTCTTCGTTGCTCTAATTTAAAAGAGCTTTCAATAAACACAAACCACGTTACCGATCAAATCTTCCCCGATGCAGGATTTGAAAAAATTTTAGGTAGTGAGCCTATCTATAAAAATACGTTCGCTAAGGATCTTGGTAATTGCATCGAATTGGACTTTCATAATAGCGGTGACTTTGAAAAATTTAAAAAAATAAAATAATCACCACTGTAAGTCCCAACCCGTGCCCCGAAAGCATGGGTTTTTTCCTAATTACCTACTTTATTTTGACTATCAGCCGCAGTGGTAGATTCTCCGAGCACAGTACCACTCTCTGTTCTTAATTGCAATGTTCCTTTAGGTACACCAATCAAACATACTTCCTGCCAAGGCACATAATGACTCTTAAACACCTTTTCCACCTTAGTGCCACTGGGATAAGTAACTGTATAAGTAAATTCTGTATCGGCTCCGGCATGAGCTTTTTCTGTACATTTTTTCTCACCCGGTTTTAAATCTTCGGTTTCTATTAATTTGGCTGGTGGCGGAGCAGTAATTTTAAAAATCCTAGGCTTAGTTTGCTCAATTTGTCGCCCGTCTTTTTTACCCCAAAATTCAAAAATTAAACTATCTCCCTGAATTTTGGTCTGAATTAAAATAGTACTGCCGGTATCATTTTTAAATCTAAAATCAGGCTTAGGGCTGTATATAGTAGCGTCTGTACCAGCTGGTTCATAATAAACTACTCGGTAGGAATGATTTTGCCGCTCCAAAATAGGCAAGCCAGAAGCTAAAGCTGCTCGAAAAGTAGTAGTTCCTATCTGACACAAACCACCGCCAAATTCTGGAATGGTTTTATTGTCTTTAATTACCAATTCCTGTAAATAACCATTGGCCGCATCTATCTCACCCAAAGCTTTAATAAGCGAAAAATCTTCATCGGGTTTAATTAATACACCATTCAATTTAGTAGCACCCGTACGAATATTAATACGCCTATTTTTGGGGCTACCAGCGAAATTAGACTTACCCACCCCTATAATTTCGGAAATACCAAATTCATTGGCATCGGCTGTAGTAAAGGTTGGTTCAGCTATGGCAATATTCAAAGGAACTACCTCAGTACTACCACCTTCTACTACCGCTAAAGCCGCGACTAGTGTAGCTGCTAAATCAATTTTTCTGCCTTGCTGACTTGGTATAAAAGTAGTTACCTTGCCATCTTTAAATTCAAACTTGGCATCTTGAGCTGGTTGTTCTACTTGGCTGATAATTTTATCAAAAAATTTTTGAGCCAAGGTAGCTGAAAAACGAAGTTTTAAATTGCTATCTTGTTCATATGGTTCAAACCAAGTGTGCCATATACCCGGTTCAGCTGACCAAGATTTATCTTCAAAAACAAAAGTGAGTGACTGATTGTGTAATAAGGATTGGGCTTGTGGTAAAATCTGCGCCACTCGTTCACTAGTTAAACTGGGTTGAATATTATTAACCTTTATCACTACCGGCTCTGTGCTTAAACTTAAAAAACGAGCGCGAAAGGCCTGAGTAAGATAAGGTATATCAATCACCACACCATTTTCTTCTGGCACTATTTGTAAGCTGCCATCTTTGGCTACGACAAAACTAGCTGGCTTGGCTATTTGCTCAACATTGGGAAAACTATCATATAAAAATCTCACCAAGCGTTCATTATTTACTTCCACTGCCAATGATAAATAATTTGGTTTAAATAACAACACTATAGGATCAAAAATACGTCTCCCTATTTTACCCTCGCGTCCGACAGCTAGGGCCTGCTTGGCTACGGCGCTAGAATTGAAACGCACTAATTCATAAGTAAGGTCGGGATCGGTTGGTGAAGTAACTATAGGAGTTACTGTAGCTCGCCTACCTTCCCAAGATACTGGCAAACCGCGCGCCACAAAAGCATCCCAAGCTGTTTGCAGCTTAACTTCTGCTTCGTTTTGTGTAAGCCCACTCAAATCAATTCCCCCAACCCGTATGCCAGGAAAAATCTTACCAGCATAAACCAAATGATAAGCACCTAAAATGGCTACTATAATTAATAAAAATGCACCAGTTATAAATAGTCGGCGTCTAGTAGAAGAAAAACCATCAATATTTTTAGATTGATCAAACTCATCTACCTCGCTATTAGCTGGTGACAAAACAATCTTTTCTAATTTTGAACCAATGTTTGGTTTAACTATTTTTTTAGGTGGCATGATTATCTACCTTGCAAAATATCTGTAAGAATTTTACGAGCTGTAGCCTCGCTGTCGGCCTCACCACTAGGGTTAGTGGTAAATTGTATTGTCACTTGAGCACCTTCGTGCAAACCAACTGGCAATAAAGAACGCAAAATTACCAACTCTTGCGAATCTTCCAAACGCAAAACAGCTTGATCGCCTTCAAATCTATCTATGGTAGCTATAAGTGACATATAAATTATTCCTCAGTTTCTACTTTCACAGCCACAGTTCTAGACTTACTAGCTTTAGGCATAGTAATAGTCAGAACACCATTTTTTAAACTGGCTTGCACCTTCTCTGGCTTAACTTCTACTGGCAAAACAATAGACCGCGAAAAACCACCCCAATAACATTCTTGATAAAAATAATCTTGCGGGCTAACTTCTTTTTCCTGATAACGCTTGCCACGAATAGTAATCACGTCATTATTCAAAGTAATTTCTAAATCCTCTGGCTTCACACCTGCTACGGTAGAAACTACTACCAGATCCTCTTTGGATTGAAAAACATCTACCGACAGCTGGCCCTCGTAATCACCGGAATACCACTCTACTCGAGGAGTATCAGCTGGATTAGAAGCTGGGTAAACACTATCAGACGAATCTTGGCCGCCTTTGGTTAGTGGAATAAAAGACATAAATGGTATAATTATTATACCAAGTGTACACCTTGACGTAAAATTCTTATCACATTACAATGCTAACGCTTGAATGTTTATAGTGTCATACCTATTTGCTATAAGCTACTTGCCAATTTGCCGCTATCGTCCCTGTCCTCCTCAGGAGGATAATGGTTAGTCCGTCGGAGACGGATCCTCCTCCGGAGGAGACATCACGCTTTTTCACCCGCCCACCAAAATTTTGGCCCCTTCGTCTAATGGTTAGGACGCGTCGCTTTCAATGACGTAATAGGGGTTCGATTCCCCTAGGGGCTACCAAGCCAATATTTAATTTGGTGGGCGGGCAAGATGTGGTAATCCGGCCTGCCCCGTATATACACTTCAGTGTATTAT
>Ga0172379_10004267_pt1 | contig 21393 bp, 20 predicted proteins | sample GrowelOW334metaG_FD_119756 | JGI IMG/M metagenome (GOLD analysis project Ga0172379, IMG submission 119756) | Groundwater microbial communities from an aquifer near a municipal landfill in Southern Ontario, Canada - Groundwater well OW334 metaG | ecosystem: Environmental > Aquatic > Deep... | reverse complement strand
ATTTAATTATTATGTTTTTCATGGTTTTATTGTATTAACGGCTGAATAACGCTCCACCATTTGTTTTTTACAAACGTGTGTCCCGTATCGCTAAAATGTAATCCGTCGTCGGCGATATAATTCCCCGCAGCATACAGATCATTGTCGCCATAAAAGTCGACGACTGAACAGTCATAGGTAGTTGCCAGGTTCGTTATCACGGTATTTAAGGCGGTTGTCCAGTTTCGAGCATTCGTTTTTTGAGTATCATTCCATCCTTGCCATGTTTGCCCATTTAGGGACATGCAGGGCATTTTGGTAATATCGGGGATCTTGCCGACAATAATTTTTGCATCGGTAGCGGCTAACCCAGCAAGAACAAGGTCCAGGTTAGAGCTAAAATTATCTGTGTTAACCGCAGCCGTATTCCGGTTATTAATGATATCGTTTCCTTCCGGCCAGACCGTAACAATGCTCGGATTTGCAGCCACCGCATCGGCTAACTCCAACGCTCTGATCATATCCATTGGAGCACCATTAGAAGCAAGATTGGAACCGGTTGCTAGAGGATAGATCGCCTTTATAGCGGCCAACAATTTGTTATAGTACCTATCACCCTCTACTCCGGCATATCCCGTTGTAAAACTCGCTCCCATAGCAACATATTTTGAGACGGCGACCGGCGCAGACGGAGTTGCGCTAACTTGGCTTGAAGCCGCGCTTTCGGTTGCATTTTTCACCGCCGTGATAATGTAGTAATAGGCTGTGCCATTCGTTCTGTCCAGGTGAGTATATGGCCGGGCTGCCCCGGAAATCTTTGTCCCGTTCAATATCGTTACCCCATTTGAAGTTTTCCAATAAAGATTGTAAGAAGTTGCTCCACTTACCGCATTCCAAGAAATCGTAATTTCGCTATTCCCGCCAGTGGCCACTGCCCCCGTTGGGGCCGCCAGCGTCGTAGTCGTTGTTGTTGTTGTTGTTGCAGTAGTATTTGTTGTTGTTGTCGTAGCTGTCGATGCCGTCGTAGAGGACGGCACAGCGGTGGTTGTGCTGGAAGAGCTGGCGCTTGTTGTGGTGCTTGTTGTGCTGCTGGTCGTATTGCCGGCGGCGTCTTGAGCGATCGTCGTCGTAGTTACGGCATCATTGACGCTTAAGTCAAAACAACCTAAGGCGATAAAGCTAAAAAGAGAAAGAACCAAAACAACCCCAAGCAATATCTTTTTATGCATAACACTATTATATGTGATAAAATTATTTTATGGAACAGCTTAAACGAACACCGCTTTATGACAAACATGTCGGATTAAAAGCCAAGATCGTCCCTTTTGCCGGCTGGGAAATGCCGGTTTCATATCCCTCGGGAATAATTTCCGAACACAATGCCGTAAGAGAGCGCGCCGGAATATTTGATATTGGACACATGGGAATTATTAAGATCGAGGGGGAGGGAGCCCTTGCTTTGATCCAGCATGTTGCCACAAATGACGCCTCCTTACTTGAAATTAACCAATGCCAATATTCCGTTCTATGCAATGAAAAAGGCGGGACGATCGACGACATTCTCGTCTATCGACTCCCCATGTCCTACATTATCATTGCCAACGCTTCAAACGCGGACAAAGACCTGGCCTGGATAAAAAAACATGCAACCGCAAAAGCCAATGTTGGGTTCTATGAAAACTACTGTATGCTCTCCTTGCAGGGGAAAGATGCGTTGAAGGTCGCTGCGGAGGTTTTAAATGCGCCGCTTTCTTCATTAAAGCACAATCGCCTTTTTTGGTGGCGCGATATTATTATTTCCAGGACCGGCTATACCGGGGACGATGGGGTAGAATTTATTGTTTCAAAAAAAGAACTCGCCGGAATTTGGGACCTATTCATCAAAAAAGGGGTCGCACCGATCGGCCTTGGCGCGCGCGACACGCTTCGGCTCGAAGCCGGGCTTCCGCTGTATGGCCATGAATACAACGAAGAAACTTCCCCGCTTGAGGCGGGCTATTCCTGGGCGGTAAAATTCGGAAAAGCTTCCTTTATTGGAAAAGAAGCGCTGCTAAAACAAAAAGAAGCGCTGCCAAAACACCTTGTTGGGATCAGCCTTGAAGGCCGGGCCATTCCACGCCAGGGCGCACAGGTCTATTCCGGCGACGGCAAGAATATTATCGGCATCGTCACGAGTGGAACATATTCTCCAACATTTAAAAGGCCGATCGCCCTAGCATACCTCAAAACAAACGCATCAAATGTTGCGGTCGAGATCCGGGGAGAAAAGCTCCCGGGAGCCGTCGTTGACAAGGCCTTTTACAAAAGAGTAAAATAGGTTTTTGATAACTTAAAGGAGTACTAAATATGAATCCCGAAAATTTAAAATACAGCAAAGAGCATGAATGGGTAAAAGTAGAAGGAAACGTTGCAACAATCGGGATCACGCATTACGCCCAGGATTCGTTAGGCGACGTGGTCTATGTTGACATTCCCAAGGTTGGTAAAGAATTTACTTCTATGCAGGAGTTTGGCGTTGTAGAATCGGTAAAATCCGTTTCAAGCCTCTATTCCCCTGTTTCCGGAAAAGTTATTGCCCACAATATTGAACTTGCGGCGCATCCGGAAATTATCAATAAAGATCCATATGATCAAGGCTGGATAATTAAATTGGAAATGGCCAATCCTTCCGAATTAAACAGCTTACTTTCATCCTCCGACTATGAAGCTTTGCTAAAAAGTGGCCACTGATCTTTTTCAGGATGTTCCGGCAAGTATCCGGCTTAAAAAGCCGCTCGACCTTCCTGCCGCATTAAGCGAACCGGAATTATTGGAAGAGATCTCCCGCCAGGCAGAAATCAATTTACCGGCCTCGACATTTTTAGGCGGCGGCAGCTACGACCATTTCATACCCAGCGCAGTCAAACACCTTGTCGGCCGCTCCGAATTCTATACCGCCTACACCCCTTATCAACCCGAGGCGAGCCAGGGGACGCTGCAGGCAATTTATGAATATCAATCGATGATCTGCGAATTAACCGGTATGGACGCAACAAATGCTTCAATGTACGACGGCGCGACAGCCCTAGCGGAAGCTGCTTTTATGGCCTGCAGAATTACCGGCCGGAAAGAGATCGTTGTTCCCACTTCAGTTCACCCTCATTATCGAGAAGTTTTAAAAACCTATTGCAACGCCGCGGATCTAACACTAAAAGAAGTCCCTTTTGATCCAAAAACTGGTTTATCTCCCGACTCCCCATTCCTATCTCCTAACTCCGCATGCCTCATCCTCCAACAACCCAATTTCTTCGGCAATATCGAAGAGGCAGCTGGCCTGGCAGAAAAAGTCCATGCACAGGGAGCCTTGTTAGTTGTTTGCGTTGATCCAATTTCTTTGGGGATTCTAAAAGCGCCCGGCGATTATGGAGCAGACATCGTCGTAGGAGAGGGACAAGGGCTCGGAATTCCAAGAAACTTCGGCGGCCCAGGCTTAGGATTGTTTGCGACCAAAAAAGAATTTGTCCGCCAGATGCCGGGAAGGATCGTCGGAAAAACAGTCGATAGCGACGGCAAGCGCGGTTTTGTTTTAACCCTTTCAACGCGGGAACAACATATCAGAAGAGAGCGGGCAACATCAAATATTTGCAGCAATGAAGCGTTATGCGCATTATCCGCTTGTGTTTATTTATCTTTGATGGGAAAACAAGGTTTGCGAAAAGTTGCAGAGCTCTGCATTCAAAAAATGGCCTACTTAAAGTCCTTAGTCCTTGCTAATCCTTCTTCATCCCTACTATTCCCTACTAGTCCTTCATTTAAAGAAACAGTTCTTAAGACCGATAAGAAAGTGGGCCTCGATTTAAGCAAATATTTCCCTGAATTAAAGGGTTATCGCCTGGTTTGCGTAACGGAGCTGACAAAGAAGAAAGAGATCGATAGTCTATTTTTGATCCGCTAGCTTCTCCCCTGCCCGCATTGTTTGAAGCATATCAACAACGCTTTGCTTTACGCCTATGCCTGGAAGTCCCGCTAAAAAATCATCGGAAAACCCAGATATTCCCCATAGGCGAAAAAGGGCTTTCAGCGTAGAGGCTTCGACCGCAGGGGAGTCTTCTGCATTAGGAGGCTCCGCCTCATGAACAAATGGTCGCTCTGCTTTTCTTATGTCCACTCGGACATACAGAAACCGACCTCTTTGGATTTCACCTGTCGGCGGAAGAATTCTGTTAGAACAAATAGAAATTCTATGTATCATATATGATGTTAAAGCTTCTCCCCCGCCACGCCTACCGCCTTATGCGCCAAGCTCTGCCCGCATATCTAGTAACATTGCAATTGCGTCCTGATTATTTCCTGCCTTTGCCAACATTCGAATAAATTCTTGTGAAAAATTGGCCTTCTGCCACAAGGTAAACAATGCCACTTCGCGGCTATTCGGATTAGATTCAAAGTGCAGGCCCGCACCCTGAACAAGCGGTCGTCCGTTGAAGCCCTTTCCAACCACAACCTTCCATTGCGGATTTCTTATGATCCCACTTAAAATAGCAGGAACCGGCGGTTTTACAATAATTGGATAGATTCTCATGTTATTCTGGTTATATATCGTTAATAAGTGGTAAAAATTTCAGCGCGAAATATCTTCTCTTCCAATCGGCCCATTCAACTCATATCCCTCCCCACCCAACACTACGTTTTTTCTTCCATTAATAAAGATCCAAACTTTGTTAATACCAGGCGTTTCTGTGGCGGTATAAACAATTTGCTCGATCATTTTAATTATCCGGTCAGAGCCACCGCTGATGTTTTCCAGCTCTCTGCTGAAATCAATTGCCAGAACCTCTCCTCGATTTTTAATGCCATTGATCCTTGTTTTCTGTGGGAGGTAGGTCGATATCCCTTGCGTCCTTTCCATGATGCTGGGACCATTTATAAGCCGAATTAGGCCCTTTTTCAAAGGGTCCTCCCCTTTATTCAGCGCATTTTCAACAGCAACTATCTGATCATTAATAATAAAATAGGTTTTGTAGGTTTTTTCCTTTGTCTGGATGAAATAAACACTGAAAACAACCAGTGCAGCAAGTATAACTGCGCAACCAAACACCGCAGCCCGCCATTTATTAATTTTTAACCTGGTTTTTCTTGCTTTTCTTTGTTTCACTATGAAAAGTCTACCACGCCTCAAAAAAGCATGCTATTATATTATTGAAATGAGAAAAAGAGGCGTAAGAAAATCCTATATCGTGATCTTTGTTTTGCTGCTTATTATCGGTTATCTATTTTTGAATCGAAATAGCTCGGAATTGGCGTCAAACCCAAAAGAGATCGCGCCTCAAATGATAACACCAACATCAACCACAACGACAACGATAAAAGGGGCCAAAAAGAGCGTCATCAAGTCCAATAAAATAAAAATTTTAGTGCTTACGCTTTATCGCTCCGGAGAAGGAGAGTCCGACCTTGCCGCCTATGTTTCACGCGGCATGAATTATGAAGCGAAAGATCTCGCAAACTTTAAGCAGCTGGAGGTTTCCGCATCACCTCAAATAATAGAAAGCTATGGGGTCGAAACCCTTCCGGCTATAATCTTTATTTCCCCTTCGGGAAAAGTAGTACACAAACACAGCGGATATGCCGACAAAGAAGAACTTCTTGGGATACTTAATAAAATTAGAAGTTTAAAATAACAAAACACAAACACCAAACAACAAATAATTCCAAAGTATCAATAAACAAGACTCAAATACATTTAATTAATTAGAATTTTGGTACTGTTTGCTATTTGTATTTTGGATCTTGTTATTTACTCTATTCCTCTTTCTTCTCTTCAAACGCCTCTACAGCGGCGGCTTCCTGCTCTTTGGTTATAACTCTTTCAACATCAACGACATAGTCGCCTTCGTCAACCCGCTGGATCCTGACCCCTTTTGCATACCTTCCCTGCATCGAGATCCCTTCGGCGGTTTGGCGGCTCATCGTTCCTTGCGCTGAAACAAAAAGAAGCTCGTCTTTTTTATCAACGATCTTCATCGTTGCGACAGTATCATTATCTCTCAACTTGATCGCAATATGGCCCTTCCCGCCTCGACTCTGAACACCAAATTCGTCAACGTTCATTTTCTTGCCAAACCCGGCTTTTGATATTACCAGCAAGTCGCCTTTGGGTGTAATAATATCCATTGATACAACTTTGTCCGCCTTGCCAAGCCTCAAGCCCCTGACCCCCGCAGCCGTTCTTCCCATCGGACGAATATCCTTTTCATTGAACCTAATCATTAAGCCGTTGGCGGTCCCCAAGATCACTTCCTGTTTTCCGTCGGTTTCTCCGACCCAGCCGAGCTCTTCATCGTTTTTGAGTTTGATCGCAATGATCCCGCTGCGGCGAATTGTTTCAAATTCTTCAAGCAATACTTTTTTCGCAACACCACCGGTAGTCGCCATCATTAGAAATCCTTTTTTCTCAAAAGAATCAACTTTTACGGCCGCAGTCACTTTTTCGCCCTCGCCGACTTGAAGGAAGTTCGCCATGCTCTGCCCTTTCCCGCCTCTTGTCGATTCCGGGATTTCAAAAACCTTAACTTTATACACCCTTCCCTTGTTCGTAAAGAACAAGAGGAAGCTGTGCGTGGACGAAACAAATAATTTGTCTATCTGGTCTTCTTCGCGCGTTGCCATTCCGCTGACACCCCGCCCACCGCGTAATTGTGCGCTAAAGGTGCTAACTGGGATCCGCTTAACATATCCATCGCGGGTGATCAAAACGGCAACATCCATTTCCGGTATCAACTCTTCGACGTTGATATCTTCTGCCGCTGCAGCGATCGACGTTCTTCGTTTATCGCCGTATTTTTCTTTGATCTCAGCAAGTTCCTTCTTAATGATCTTTAAGATCTCTTTGCGATCCGAAAGGATCTTCTTTAGTTCCGCAATTAATTTTTTCAGCCCTTTCAACTCTTCTTCGATCTTCTCGGATTCTAATCGGGTCAATTTCTGCAAGCGCATATCGAGAATAGCCTGGGCCTGGACCTGCGATAATTCGAACTTCTCCATTAATCCCTGGCGTGCTTCGTCCACATTTTTGCTCTTGCGAATTAATTTGATGACCGCATCGATATTTGAGATCGCGATCAGAAGTCCTTCCAATAAATGCGCCTGCTCTTCCGCTTTTCTTAGATCGTATTTTGTTCTGCGAACAACTACTATTTCTCGATGTTTTATATACTCCGTGATAATATCTTTCAATGTTAATGTGCGCGGCTGTCCGTCGACAAGCGCAACCATATTGACCCCAAAGGTCGTTTGCATGTTCGTATGTTTGTAGAGCTGATTAAGAACAACTTCGGTATTGAACCCGCGCTTGATCTCGATATAGATCCGCATCCCGTCTCTATCGGATTCATCGCGCAGGTCGGAGATCCCAAGCATTTTTTTATCTTTTACAAGTTCCGCTATCCGCTCGATCATTTCCGCTTTGTTTACTTGATATGGGAGTTCACTGACAATGATCGCCTGTCTGTCGCCTTTAATTTCTTCGACGCTCGTCCGGGCACGAACAGTTAGTAAGCCTCTTCCGGTGGTAAAGGCATCTTTTATCCCCTGCTTCCCGCAGATCAAGCCTCCGGTCGGGAAATCCGGTCCTTTTATAAAGCCTAGCAGGTCTTCGTTCTTTGCTTCCGGCTCATCAATGATATGTGTGATCCCGTCAACAACTTCATTTAAATTATGCGGGGGGATATTGGTCGCCATACCAACGGCGATGCCCGAAGAACCGTTTACAAGAAGGTTCGGAAATTTTGATGGCAGCACCAGGGGCTCTTGCAAGGACTCATCGAAGTTAGGTCCAAAATCGACCGTCTCTTTTTCAAGATCGGACAATATTTCTGTCGATACCGAGGTCAAGCGAACTTCTGTATACCGCATCGCAGCAGCAGAGTCGCCGTCAACCGAACCAAAGTTACCCTGCCCGTCTACAAGAAGATAACGGAGCGAAAAGTCCTGCGCCATACGGACCATCGTGTCATATACGGCCGTATCACCATGCGGATGATATTTACCTAAAACTTCACCGACCACGCGGGCGGATTTCTTATAAGCTCTGTTCGGCGCAAGCCCTATCTCATCCATCGCAAAAAGAACTCTGCGATGTACAGGTTTAAGCCCGTCTCGAACGTCCGGCAAAGCTCTGCCAACGATCACGCTCATAGCATAATCGATGTAAGAGCTCTTCATCTCATTTTCGATCGTGGTTTGGATTACCCTTCCCTGCAGTTCTCCTAAAGTTGATTCTCCGGCTTCATATTTTTTCTTTTTTACCATTATACGTCCAGCCTTTTCACGTCTTTCGCGTGTTTTTCAATAAATTCACGCCGGGGCTCAACCTCGCTCCCCATCAAGACGGTAAATATTTCATCAGCCACTTCGGCATCCTCAAGCGTCACTTGCAAAAGAGTCCTTGTTTCCGGGTTCATCGTTGTTTCCCACAGCTGAGCCGGATTCATTTCTCCCAAACCTTTATACCTCTGAATAATTACGCCGTCGCGGCCTAATTCCTCTACGACCTTCTGCATATCTTTATCGCTATATGCATATTTTTCATTTTTCCCTTTGCGAATTAAATAAAGCGGCGGCTGAGCGATATAAATGTGTCCGTTTTCAATTACTTCTTTTGCATAGCGGTAATAAAAAGTCAAAAGCAGCGTTCTGATATGGCTACCGTCAACGTCCGCGTCAGTCATCAAAATTACTTTGTGATAACGCAATTCTTTCAATAATTTTTCCGTCGTCATCTCGCCTTCTTTCTCCGTTTCCCCTCCCCCATTTCCTCTTAACCCTGTTATTACTCCCGGCCCCATCGCGGTTATCATCGTCCTGATCTCATTGTTTGCCAGAATTTTATCAAGACGCGCTTTTTCAACGTTCAATATTTTTCCGCGCAGCGGAAGGATCGCCTGAAATCTGCGATTGCGCCCTTGTTTGGCCGAGCCGCCTGCGGAATCGCCTTCTACAATGAATAATTCGCATTTTGCGGCCGCACTCTCAGAACAATCGGCTAATTTCCCCGGAAGCATCGCTGTGTCCAATGCTGATTTTTTTCTTTCCAATTCCTGTGCTTTTCTTGCCGCCAGTCTTACCCTGAAAGCAATTAATGATTTCTCGATCATCCCTTTTGCGGCAGAAGGATTTTTATCCAGATAAGTGGATAACCCGTCCATTACAATAGAATCAACGATCCCTTTTACTTCTCCGTTCCCAAGTTTAGTTTTTGTCTGTCCTTCGAATTGTGGATTAGGAACGCGCAGATTAATTACCGCCGTTAACCCTTCTCTTACATCTTCTCCCTGGATGGTTTCGTTCTCTTTTAGTATTCCGTTCTTGTGGCCGAAATTATTTACGACCCTTGTGAGCGCAGTTTTAAATCCGACAACGTGGGTTCCGCCTTCTTTGGTCCGAATACAATTAACGTATGAGAAAACATTTTCATCATAATAATCTTTGAAGTGCTGCAATCCGATCTCGACAAAAACTCCCTCTTTCTCGGCAAAAAAATCTACGACCGGTTTATATAATACTTCTTTTCCTCGGCCAAGATGGTTGATAAATTCCGTTACGCCGCCCTCATATTCAAAGGTTTCCCCCTTGGTCTCTTTTTCTCTTTCATCCAGCAGGACGATCTTTAACCCTTTGTTTAAAAAAGCCAGCTCCTGCAACCTATGTTTTACGGTGTCATAGTCATAAACCAATTCAGTAAATATTTCCGGGTCCGCCGAAAAAGTTATTTTAGTACCGGTATCCTCTTCGTCGTATTTTTCAATTTTTGGTTTAGAGGCATCGCCGCGTTCAAATTTTTGACGATAAATTTTTCCGTCGCGTTTAATTTCTACTTCCATCCACTCTGAAAGCGCATTTACGCAAGAGACGCCTACCCCATGCAATCCGCCTGAAACTTTATACCCTCCATCTCCGAATTTTCCACCCGCATGCAGAGTTGTAAGCACGACTTCCGCTGCCGGTTTTTTTGCATCCTTATGCATATCGATCGGAATTCCGCGGCCGTCATCTTCCACTGTTACGCTATTATCTTTATGAATTGTTATGCCGATCAGGTCGCAAAATCCGCCAAGCGCCTCATCAACGCAATTATCCACAACTTCATATATCAGATGGTGCAAACCCGATTTTCCGGTCGAGCCGATATACATCGCCGGCCGTTTTCTAACCGCCTCGATCCCTCCGAGTATTTTTATATTTGACGCGTCATATGATCCCGCCACTGATTTCTCTTTAGCCATTATTCCCTCCGAAAAAAATTAATTCATTATCCTGAAATGGATATCCGTAATCGCTTCGAATTTTGCGTACTCATTGAACTTATTTATAATATCACTTTTTAGATAATTTAGTTCCTGCGCCCAAACCGCACTTTTTGCGCCGACGAACAGAACTTTATTTACTAATTTTATCGGCTCCGTTACGTCCTTGATCTTCTCATCTACAATATCCTGCCATAAACCCATCAAACGGCATGCTCTTACAGCAGTTAAGCCTTCGGTATTTCTTCCTTCAAGGATCCGCTTCATCAATTGCGGCACTAAATAACCTCTTGTGTCCTTATGGGCATAATAATATAGAGGTAGTCATTTTCGCCGTCCGGTTTTATTACTCCCGGGTTAAGTCCTTCCGACATTTCTACAACAACTTTTTCAGAATCGATCACTGTTAATGCATCAATAATTAATCTAACATTAAATGAAACTTTTACTTTTCCTGTCCCTTTTGTTTCAGCTCCAATGATCTCTTCGATGCTTCCTACGTCAGGCGTGTTGGCAATGATATGTAATTTATTTTCTTTCAATTCAAAAGAAGTCACATTAGCCGATCCCGAAGCGATCACCCCCGCTCTTTCGCAGGCTTTTAAAAATTCTTTTGTATTTAGAATTACTTTTACCGAATTCTTCTTTGGTATGACCTGTTTATAATCCGGAAATTGTCCCTGGATTATTCTTGACACCAAAAATGCATCACCGAATTTAAAACTTATTTGCTCGTTTGAAAAATTTATCTTTACTTCTTTTCCTTCTTCCGATTCAAGTATTTTTGATAATTCTTGAAGCGCCCTGGCAGGAACAATAACATTTTGAGTTGCTTCTCCCGATGTTAATTTTCCGCCTCTTTTAGCCAGCCGATATCCATCCGTTGCAACGACTCTTATTGTTGAAGTTTCTCCGGCCGAAGGTGCTTTTCCAAATTCAAATAGTAATCCGGTCAGAACAAATTTTTCTTCATTATTTGAAACGGAAAAAATTGTTTGTTTTATCATCGAGAGTAATTCTTTTGGATCGACACCAACGGATTTACCTTCTTTAACTTTAGCCAAACTTGGAAATTCGTCCGCCGGAAGCGAATGCAGATTAAAATGCGATCCTCCGTAAGTGATCCTAACTTTCCCGTTCTCCCCAACTTTAAACTTAACTTCTCCATCCGGCAATCTTGATACTATTCCGCTAAGCATCTTTGCAGGCAGAAGGAACGATCCCTCTTTATCAACTTTTGCTCCGATCGAGAGCTGCATCCCAATTTCCAAATTATTTGCCGAAAGCCGGATCTCATTTTTATTTATTTCAAACAAGATGTTTGAAATGATCGGAAGTGTGCTTTTTGTGGCAACAATTTTTTCAACGGTTGATACCCCGTTTTGAAGTTCTTTCTTTTCACAAGAAAATTCCATAAGTTCCCTCCCCTTTTATCCTATCCACATAAACTTGTCTCTTATTTATTATAATATATATATATTAGTAATAGAAGAGCCTGTATAAATGTTGATAAGTCTATTTATAATCTATCTTAAGCAAAATTTTATTAGACTTTTTCCACAGTTCAAACTCAAACATGTTAATAATTAATACTAACATGTTTATCAACAGGTCAGGCTGTGTACTTCTTTACCGAATTTGTGATGCTTCTGATCGCTTCACTGACCTCTGAATTACTCTTTACATCGCCCTTGATCTTTTCATAGGCGTGCAAGACCGTTGTGTGGTCTCTGCCGCCAAATTCTTCCCCGATCTTTGGAAACGAGATAGAAGTTATCTCCCTGGTAAGATACATAGCTATTTGGCGCGCGCCGGCTATCGGCTGCGCCCTCGTTTTTGCCGTTAAGTCCTCTATTTTGATATTATAATACTCGGCCGTAAACTTTTTAATAACGTCAACGGAGACATTTCCTTTGTCCTTTTGCGAATTTATATCTTTTAATACGTGTTCAACCAAAGATTGGTCGATCGTGATCTTATTTAATGAAGAATAAGCCACTACCCGTATCAGCGCCCCTTCAAGTTTACGGATATTGGAGGAAATTCGGCTGGCAATTAATGAAAGAATGTCATCCGAGACCATTATTCCGCTTAATTCAGCTTTCTTCTTTAAAATTGCGATCCTTGTTTCAAAATCCGGAGGCCCGACATCGGCGGTCAATCCCCATTCAAATCTTGAGCGCAATCGCTCCTCCAGTGTTGGGATCTCCTTTGGAGGCCGATCGGAGCTAAGGACGATCTGCTTATTGGCTTCATATAGCGCGTTAAAGGTGTGAAAGAATTCTTCCTGGGTCCTTTCCTTTCCTGCCAGGAACTGTATGTCATCGACAAGCAGGACGTCAATGTTGCGATATTTGGTACGAAATTGAACTGTCTTGTCATCTCGTATCGCATTTATCATTTCGTTAGTGAACATTTCGGAAGTAATATATAAGATCTTTGCGCTGGGGTTCCTTTGAACAACCCGATGTCCGATCGCTTGCATAAGATGGGTCTTTCCGAGCCCTACCCCTCCGTATAAAAAGAAGGGATTGTATGCAATGGCCGGGCTTTCGGCCACCGCCTGTGCTGCGGCCTGAGCAAAGCGGTTCCCCTGCCCTATAACAAACGATTCAAAATTGTATCTAGGATTTAGAAAAAGGTTTTGCGGCGCGGCGGCCTTTTGCGGCGTCGCCAGCGATGTTTCAAGGTCTGGCGTTGTAAATAAATTCTCCGGGCCAACAACGAAGGATACGGATTGAAGGCCGGAAATAAATAGACGGATCTCTTGCTCAAGGAGCGTTATGCAATGTTTGGAAAGCCAATCTTTTACAACGAGGTTTGGCACCGCAACAATAAATTTTCCTTCGATAAAGGAAGACGGCTTTGTTGAAGTTAATAGGGTTTCATAAATAGGCCTATTTAGGCTACCCTCAAGGGAAGGAACCGCTTTGCTCCAAATTGAATTGATATCTACCATAAAATATACGTGAGAAGGAAAGTATATCACAAAAGATTATGGTTTGACATGGTTGAATAAATTACAGTATAATTAGAACATGACAAAAAGAACGTTTAATCCCAAAAAGAAAAGCAAAAAGACGACACACGGATTTCTGGTAAAAATGAGCACCCTGGGCGGCCGAAGAACGATCTCTAGAAGGAGAAGTAAGGGCCGGAAACGTCTTGCTCCCTAAAGACAAAAGAATAGTTAAGGGAAGCAGAATTCAGGAAATACTAAAGAGTAAGCAGTTTCATTTTGCCTCTCCCCTATTCTATTTTGCCGCTGTGGATAACGATGTTGATAATAGTAGGTTAAAGGTAATTTGTTCGAAAAAGACAGGGAACGCCGTAGTCAGAAATAGAATTAGGCGAAAAATTAATGCGGCCGTGCTTAGTATTTGGCATAAGATAGGTAAAAATATCGACATTGTGATCGTTGCCAGGTCATATGTAAGCGAGATGGTTCTATATCAGGTTGATATACTAAAGGGAATGAAAAAACTCGGCTTGTTATGTCAAAAATAGCAATATATTTCCTTATATTATACCAAAAACTGTTGTCCCCATATTTAGGATCAAGATGCAGATATTATCCATCTTGTTCGACGTACACTATCCAGGCAATTGAAAAATATGGGTTGATAAGTGGAATATTTATTGGTATGAAGCGAATATTTCGATGTAATCAGCTTTTTGAGGGTGGGGTAGATCTTTTAAAATAACGGAGGGTTAAATGGATTATTTATCAAATGTAATGCTGGATGTGCTAAAATTTTTCTATGCAATCGGTGGGCAGAATTATGGGCTGTCAATTATTTGGCTTACTATCGCGGTAAACTTGGCATTATACCCGCTAACTTTGATCTCGATCAAACAGATGGCGGCAATGCAGAAGGTACAGCCCAGGATGAAGGAGCTGCAAAAGAAGTATAAAGATGAACCGACAAAGCTGCAGCAGGAGATAATGGCACTGTATAAATCCGAGAAGGTCAATCCATTGGGAGGATGCTTGCCAGTTTTATTAAAGATACCATTTTTCTTGGCACTGTTTTTTGCCCTCCAGAGCAAGGAATTTCTGGCTATTGCGGCGAGCAGTCAGTTTCTTTGGATGACAAACATTGTCAAGCCGGATCCAACGTATATCATGATCGTTTTGATCGGCCTTTCTACCTGGTTATCTCAAAAATCGATGCCTACAAGCCCGGATCAGAATCAGATGATGTTAATAATTATGCCGTTTTTTATTGCATTTATCAGTATTAGCTTTCCAGCGGGGGTTCAGATCTATTGGGTGATCTCAAATTTGATGGGCTGGGTCCAGCAAGAGTATATTTTAAGAAAGAAAGTAAATGCCTAGGCTCTCGAAATAGTTCGGGGCAGGCTTAAAGGAGATAGTTATGAAAAGTATTATCATGAAGGGTAAAAATGTTGAGGAAGCAAAGAAGAATGCTATGCAGGTCATGGGGGTAGGGGAAGAAAAGTGCGAGGTTAGGGTTATTAGTGAAGGGAAGTCGGCTGTAATGGGGATCATTGGGGGAGAAGAGGCGGAGGTCGAAGTAATGGTTAAGGGGACGATGGAGGAGGAGGCGCTTCAAATATTACAAAACATACTTGATAAAATGGGATTTATGACCATTGTCAACGTTGAAAAGGGCGAGGAAGGTCAAATTGAGCTAAACATTAAAGGCGACGACATGGGAAGGATCATCGGAAAAGAAGGGAATAGCTTAAAAGCTCTCGAAATTCTTGTAAGATCTATTCTTTTTAAGATGATGAACGAAAAGGCGCATGTATCGATCGACGCTGGAGGATATAAGGAAAAAAGGATCAAATCGCTTGAAAGATTGGCCCAGGATGTCGTTGATGAGGTAAAATCGACCGGAAAAGAGAAGAGAATGCCTCAAATGCATGCCGGAGACCGAAGAATTATTCATATGTTTCTAAAAGACAATCCAGACGTTACTTCATACAGTAGCGGGGAAGGGGACGATAGGCGCTTAGTTATTGCTCCTAAATAATGTTTCACGTGAAACATTGGGACGCGAATTTTAGTTTCTCGAATTGCACTAATGGGAAAGGCTCTCTAATTCTCTAATTTACTCGAATATGCACGAATTTCGGCCAGAATTCGGTAAATTAGTGTATATTCGCGTAATTGGCGAAACGGAAATTCGTGTAATTCGGGAGTAATATATTCGTGACTAAGGAATGTTTCACGTGAAACAATTTGTTGATGACACTATTGTTGCGCAGGCGACTCCGCCTGGCTGTAGCGGGTTGGGAGTGGTTCGGTTGAGTGGCAAGCGCGCGGTTGATTGCTTAAGGTCTGTCTTTTCCTCTTTGTCTCCCTCTTCTGATCAATACGAAGCCAGAAAAATATATTATGGTTGGATTTCGAGCCCAGAAAGCAAAATAGACAACGTTCTTGCATGGGTTGCCTATGGTCCGCATAGCTTTACCGGAGAAGACGCTGTTGAAATAAGTTGCCATGGGGGCAGGGTGGTAATCGGGGCTATTGTGGAAGAGTTGATCAGGGTGGGGGCTAGGCTTGCCGATCCAGGAGAGTTTACGAAAAGAGCCTTCTTAAACGGGAAGATCGATCTTATGCAGGCAGAGGCGACGATCGACCTGATCAATGCTAAAACGATGATGGCGCTAAAGTCTGCAAATGCTCAGTTAGATGGGTCGCTATCGAAGGCGGTTGCTGAAATTCGCGAGAAACTAATTAACGTGTTAGCTGCAATCGAAGCAAGCGCGGATTTTCCGGACGAGATCGAGGGGGGCGTTGGGTTGGATGAGGTTAGAAGTATATCTATAGAAATTGAGAAGTTACTTGAGTCTGCTGACCAGGGGAGGATCTTAAGAATGGGGGCGAGGGTAGCCATTTTGGGAAAGCCGAACGCGGGTAAATCAAGCTTATTAAACGCCCTATTAGATAATGATAGAGCAATTGTTACGGATGCGCCTGGAACGACCAGGGATACAATTGAGGAGATGGCAAGTGTCGGGGGAATTCCGGTGATATATATTGATACTGCGGGGATGCGGAAGGCGGGGAGTAGGGCGGAGGAGTTGGGGATCGAACGGACAAAAAAGGAGATAGAAAGGGCGGATATTGTTATCAACCTGTTTGATGGGACGGGGGATGAAATATCTACGGAAGAAATCGAAACAGCAAGAATTTTAAAAAACAAAAATGTTATTCCGGTAATTAACAAAACGGACATTTTGGATAAAATCGATCTGGAAAAAGTGTATAATAAAAAAGAGATCATAAAAATTTCGGCGCTGAAAAAAATGGGAATTGGAAAGATTAAAGAAGAAATTGTTTTAAGGCTATCGATCAATGAGGGCTCTGCTGAAAACGGATTTATCAACGAACGGCAGAAAGCGGCCTTAGAAAAAGCCAAAGAAAGTTTGGTTCTGGTTTTAAGTGGATTTTCGGAAAGAGTCCCGGTTGATCTATTATCGATCGATTTTCGCGCGGCCATTGTTCACCTTGGTGAGTTGACCGGAGAAGAGGTTTCGGGTGAGGTTATCGATCGGATCTTTAGTCGCTTCTGTGTCGGAAAGTAAATAACTACAGGCAAGGGGACTTGTGGACAAGCCTGTGGATAAGGGGTGTGGATAAATATGGTTGAAATATTAGGCGGAAAGACGATCACGGAAAAGGTAAAGACGGAAGTAAAGGGGCGAGTGGATAACCTAAGGGAAAAGCGTGGGATAATTCCTAAGCTTGTGGTTATCCTGGTGGGCGAAGATAGCGCTTCGCAGATCTATGTTAAGAATAAAGAGAAGGGATGTCTTGAGGTTGGAATGTCGTCGGAGACCCGTCGGTATCCCTTGTCAATCAAGCAAGACGAGCTAGTTAAGCATATTCAAGAACTCAATTGCGATAAGGGCGTTAGTGGTATATTGGTTCAGCTTCCACTTCCAAAGTCGATCAATGAAAATGAAGTGATCGAGTCAATCGATCCTCGCAAGGATGTCGACGGGATCCATCCGGTAAACATGGGGTTGCTGTTAAAAGGGGACAAACGAGCCTTGGTTCCTTGTACGCCGCAAGGCATTATTGAGCTGATCTTATCCACAGGGGTGGATATCTCCGGGAAAGAAGCCATTGTTATTGGGAGAAGCAATATTGTCGGGAAGCCGGTTTCGATCTTATTGATGCAGAGGAACGCGACGGTCACAATCTGCCATTCTAAAACTACCGATCTGCCGAGCGTGATCAGGCGCGGAGATATAGTGATCGCTGCAATTGGAAAAAAAGAGATGATAACCGGGAGCATGATAAAAGAGGGGGCTATCGTCATAGATGTTGGAATAAATCGCGAAGCAGGAAAGCTTTATGGCGATGTAGCGTTTGAGTCCGCGAAGGAAAAGGCAGGTTTTATCACGCCGGTCCCTGGGGGCGTCGGCTTAACTACTATTGCGATGCTTTTAAGAAATACGATCAAGGCGGCCGAGCTAGCGGCTGGTGAAAAGCCTTAAAATATCATTGATTGTAACTAAAAACATAAAGCCGAGCAAGACGACCAGCCCATAGCCGTTAATTTTGTTTTCGAGTGTAGAATTGATCTTCCTTCGAGATATCCCCTCAAATAGCCGAAAAAGAATGCTAAAGCCGTCCAGGGCGGGGAGCGGCAGCAGGTTGATGATTCCGATGTTTACGCTGATAAAAGCTGTAAAAAAGACAAGCGATATTAACCCCGTTTGAGCGTATTTGCCTGTAATTTGGGCAATCCCGACCGGGCCTGCAAGGTCGGAGATCGATACGGCGCCAGTAAAGAGCATAAAAACAACTGCTAGCGTAGAAGCTACCATTATATAGGTCTGAGAAAAGGCCGAGCCAATGGCCTGAAGTATGTTTACCTTGGTGTAAAATGGTTTTGGTGAAAAGCCGATCAAGTGAACCTTGAGCTTACTATTATATGTAGGCTGTGCAGATACTGACACCATTTTATCTCCGCGTTGAACAGAAAGCAGTAGGTTTTTCCCTTTATAGGCATGAATATATTCAATGGACCTTTCCATGGTGGCCACTTTTATGTTATTTATGGATATGATCTTGTCGCCGACAAGTAATCCCGCTTTTTCGGCAGGAGAATTCTTGTTTATCATCCCGATCTCGTTTGAAACGCCGGCAGGGACGCCGGAAAAAGAAAAGAGGATCGAAAGGATGATCACTGCGCATATTACGTTCAGCATGGGACCGGCAAAAGCGATCATAAAGCGCTGAAAAGTGGTTTTATTGATCAATAGTTGGTCGGGAGAGCAGGCTTTTTCTTCTTCGCTCTCGCCTTCTCCGGCGATACGAACAAAGGCTAAAACAGGGAACAGGTTGATAGAGTAGGTAGTATCGCCGCGCGTGATGGAAAAGAGGCGTTTGCCAAAGCCGATGCCAAACTCGAAAACTTTAACGCCGAAAAGTTTTGCGAAAAAAAAGTGCCCACCTTCATGAGAAAGGGCGATAAACGTAAAAACGACCGCAAATGAGAGTATTCCTATAAGCATTTCTTTTGGACCTCCTCGGCTAAAATTAGGGATTTCAGGGCCAGGGTTGCGGTGGGGTAGGGCGTTCCGGATTTGATCGTCTGAATAAAATCCTGAAGTTCCATCGTCAGCTGGTCTACCGGTTTTACCGGAATCGTGCTTGGAATTGGAGTTGAAAAATCCCTTAAGATCAGGCACTTAGCGTAAAGATCTGCTTCAACAAGCTGTTTTTCTGTCGTTACAGCGAGCTTTCTGGTGATCTTGTCGGCGGTCCGATCGGCTTCGACGCGCGCCGCGACCCCCGATTCAAACATTATCGTTGCCTGGGCAGAATCGAGCAGGGAGGTTTTTATCTTTTTACCGGAGGCGGATAGATGGCTGATCTCGCCAGGGATCAAGGTGAGAAGCAGGTCAAGGTCGTGGATCATCATGTCAAAAATGACGTTCGTGTCGGTGATCCTGGCCGGAAAGAGGCTAAAGCGTTTAATGTCGATCCCTAATATCTTTTCTCCTTTGATCTCTTTTTGGAGCCGTTTAATAACAGGGTTAAAGCGCTCAATTAAGCCGACAGTAAGATATACGTTGTTGTCTTTTGCAAGCGCCATGAGCTCCTTTGCCAACGCCGAGTTACCAGTAAAGGGCTTCTCGACAAGGACGTGCTTTCCAGCTTTAAGGCAGGTGCTGGCGAGTTCATGATGCGTTGAGGTTGGGGTAACGATACAAATCGCATCGGAGCTTTGTATAAGGGCCGAAATGTCCGGAAATGCGTGCGTTCCAAATTCAGCAGCAAGTTTTTCAGCCAGCGCGAGGTCTTTGTCGGCGATCCCAACAACCTTTATTCCGGGGATAGAAATGGCTATGCGAAGATGGTTTTTTCCCATCGCACCTGCGCCGATAATTCCTAGTTTTAATCCTCTTGCCATTAATTAATAAATTGAAGGACGGAAGAGATGGTCGCGTTAATTTCTTCTTTTGATAGCTCCGGAAATATTGGGAGCGAAATTACTTCAGATTGGGCAAGCTCGGCGCCTGGAAAGTCGCCAATTTTATATCCAAAGGATTCAAACGCTTTTTGTAAGTGCAGGGATAGGGGATAATAGACCATTGATGCGATTCCCGCTTCCTTTAGATGGGAGGCGAGCTTGTCGCGATCTTTATATCTTAGCGTATATTGATTATAAGTATGATAACCGCCGGCGATCTCTTTTGGGCAAAGAAGAGGTAGGGCCTTAAAGGCCGCGTTATATAGTCTGGCCGTTTCTCTCCGTTTTTCAAGGTAGGTATTCAGAAAAGGAAGTTTCACGCGCAAAATAGCCGCCTGCAGCTCATCCAGCCGGCTGTTATATCCGATAAGATCGTAATGATAGGTCTTTCGGCTCCCATGTCCGCGTAAAACCTTGATCTCTTGTGCGGTTTTTTCACTGTTCGTTGTAACCATCCCGCCGTCGCCAAAGCAACCGATGTTTTTGGTCGGGAAAAACGAGAAGCAGCCGGCATCCCCAAATGCGCCGACCTGGGTTTCGTTATATTTTGCGCCGGTAGCTTGAGCGCAATCTTCAATAATCAAGAGCTCTTTTTCTTTTGCGATATACGTTATTTCCGCCATGTTGCAGGCTTGGCCATAGAGATGGACCGGCAGGATCGCGCGCGTTTTTTTTGTAATTTTCTTTTTTAGAGCGCTGGCATCAAGATTAAATGTTTCCGGATCAATATCTGCAAAAACCGGAATTGCTCCGCAGTATATTATTGCTTCAGCGGTTGCGACAAAGGTGAAAGGCGACGTAATGACTTCGTCGCCGGGCGCTACTCCGGCCGCGCGAAGGGCTAAGTGCAGGGCGTCCGTTCCGGAGGCAACAGCAATTGCAAATTTTGTTCCCACAAGAGAGGCAAATTCATTTTCTAGTGCGGAAACATTTTTACCAAGGATATAGCTGCCGGAGTCGACTACGCTTTTTATCGCATTATCGAGCTCTGTTTCAAGTGCCTTGTTTTGTCTTTTCAGGTCAAAAAATTGTACGGCCATATATATTCCCGAAATAATATTATATCAGTATTTTATTTAAAAGCATAGCGTTGTCGACGAGAAATTACTCTCTGCTGGGCGGGGCTAATTCGGTGGAGGGGGCGGCTTCAATTGAAACGCCGCTGACAGAAGGCTGCTCAAAAATGAAATCATTTAGTTTTGTTTTTGTGAAATCTGTTCGATAGAGCATTTCGGCTAGCTCGGCGCGTGTAAGGATTTGTTTCGGGCCAAGTTTTTCGCCCTTAATATAATTTAAATATTGGTTGTCTTTCGCGGCGAGGATCTCTCTTAGCGCCCAATGATGAAGAGGAACATCGCTGTATGGGGCGCTCAATACGTCTTTCAAAGAAAGAGCAAGCCCGTCGAATCTTGTCAGAAAGGTGATCCCTTCTGCCCGGGAGGTGGTATTCCTTGGCTTGAAGGTTCGGTCCGGATACCCATACGTTATTTTTTTCTTATATGCCTCGGCTATGTAGTCTGCCGCCCAGTGGGACGTCAGAACATCGGTAAAGATCTGAAAACTTTCGTCATGCGGTGGAGGTTCTTTTTCTTTCGCTTTTATTAATAGCGAGACGGTTTCTGCCCGGCTAAGCGGCTGCTCCGGCCTAAAAGTTTTATCCGGGAAATAAT
>Ga0172379_10004266_pt1 | contig 21399 bp, 17 predicted proteins | sample GrowelOW334metaG_FD_119756 | JGI IMG/M metagenome (GOLD analysis project Ga0172379, IMG submission 119756) | Groundwater microbial communities from an aquifer near a municipal landfill in Southern Ontario, Canada - Groundwater well OW334 metaG | ecosystem: Environmental > Aquatic > Deep... | reverse complement strand
CGCCCGGTAACTGCCAACTGGCAGTAAACCTGGAAGAAGAGTTGTACCATCTTGAGGGTTCAGGATACAGAGGAACCGATACCACAGGTTTTGCGGGGCTTGAGTCGGACGTAATTGGAGTCCTTTCAATTGTTTTAATTTGGGGAGCGGTTGTATTCTCGGTGGCGCTTGCAATTGTTACAGAAGCCTTATTCATTGCTGTGAGCACATTTGTGCCGCTTCCGTCGCTGGCGGTTATTGCGCCATCGGTGAACACCAAATCGGCTTGACCAATTCCTTTTGCTTTAAAAACAATTCTTAGTCCTTGTAGGGATTTTCCAATTAAACCGCTTGCTGCTCCTCCAACAAAAGTTATTGTGCCGGCTTTGTTGTCAAAAGTTGGGTCTTGAATCCAAAAATTAAACACAGAGCCGGTTTTATCTATACTGACAACCTCTAAAATGCCAGGCGAAAACTTTATTGTTCCTTGCGCTGCATTTATCCCGGCATCCTCGCTGTTAATTTTTATGTCTGCGTTGAATTGGTCGTCAATCTTGTATGTGTCTTGAGCTATATTTATACCCAAGGATGCGGCATTAGCAATGTTTGCCAATCCTAAAATTAAAATTGCAAAAATTAAAAACGAAAATTTGGGTAAAAATATTTTCATTATTTTTTTGTTTAATTATCTCCTAAGCGTTCTAATAAATATACTAAAGTCTGTTGTGTCCACTTTGCTGTCGTTGTTTAAGTCGTCCAGCGCCCTTGTTGAAGAATCCTGCGACAACCATCTTGCAAGGAAAATGCTCCAATCGCTTATATCTATTTTACCATCATTATTAAAATCTGTCTTTGGTACAGAAAGATTTGTCGTGAAAAAAACTTTTTGTGGGGAAAATTCACTCCTGCGTCCATCACTTAATGTTTGGGATGCTTTAATTGTGTGACTGCCATAATCTAGCGGAGCGGTATTAAAAAGATGTTTGTATGTTCCGTCCGACCCGGCAACAATTTTTGCATCAATTTCTTTTCCATCAACTTCTATGGTCAATACGCTTCTTGGAGTTGAGTGTCCCACAATTGTAAGGAAGTCTCCCCTGGTTACTGTTGGCCTTGGAAAGCTGATTGTTGGAGAAACAATTATATTATCAACCTCAAGCATTGAGCCTTCGCTAACCAAATTTAAGTCGTAAACTCTGCTTTGTGCAATATTTCCTTCCTTGTCTTTTGCCAACAAAGCAAATGATCTGGCGCCTGGCGCTAATCCGGTGAAAGTGGTTTCAAAGCGTCCATTTCCTGGCGGAACGTCGCTTTGTTTTAGTGTTGTTTGGGTTCCGGAGATTGCAACGATGCTAAGATTTGCTCCCGGGAAAGCTAACCCCGAAAATATAATTTTTCCTACAATTGGTAAGGCTTGCCCTATAACTGCAGATGGGTTGAATACCGGAGGCAGCGCAGAAAATATTGCGCTGGCAGTGGAGCTTACATCTAATCCTGTGGATCCTGTATCAGAAAGTGATAGCAGAACGGTTTCAGCTGTTGCGTCATTAATAGTGATTGTTCCAACTCCGTTTGTTATCGTCACTACGCCTTCATCAGTAGCAGAGCCCGATGCAATAAGTGTTACGGTTCCTGCAAAAGTTGTGTCAACGTTGTTGTTTGCATCTTCTGCCTTAATTGTTATTGTCATTGGTGTGTTAATTTGAGCGGTGCCGGGATCTAAAATAACAATTTTTGTTGCAACAATTGGAATTGAGCTAACTGTTACCGAGTCGGCGTCGTCTGCAATTCCTGTCGGTCCATCTGCAGTTGGAGTTCCATCGGAAACAGTGATTGTCCATGTCCCCGCAGCCTCGTCGTAATACCAGAATTGTGCAGAAGAATTTCCGTTATCAATTGGAACAGAAGTAATAACCAAGCCACCCGAGGCCGCGTCGTAGAATTTTTTATTTGCTCCGGTTGACGAGCTGTAGAGAAAAACATTTGTTATTCCCGATGTAACAAGATTATTAAACTGGTCTTTTCTGGTAACCGTGTATCCCAGTCTTGTGCCAGATGACATATCGCCAGGATTATTTATAGAGAATGTCGCAACCGATCCAGCAGAAACAGTGACAGAGTCGGAAATGTCGGCAATCCCTGTGTTTCCGTCGGGAGCAGATGCATTATCGGAAGCCACGACGCTTGCGCTACCGGCTTCTTCGTCGTAATACCAGAATTGTGCAGTAGAGTTGCCGTCTGTAATGTTTACAAAAGTGATTACGCTTCCTCCGCTTGAGGCATCGTAAAATTTCTTAGTTGATGCGCCTGGTAGTCCGTACAGATAAACTGTTGTAGCCCCTGTTGTCACAGGATTTCCAAATTGGTCTTTTCTGGTGACTATATATCCAAGTGTTGTTCCTGCAGCCATATCTCCAGGGTTATCCAAGGAAAATTGAGCCGTTGCGCCAACCGAAAATATAATATTTTGTGTTGAGCTTACGTCCAGTCCCGATAGTTGAGAGTCTGTTAATGTTAGTGTAACGGTCTCGGCTGTAACGTCAGAAATGTCTGCCGTGCCAACTCCGTTTGTGATATTTATCAGTCCTCCACCTGTTGCAGATCCTGTTGTGTTAAGTTGAACGTCTGTTTGGTATGAGGTATCAAGATTCCCATTTCCATCTTGAGCTTGAATTGTTACATGCACCGAGGCATCAACAGTTCCGCTTCCAGGATCCAAAATTACAAATCTTGTTGCCACTATTGGAGCCGCATTAACCAAAACTTCGTCTGTGCCGTCTGTAACTCCTGTATTTCCATCGGCGGTAGGCGTACTATCTGAAGCCGTAATTGTATAGGTGCCCGGTTCCTCGTCATAGTACCAGAAGTTAGCCAGAGAGTTTCCATTTGCAATGCTTATTGAAGTTATGGACGAGCCCCCCGTGCTTGCTGAAAAAAAACTTGCAGTTGCACTTGCAGAACTGCTATATAAATATACGTCTGTACTCTCGGACGTGACAAGATTATTAAACTGGTCTTTTCTGGTAACGGTATACCCAAGTCGTGTTGAAGTGGTCATTTCTCCCGGGTTGCTTAATGTGAAACTTGCGACCGGACCGGCCGTCACTGTTAACAGGTCTATTGAGTCGTTAACATTTATATTCCCATCTGGAGCAGATCCGTTGTCGGAAGCAGTAATTGTGTAGGTGCCCGGTGTTTCGTCATAATACCAAAAGTCTACAGACGATTGCCCGTCTGGGATTGAAATGGAAAAAATGATATTTCCATCAGTTGCTGCGTCGTAGAATTTTTTATTTGCTCCTGTTGACGAGCTGTAAAGATACACCGTTGTTGCTCCGGTTGTTGTTAAATTATTATATTGGTCTTTTCTGGTAACTGTATATTGCGCCCTGGATCCTGCCGATAATGTTACAGAATCGGAAAGAACAAATTGGGCTGTTGCGCCACCTGCAAAAACAGCGTCTTGCGTGGATGTTACATCTAGGCCTGTTGTTTCGGAATCTGTTAATGATAATTGAACGGTCTCGGCAACTGTGTCGGAAATATTTTTTGTCCCAACTCCGTTAACAATGTTTACCAATCCCCCGCCTGTTGCTGATCCCGTTGTGTTTAAGGTCACATCGTTTTGATAATTTGTATCAACAGAGTTGTCTGGTTTTTGGGCCTGAATTGTAACGGTTGCGGGCGCGTCTACTGTTATTTCTGATACAGGTAAAATTACAAATTTTACAGCAACCGGATTCACAACTACAGAATCTGTGCCGTCTGCAATTCCCGTTGCCCCATCTGGCGCAGACACATTGTCGGAAGCAGTGATTGTATAAGTGCCCGGCTCCTCGTCGTAATACCAGAAGTTTGCAGAGGAGTGACCCGCTGTCATGTCTATTGAAGTGATGACTAATCCTGCCGTAGCATCATCGTAAAACTTTTTTGTTGAGCTTGTTGAGCTTGAGTATAAATATGCTGTGTCTGAGCCCGTAGAAACCAGATTTCCAAAAGCATCCTTTCTTGTTACCGTGTAGCCCAATCTTGTTTTTGCATACATATCACCCGGGTCGCTTAAAATAAATTGGGTTGTTGCTCCTGCGGTAACAGTAATTGATGCAGTGCCATCGGCAATTCCCGATGCCCCATCTGGCGCAGACGCATTGTCGGAGGCTGTAATTGTGTAAGTACCGGGAGCTTCGTCGTAGTACCAAACACTTGCAGTGGAGTTTCCATTAATAATTTCTACGGAGGTTATAATATTTCCATTTGTTGCTGCGTCGTAGAATTTCTTGTTAGCTCCAGCTGAAGATGAATATAGGTATATAATTGTAGAGCCTGTTGTATATGCTCCTCCAAGATTATTATTTCTTGTAACCGTAAAGCTTGTCCTTGAACCTGCTGCCAAGGTGGCATCTCCTGTTAAGCTAAATGAAGCCAGCGGACTTGCTAAAACAGAAATTGCATCTGTGCCGTCGTCAATACCCGTTATCCCGTCTGGCGCAGATGCATTGTCGGAAGCGGTGATTGTATAGTTGCCGGGTGTTTCGTCATAGTACCAGAAGTTTGCAGTTGAACTTCCATTAGAGATTGTCAAAGACGTAATAATGTTTCCAAGAGTCCCAGCATCGTAAAACTTTTTTGTTGCGCTTACCGAGGATGAATACAAATAAATTGTTGAAGATGCTCCGCTTGTTACCAAATTATTGTATTGGTCTTTTCTGGTAACTGTGTAAGAGGCTCTTTCTCCAGCAACCACGTTTACAACATCATTTAATGAATAGTTTGCTGTTGCTCCTGCAACCTCGGTCAATGTTCCAAGATTTGTGCTTCCTGCAGTAATTCCCAATATTGAAGACGTTCCGGATTTTGTGATATTCCCGGAAGCCAATGGCGTTCCTGCAGACGGCCTAACGCTAATTCCCGACCATGTAATCGCATTTCTGCAACTAGATGAGGTTGAGCGAGTAATTGAAATTGTTATGGTGCTTGACGTTGGTGTAACGGTTTGTGAACCCGCTCCGTTTATTAGCAATCTTCGCGAGGCGTTGCATCCTGTGCCCGAAACATCGGTTCTTGTTGCTGTTACGCTATTTGCTGTAGTGCTAAACACAAAACCTGCGGGTGCAACCAAAATTATTGTTCCTGTCCCAATATCTGCTGTGGCGCCTTCAGTTATAGCCGGACCAGTTAGAGCTGTGTATGATCCGCCCGTAGTGTCAGCAGAAATCGCTGATCCGCCCGTTGCGGGGGATACTGTTACGTTTGCTATCGCCTGCCCTGCCGGGGTCAAAAATATTACCAGGGCAAATAATGCCAACGGTAATAATATTTTTATATTTTTCATATTTTTTATTATTTTATTAGTAACCATTACTATTATACATTATTTTTAATTGGTAGTTCAAGATAAAAAGTTGTCCCTTTGCCCTCGTCGCTCTCAAACCAAACCCTTCCCTTTAGCGACTCGGCAACTTGTCGCACAATATAAAGACCAAGACCGTTTCCTTCTTTATCCATTGGCAAGGCGGTGGATGCCCTAAATAATTTTTCAAAAATTCTTTTTTGTTCGTTTCTAGGAATACCAACCCCGTTGTCTTTTATGGAAAATATCATTTTTGGGCCCTTTTTTTCCAAAGCGCACTCAATTTGGCCTTTATTTGGCGTGTATTTTATTGCATTTGATAAAAAGTTTTGCAAAATCATTCGCACTAAAATTGGATCTGTTTGGACGGCCGGCAGGTCGCCGTCTTTGTCAACGATAATTTTATGTTTTCTGACCTTAATTTCCGATGATTGCTCTTTTACAACATCGTCAAGCAGTTTTTTTACATTTACATTTTCAATTTTTGGAGACATTTTGCCAAGTTCAATTCTGGAAACGCTTAGCAAGTTGTCAATCAATTTAATCATCCTTTCGTTTCCGTGATAGACCTCCTCAAGATATTTTGATTGTTTTTCGCTCAATTTGCCCAATTTCTTATCCAAGAGCATTTCAGAGTACCACTTTACTGCCGTTGCAGGAGTTCGCAATTGATGAGATGCCAGTGAAACAAATTCTGTTTTTGCTTTATCAATTGCGCTTTCCTTGGTTACATCGCGAAACACGTCAACTGCCCCAATGGCTTTTTTGCCTAAAATAATAGGAGAGGATGTAATAGCAGAGGTAAATTTTGTGCCGTCTTTCTTTGTACAAATATATGTTGCCTTGACAACCCGACCCTCCCAAAAGGATTGAGTGAGCGGTCGCTTATCACTTGGAATAACTTCACCCTTTTCATTTTCCATTAGGATAGCGTCAAAAATTGATTTTCCAACTATTTCTGCAGGTGTATATCCAAACATAATCTCTGCAGCCGGGTTAATAATGGTAATAACGCCCGCTCCGTCAACCGCAATCAGCGCATCACCCATTCCGGCCAAAACTGCATCATTGTGGGTTTTAGAAATTTCAAGATTATTTTTTTCTTGTTCTAAATCCTCAGACAGGTTGAGCATTGCTTTATTAGCTTCCGATAAAAATATGTTCTGGTTTTCCAAGCGCGAAGTTTTTAGTTTCACCTCTTTTCCAAGGTTTTGGCTTAATGTTTTATATTTTTCGTTGGCTTGTTTTAAACCAATAACCATTTTATTTAAATAGTTTGAAAGGTTTCCAATCTCGTCTTTGGATTTTATTGTAAGGCTTTGAGACAAATCTCCATTGGCTATTTTTTTAGCAGCATCGGTCAGTTTTGCAATTGGCCTGGTTAAGGATCGGGTTGTGGGAATAATAACCACGGAAATAGCAGAAATAATTACAAGCAAAATAAAAGCAAACGATATTTGTGCGTAAGCTACGGGACTAAGCGCTTCGGATTTGTCTATTTTTACAACAATCCCCCATTTTAGTTCTGGTATATATCTTGTTGCCGCGATAACCGGAACTCCGCGATAATCAATTGCATTAACAAAAAACTTTTCCTGACCCGCAACAGCATTAACGGCAGGAACCCTTGTTTGGGTTTTTGACAGAGTAAAATCCAAATTTTCATTTTTATTAAATCTGGTTGGCAAAATAAACCTTGTGTCTCCGTTGATATTTTCGGTGGCAATGAGGGTTTCGCCTGTTTTGCCAAGTCCGGTGTAGTCGTTTGCAATAGAAAGAAGGTCGTCGTCGCTTGTCACAAAAACACCCACGCCAATTGTTTTTGCATTCAGTTTTAATGGTCCAACCGAATAACGGCCTATCTGTCCGGTTTTTGGGTTTTTTTGAACAAAGTCTATGTTAATTTTTTTAAGACCTTCGGCAAAATAGTCTGCTTTTGAAATGCTTTTGCCAATATTGCTTTCATCGGTTGTGGCAACAATAACTCCGCGAGTATCTGCAATGGTTAACTCTGTAATTATAGAAGAACCTCTCATGGTTAGTTTGAGATTGTCTACAAGTGCATCCTGCGTGCTTGCGCTTCCGGTGTTGTTGTAGTCGCTCAACAAAGAAGTTATTTCCGGTTTTGATGTAAACAGCTCTATAAGTTCTTTTTCGTGCCGGGCGTTTTCCAAAATTCTGTTCTTTTGAATTTGGGCTACTGCATCTAGCTTTGTTAAAACATTCTCAACAATTTTTTCATGAAGGTTAAATGAAGAAATATAAATTCCAAACAAAATCGGAATAATGGAAGCTTCTAGCACAAGAATTAAAAGTTTTGTGCTAAACTTCATGCTTGTTTGTTTAATTTACTTATAATAATCATTGCAAAACCTAATGCAAAAAAACTAATTGCGGTATTAAGGGCTATGGGGGTGAGACTATCAACGCGAAGGTACAGGGTAGGCAAGGAAAAAATGTAACCCATCGTTGCCAAAAAACCCGTAGCTGCAATAAACCAGCCCGCAAATCCAATAAGTTGTTTTCGTTTTGCAGACTCAAACAGAGAAAAGATGCAAATAACTCCAAATAGCAAAAAATTTATTAGGGTAATTATAGACGGCAATCCCGATCCCCAGCCATAAATGGGATATTCTCCAAGAACCAAAATGTTTTCCAGGCCGGTTTGAACACCCAAAATTTCATCCAGCGCAATAAGACCCATAATAATAATGATTGATAGAGAAACTCCTGGCAATATAACAGACGAAATTTCGCAGTTTCCCGTTGCGCATCTAAGAATTAAAAACAAGCCAGCTGCGCTTAAAAGAAACATTACTGCTGTTGGCAGTTTCATGTTTATATCCCCGGGAGTAAGCCTGGTAAGTTCAATAATTCCGAATATCCAGCCCAAAGAAACCAAGCAAGCCTCGGCAAATATTGCAATTGAAATGCCTGTTACTATTTTTATTGCCCTTTCGTTATCCATTTGTTATCGTTTTTCCTTTTAGTTTTGCAATTTCCTGTTTTAGCTCAACCATTTTTAGTTCTCTGCCAATTGCCAGCTTATTTATTCTTTCAATTTGGTCTATGCGGTCTTTTTCCTGGTTTGCCAGACGGGTTTTTTCTGTTGCGTCGTTGAAGCTCCAAATTCTACCAATTGTTACCCCATCCATTTTTTGTGGGATGGAATTGCGTTCAAAAATTCTACCATCCTTAAAATTTATTGTGTCGTTACTTTCTTCTTCAGGGTGCGCATACAAATAATTAACTTTATCTAAAAATCCCTTAGGATCGCTAAGCTGGTCCATAACAAAATTTAATAATTCTTGGTCTGAACCTTGTTTGATTATGTTCTGCGGTATATTCCAAAATTTTTTAAACCGATCATTGAAAAATGCAACTTTTCCCTGCCTGTCAATTACAAGCAAAGCATCATGGGAGGATTTGACAATGGAATCAAGTAACGATTTCTGTTTTTTCACCTCCTCCTCCGCCTCCTTGATTTTTGTTATGTCAACCGCCATTCCAACAAGATATTTTGGTTTTGAATCTATGTTTAGCACAAAGTTGTCCATAAGGGTCGGATAGATTGAACCATCTTTTCGCATATGTACAACCTCTCCGGTATGCCTTCCTTCCAAAATCAACGTTTTATTAAAGCTCTCAACATTAGAAAGTTCTTCTTTTGGATGTAAAATAGAGAGCTTTTTTCCAATTAATTCTTCTACCTTGTAGCCATGGTTTTTTGCATGTGCATCGTTTACGTAGGTAAGTATTTCATCCATTGTGGCCAGGGCTATTTGCTGGTTTGATTGCTCAACAATAAATTTAAATTTTTGTAGCTCTTCCTCTGCTTTTTCGCGCAACGTGATATCCCGTATGAAAACCATGTCAGCGGATTTTCCCTTGTAGTCAATAATAGACCCGCTAACTTCCACCGAAAGATTGCCATCCCCCTTTTTAACTAGTTTAATTTTATAGCTATTTTCAACTTTCTCTCCCGCAAGCCTTTTTTCATAGTGTTCCTTTATGGCTTTTACGTATTCTGCGCTTGCAAACGATATAAATGGCTTGCCTAGGACTTCGGGAAGAGAATACCCAAGCATTTCTGTCATTCTGGAATTGGCAAATTTTACGGTATAATCCTGAATGATGATGATTCCATCATTCCCATTTTCTACAATAGTCTCATATTTTTCCTTCAATTCCCTAAGGTCCTTTTCATTTTTTCTAAAGTCTGTTATGTCCTGAGCAACTGATAAAATACACTGCTCTCCGCCAATTTTTACGGTTCTGGCCCAATCATAAACATTAACCAATTTGCCATCTTTTCTACGCAAAACCGTTTCAAAACGGCTAATTTCTCCTGTTTTACTTAGTTCTCCGGCAAAAATTGCGCGATCCTTTGCATTTGCCCAAATAGAAAGCTCTGCTGTTGTTTTACCTAGCGATTCCTCTCTTGAATACCCAAGCATTTTTGAGTACCCTTCGTTAACATCAATAATTTTTCCGTCGTTGAGCCTGGTAATCGCCTGAAGCTCCGGCGAGGCATGAAAAGCAGCAGCAAACTTTTCCTCAGAGTTAAGAAGCGCTTGCTCGGCTTGTTTTCGCTCGGTTACATCCCTAAAAATTCCCATTTGAAGTTTTTTTCCTCCAAATTCAAATTGAGCGCTGTTGATGTCGGTATAAAAAATACTGCCGTCTTTTCGTTTTATGGGGATATCTTTTGCTATAAATTTTTCCCCTTTTGCCTGCTTCTCAAACTGGCCAACAACATAAGAAACGGCATCTTTGGGATGAATATCCATTACTCCAAGTTTTGTAATTTCCTCGGAGCTGTAGCCAAGTTGTTTGCACATAAATTTGTTAGCCATAACAAATTTTTTTGTGTTAATATCGGCTAGCAATATACCATCTAATGCAGAATCAAACAAAAGTTGGAATACTTTTTCCGTTTCTTTTTCAAGCAATTTTTTCTCTAATTGTTTTCTCTCTGTTATATCTCTAACTGTTGCCTGCAGGTAAGTTTTTTCTCCTTCTTTAACCCTGCTTAGCAGGACGGTGGCTGGAAAATCCTCGCCTTTGTACCTTTTGTGCGTCCATTCAAAAAAGTTGCTTCCATTTTTTACCGCCTCCATAATCATTTTTTTTGCCTTAACTGAGGACATCTGCCCATCGGGCTGTTTTTCGGGAGACACTTCCCATGGCCCCAGGGAAATGAATTCCTTCTCATCTGCGGTATTAAACATATTTATGGCTGCAGAATTTCCAGAAGTAAATTTCCAATCGGGAGGCTCCAAGGTCATTATTGCATCACCCGAAGTCTCATAGAGAGTTTTGTACCTTTTTTTTGTCCTTATTTCTTCTGTTATGTCTTCGGAAATTCCCAACAGATATATTGGTTCTCCGTTTTCATCAAGAATTGGGATTTTTTTGGTATGCAAAATTCTCTCTCCTTTAAGACGAGTTTTAATTGGCTCTTCGGGGATATCTAATGTGGTTTTCCCTTTTAAGGTTAAAAGGTCTTTTTCAATAAAAAATTTAGCCTGGTCTTTAGGAAAAAAGTCGTAGTCATTTTTGCCAATCATTTTTTCCTTTTTGTAGCCCAGTAATTCTTCTCCAGCCTTATTAAAGAGGACAAAACGCAATTCCTTAGCTTCTTTAACAAAAATCATATCCGGAACATTATCCACAATTGATTGAAAAAAGGATAGTTCGTTTTGACTATTGTTTTTATCAGTTGGCATGGGTTTATTAAATTATGATAAAAAAATTATTTTAGGCCGTGCTCGTTGAAATTTTGTGAATATCTTTTATCTACGTCTAATATATGGTTAATCCACCAGTTTTCCAAATACACAAGCAACTCAAAAGGATTGAAGTGGTCGGTATTCATTTTGTCTTCCATTTCAACGATGTCTTTTTTAAATTTTTCATGCACGGCAATATGGGCAAAGGCATCTGGGTAGTTAAACTCCTGAAAGTATTTTTCTTCGGTTCCAAAGTGGTATTTTGAATAGTCGTTTAGTTGTTTAAAAAGTTCTGCAAGAATATTTTTATCCATTTTTTGCAAAATAGACTGATATAACTCGTCAATAATTGATATTAACTTCTTGTGTTGTTCATCAATTATTTTAACATTAACCGTATATTCTTCTTTCCACTCAAAATGAGACGAAGCCATGTTTATGCTGTTTAGTTTTTATTTTGTAATTATATCACGAAATAAAAAGCAAAAATATCTGTCAATATGTGGATAACTTTTATCTTACGTTTTTGCCGGCCAGGTGTCCGGTGCTCCAACACATTTGCAGGTTAAATCCCCCGCTTTTGCCATCTATATCAATAATTTCTCCTGCAAATGATAAATTTTTAATAATTTTTGACCGCATTGTTTTGTGGTCTATTTCTTTGAGAGAAATTCCGCCTTTTGTAACTTTTGCTAGATCCCAGCCCAGAACACCCGTTGGCGTAATTTCAATATTTTTTAATATTTTAACCACTTCTGCCCGTTCAGCCTTAGACATGTTATTTGCGATTTTTTCCTTGTTTAATTTGGCAATATCAAGCAGGATCTCCGCCATTTTTTCTGGAACAAAACTCGCCAGTATATTTTTTATTGATTTGTTGGGATATTGTTTCAGGTCGTCTTCAAGGCCTTTTAGTAATTCCTGATAATTTAATAATGGAAACAAATCAAAACTTATTTTTAGTTCTTTTTCGGTTTCTAGAAGTCTCCCAACTTCTCCGCTGATATTTAAGATTGCCGGACCACTTATCCCAGTATGAGTAAACAAGACTTCGCCGTCTTCTTGCGCGACTTTTTTTGTCGCCTGCCTGCCGACAGGCAGGCACAATAAAGTCAGCTTAACGTCCTTTAAGCTAATTCCTTTTAAATTCTTTACCCATTCCTCCTCAATTTCTATGGGAACCAAAGCGGGTGTTGGTTTTACTATTGTGTGCCCTAATTTTTCTGCCAATTTATATCCTGCGCCGTTTGAGCCCATTAATGGGTACGATCTGCCACCTGTGGCTAAAATATAATTTTTAGCAGTTACTTCCCCACTCTTCAAAATAACCTTATCTATTCTCAAGTTCTTGAGAACTTTGGAATAAGAAACATCAACAACTTCTACCCCATAAAGCATTTTTACTTTTTTTCCAGCAAGATATTTTTCCAGTGCGTCTAAAATTTCTTGCGCGTCGTTGCTTACTGGAAAAACCCGCCCATTTTTTTCTGTTTTTAATTTTACTCCAAGTTCTTCAAAAAAGTTTATAACGTCTTTGGTGCCAAATTCTGAAAATGCATGGTATAAAAATTCTCCGTTGTTGTATTTTTTTACCAGGTTTGGCAAATTTGCCTCTGCGTTTGTCAGGTTGCACCTGCCCCCGCCTGTCAAAAGCAGTTTTTTGGCAAGACTTTTGTTTTTTTCCAACAAAACAACACTAAGTCCATTTTTTGCAGCTTCTCCTGCAGCCAAAATTCCAGCCGGCCCCGCTCCAACCACCGCCACGTCATAAATAATTTCCTTTTCCATGTTTTTAGTAATTTAATACAAAGTCGTTGCTAATATCAGTATCATATTCATTCAAGTATGGAGAATATGTTCTAACGTGGATTTGCTTGTTTGCCACGTCAAATTGTAAGAGCCTCATCCATCCGTTTCCGCCGTTTGCTTCTGTTTGATAATCCGCCAAGATTTGCAAAACAGGCTTGCCGTCATTGTAGTCTATTCGCTTGGCCACAGCGTGCATATGCCCGCTCAAAACCAGCAACACGTTTTTATTTTTGGCTATTATGTCATCCCAAATATATTGCGTGTTGTTTGGAGTGCTCGTGCATCCGCCCATTTGTCCTTTTGAAATGGAAATATTTCTAATTGCAAACAACCCCAAATAACCGTGGGTTGATAAAATTGCCTTTCTGTCGGCGTATTTTTCCAATATTTTGTTCGCCCAGGCAACAACATCGTTAGTTGGGCATAAAGAAAGGTCAATGGCGATAAATTTTTCTTTGCCAATAGAAAAAAGCTGAAAGCTATTATAACCGGTTCCGGCAGGAAAATCCTCTCCCTCCCAATTGTACTTTTTATTGGCAGAAAACGGAAAATATTTTTTAAAAAGCACAGCCTCCCTTTTTTGAGACATATCGTGGTTTCCCAGAAGAAGTCCGAGTGGAAGTTTTCCTTGAATAAGGTCATAAGCTGTTCGAGCGTTTTGCCATTGCTTTTCGTTGTCGTAATTATTTACTATGTCACCCACGCTAACTGCAAAAACAATATTTTCTTTTTTTATATTGTCGGCAATCCATTTGGTTTGCAATTTTAAAATTTCGGGGTGGTTGCTTGAATAGTTTTGGGTGTCCGGCAACATAACAACCGTGTAGTATCCGGATTCTGGAAACTTTTGAGGCTCATAATACCAAAAAACGCCCAAAATTCCAGCCAGTATGGCAATTTCAAAAGCTAGAATTATTATTTTTATTTGCTTTTGCATACTTTATTGTAACAAAAAATCGCCGATTTGGCGATTTTTTGTACCTATTCTACTCCTTTAATTCTTTCTAATAAATTGCTTTTTATTTCTTCTCTTTCCTGAGCAGACAAAATGGCTTTTTTCGCTTTTTCAACAATGGCGTTAAGCGTCCAGTCGGATTTTACCAAATAGTATGCCGGTTTATTTTTATCTATTGATTTTGTAATCTTTTCCTCGTGTTCCGACAAATTGGTCAAAAAGATAATGGGCACATTCTTGTCCCAAGAGTTGTCCTCTCTTAATTTTTGCATCATTGTTAGGCCGTCCATTACCGGCATTAAAATATCAAGCAAAATTATACCCGGTCTCTCTTTTAATGCAAGATCAAGACCTTCCTGACCATTGTGAGCTTCTAAAACCAAGAAACCTTCCTCACTGAATCTTTCGGCATAGATTTTCAATAAGGCCTGCTCGTCTTCAACAATTAATATAGTTTGCTTTTTATTGTCTGCCATTTTTTTGTTTTTTTATATTTTATTTATTTAATAATAGTTACTCTAACTAACGGAATTGTAAAGTAAAATGTTGAACCCTTGTTTTCTGTTGAGGTAAACCATACGTTGCCACCAATGTGGTCTAAGATTGACTTAACAATATATAGTCCAAGCCCCGTGCCATTGGTGTATTTACTACGGGCGTCGTCGGCTCTGAAAAACTTAGTGAAAATTCTGTTTTGTTGGCCTGCAGGAATGCCACAACCATTATCGGCCACGCTAATTACTAGATTATTTTCTTTGATAATACTCTTTACAGATATTGTACCATTTTTATCGGTATATCTTATAGCATTTGATAATAAGTTTGAAAAAATTATATTAAGAAGTAGCTTGTCTATCGGTATTATGTGCTCTTGCTGATGATATTCTTGCTTAAAATTTATGTTTTTATCTTTTAAATTTGAGTCGGAATCTTTGGCAATATTTTTAAAAATCTCAATTACGTCTACGGGGACCGGATCAACAGCAAAGATGCCCATTTCTATACGGGAAACATTAAGGAGAGAGCTTACGATATCCGTCATGCTTTGGTTGGCACTGCGAATTTCATTTATATATTCTTTTTGTTTTGGGCTAAGCTCGCTATTTCTTCCGTCAAGGAGCTTTTCTGTGTATAGATTTACGATTGTTCCAGGGGTCTTTAGTTGGTGAGAAGCAACAGAAATAAATTCGCTTTTTGCGCGGTCGGTTTCCTTTTCCTGGGAAATATCTCTAAAAACTATAACGCAACCGATTAGCATTCCATGAGCATACCTAATTGGTTCGGCCGAATCGGCAACGGGAATTTTATGCCCGTCTTTTTTTACAAGTAATGTGTTGTCTGCCATTATGGTGCGGTGACCGGTTTTCATTGCTTCGGCAATAAAATCTATGCTTGGCTCGTTGTCGGCTTCTTTTACAAATCTTACAATTTGGCTATAGTGCTTTCCTATGACCTCACGGGCAAAAAAACCGGTCATTGCCACTGCTTTTCTGTTAAACAAGGTTACAGTGCCATTTTCATCGCAAGCCATAACCGCATCTCCGATAGAAGCCAGAATAGCCTTTTTCCTGGCAGTAATTTTAGCAAAATCCTCGGCTTTTAGTCTAAGCTTTTCGGCCGTATTTGCCATTTTGCGCCTAATGCTTTCTTTTTCTTTGGCTGTATCGGCAAGCTGCTTGGCGGCGACGACAAGTTTTTTTCTTGTGTCCTCTTTTTCTTTAGCAATTACGGCCAACTGCTTGGCCGTAACTTCTAATTTTCGTCTTATATTTTCTTTTTCTTTAGCCGTATTAGCGAGTTGTTTGGCTTTAAAACGTAGTGCCTCAGCTGTTATCAATAACTTTCGTCTTATGCTCTCTTTTTCGTTGGCTAAAAATTTAAGCTTAAAAATTGCTTCACTGGAATCAGAGATTATTTGTTTTTTATTCATAATTATAGTATTCAAGTATAAGACGACCCAGAAGTTGATTCCTTACAAACTGTACTATTTGTTTTCCTCTTTCAATTTTTCGGCAGCTTCGGGAGTGGATAATGATTTTGACATTATTAAAAGTTTAACAACGGCCCATGCGACAAACCAATAAACCAGCATTGCTAAAAGTATTGCCCACCCGAATGAACCGTCAGACGATGGTCCATAAAATACGCCTGAAAATGGCGATATAAAAATGCTTGTTGTTTGATTGATGAAAGAAGTGAATCCTGCTCCTTGATTTGCGTCCATTACATCTAAAATTATTCTTATTGCCAGCAGGGCCTCTATTATGCCAAGTATATACCAAACAATTTGAGTACCTCGGTATATAGGCTTTGTTGTCGGTGAAATATGTGAATCCATGTTAATTATTTTAAGATTATGCATTATGATATTGCTTTTTGAATATTTTTCCAATGACCTCTTAACTCCCTAACAAACCCGGTAAATTCTTGTTTGTCTATTTTTTTTAGGGCCTGATATTTTTTCAATACTTTGTTAACCACCTCTTGATATGTTTCTTTAGTAATATCGGTAAGATTTTCAATTTGTTCTAAAATTTCTCCTTTTGCTCTAGTCATCCATGCCTGCACCTTCCTGCGATTTTTGTTACCGGATTTTGTCCCTAAAAGATAATATGCCCCCGCTACCGCTGTTGTTATTCCGGCCCCCGCTGCCATTGTTTTTACGATTGTATGATTTTTCATATTTTTTTTGTTTAATTTTATGCGTTTTTTGCGTTACTTTGTCGACTTTTTTTAAAAAATGATGTCAAATGTGAAATTGGAGATAGAAGGTTTTGTAAACTCTTTAATACCCGAATAATATACAACACAAAATATGTGATAATTGCCATAATAAAGACAAGAAAGACGCTAAGGACGGCAAGTAAAAGATTGGTTAAAATTATAGTGTCCATGTTTGTGCTTCTCTAATTATTACATTTTTTTTGTTTATTCTGTCCGACCTTCTATTTGGCATAAATTTGTTCATATATGCCAGCACCTTTTTTACTTGAGCCAAGTTTTTTTTGCCAAGAATGCTTCTGGCTAGCAGATATTCTGAATATCCAATTGTTGCAATTATGACGCCAACGAATAAGTAGTTGGACATTCCCAAAACTGCGCTCTCTATAATAAAGTCTATTGGAAGGGTTATCGCGAATAATAAATTGTGTAAAATGGTTATCATGTTATTTATTTTTAGGTTTGCAAAACATAAGACATTATAAAAAACAAAAACTTACAAACAACAAAAAAACAAGGCTTTTGGCCGTGCTCTACATTTTTTTGTCTAAATTATTTGTTTTTTTAGTATCTCTTTTACCTTTTCAATCCCCCTACAAATTCTTACATATACATTGTTTTCTGTTTCTCCAAGCGCTTCTGATATTTCTTTTGTTGAAAGGTCTTCTATATACTTCATAATAATTACGTCTCTGTATTTCTCCTCTAGGGATTTTACAATCTCAATAATTTCTTTTCCCGTAAAATAGTCTTCTGTTTTTTGTCTGGGGTCTTGGCTGGGCGAAAATCCTTTTTCCATTATTTGGTCCAAAGAAGAGCTTTTCTTTTTTTTAGACTCGTCAATTATTATGTTTCTGGCAATTTTATACAAAAGCGCCCGAATATTTTCTACCTCTGTACCCTTAACCATATATTTCCATAACCTAAAATAGGTCTCTTGAACAAAATCTTTGGCTTTTTCTCTATCAAAAACACGGTAATAGCAATACCTGAAAATGGCGTCCGAATGGGTCTCGTATGCCTCTAAAAATTGTTTTTCTGTGTCTAGTGTCATAATAGTAAGGCGTACTATTAACTATACGCTTATATGTAAGTAAGCACAATGCGTGTCGTCATCAATTATGTAAAGGTCAAAAAATAATATTTAAATAATAAAAATTATGTTCGTAGAAATTGCAATTATTTTGTTAATACTTTGGGCTTTGGGATTCGCATTTTATCCAATCGGAGGATTGATTCACGTGTTGCTAATATTCGTTTTGATCGCAGTAATTTACCATTTTGTAACAGGAAAAAGCATAGCTTAATGTAAGGAATTGAAGAACGGTAAGTCGTATATGGCAGAGAGGCCGACAAAAATTAAAAATTAAATTAAAATAAAAACAAAAAATTATGACAAAAAATATAAAAAAAATCGCAATAACATCAGCTCTGGCGCTTTCAGTAGTGCTTGCCTCTATTGGAGTTGCCCAAGCATCAACTTTTGTATTGCTAACAGCTCAATTAGATTATGGACAGACTTCAGCTAATGTAACAAATTTGCAAACATTTTTGGCTTCTGCTCCGAGTATTTATCCACAAGGAAGAGTAACAGGATATTTTGGACCATTAACTAAAAGCGCAGTAATGAACTTTCAAAATGCTTTTGGAATTTCTCAAGTTGGAAGAGTTGGACCACAAACATTAGAAAAAATTAACAGCTTAATAATGTCTGGAGTTAATTTAACAGGAGTAGGAGGAGTTAACCCGGGGAATAGCACAATTGCCCCAACAATATATTCTATTGCAGTAAGTCCAGCAAGCACAAGCGTTGTTGTCAGCTGGTCTACAACGGAGTTGACATTGGCTCAAGTATACTATAGCACAACACCATTTCAGATTGCTGAGGCGGTAAATAATTTTGCCGAACCGGTAATTCAAGGAGGAACAGCAACCCCAAGGACGGCATCACATCAAATGTCTCAGGTTGTAAGTATCCAAAATCTACAACCTCATACATTGTATTACTACATGTTAGAGGCAACAGATACCGATGGAAACCTTAGCTACACTATGCCTGCAACATTTGTAACAGGAAACTAGTAAGCTATAACAAAAAAGCCACCCCGATCAGGTGGTTTTTAAGTTGCTTTTTATTAATTCTATTTTTTGTTTTTGTGTTAGGCTTTTAATCTTACACTCTTTTTTTAGCGCACTGCTTAGGGTTTTGAACCTTTCAAAATATACAAGCCTTACTGGGCGTCTGCTTCTTGTGTATTTTGCTCCTTTTTTTGACTCGTTATGTGTTTTGACCCTCTTTTCCAGATTATTTGTGTATCCGGTATATAGGGATGCGTCGCTACATTTAAGTATATAAACGTAGTAGGCCATACCTTATTTTCTGTTCTTTCTTCCGATAACTCTAACCTTTGCTCTTTTTCTGAGCCTTCTCATTTGTCTCTTTTTTAGTGTCCATGCCATATGCGTGTGTTTTTATTTTTAACTTTATTAATATTGTTATTGTGGCTGCGGGGCTTGGATTCGAACCAAGATAACAGCCTTCAAAGGGCTGCGTCCTACCATTAGACGACTCCGCAATGTGTCATTTTTTCTTTTAGTTCCTTCTTCCCTTTTGCTGTCTTATAATACCTCTCTTTGTTGAAAGCTTCATATTTATCGGGATATTCTTCCGTAAATATTAAATTAAACGGCCTCCTATTTTTAGTGGAAAGAACTTTTCCAGAGTTGTGATACTTAAGTCTCTCTTTTATATCGGAGGTGCATCCAATATATAAATTTTTGTCTTTCTCGCTTTTTAATACGTAAACTGTATGCATAATTTGTCCACCATTAGCCTCGCCCGTAGGCAGTAGCCGTCGGGCTACGGCCGAGGGACGACTCCGCAATAGGCTCGCGCAATTATTTAGATTATATCACCTATTTTCAATTTTATCAATAAGAGGTAAAATGTATTAATGAATAAATCTTTTTATTTTTTAATTATTTTGGCGATGTTTTTGCCGTCTTTAATTTTTGCAAAAACAGATTTATCCATCTCGCAGGCAGATATTACTTTATCAAAAGACGCTTTGTTCGCAGGACAATCTGTTAGAATCTATGCCAGAGTTTTTGATACTGGAGATACAGATGTTTCTGGCCTTGTTGTTTTTCTGGATAACGGCAAGGAAATAGCAACCCCACAGCCGGTTTCTATTAGGGCTGGAATGTATGACGATGTATATATAGATTGGGTTCCAAAACAGGGAAATCACGACATTAAGGCAAACTTAACAGGGCTTAGTTTAAAAGACGATGTTTTAGAAAATAATAGCACAACAAAATCCGGTATTCTTGTTGACCAAGATACAGATGGCGATGGCGTTGGTGACTCAAAAGACCCGGACACAGACGGCGATGGCCTAACCAATGAAGAAGAAGTAACGGGTGGCACAAATCCTGCAAAAGCAGACACAGATGGCGATGGCGTTGGTGATAAGGTTGATGTATTTCCGTTTGACAAAACAGAATGGAGGGATACCAACAAAAACGGCGTTGGAGACAACAAGGATCCAGACATTGATGGAGACGATTTAACAAATATACAAGAAAAAGAATCCGGGACAAATCCATTGGTTGCAGATACAGATAGCGACGGAGTTGCAGACGGGCAAGAAATAAAAGACAGCACAAATCCTTTAAAGGCAGACTCTGTTAATGTAAAAAAATCACAGGATAATAGCCCTTTTGACGTTTCAAAATGGCAGGCCGGGCTGCTTGGCTCAATAAAGGATTTGTTTACCAGTGGAAACCAATATCTTTATTGGGGGCTTGGAGTTCTTAGCTTGATTATTATGTACTTTTTATTCCGCAGAAAGGGCAGGAGGAGGAGAAACTAAAAAAACAAGAAAAAATTTATTAGCTCGCTTTTATTTTATGATAGTTTGTCCGCCGGTTTGCAAATAAAAGTTTTTTTCCTCAAAGCTTAGTTGGTTTGTTTTTTTATTTATAGTAACAACAATACCCATCCCATTTCGGACATCTTCGTTAAAATATTGGTCAAAAATAAAGTTTCCCAAAGAATAATAAATCCTTTTATCCTTATAAATTTCTGTTGTTTGGGTAACGTGTGGGTGCGAGCCAATAATTAGGTCTGCCCCGCTGTCCACAAATTGATGAGCCAAACTAATTTGGTCTTTTGTTGGAGTTTTTTCATACTCAACACCCCAGTGGCAATACACAATAACCACATCCGAAACATCTTTTGCTCTATTTATTTCTGTTATTGTTGATTTTTGTTCTGCGGGCAGGTCGTTTGAAGCAAATTCGTTATAATTTATAAAAGTTATTTTTACACCGTTAATTTCTCTTAAAATGCTTTTTTGACCCGCAACGCCAAAATAGCCAATCCCCTGTTCGTCCAAATATTTTTTTGCTTGCGCCAGGCCATCTCTGCCAAAGTTTAAAATATGATTATTTCCCAGGCTCACTAATTTTATATTTTGTTTATAGAGAGTTGATGCAACGCCAGGGTCAAAAGTAAAATAATAATTGTTTGCCGAACCTGGTTTTGTTCCCGCGCTTTTAGATTTGTTGTTTGTTATTGGCCCCTCCAAATTTACAACGTTTAAGTCGTTTTGGCTCAATAAATCCGTTATTTCCCTAAAAATAAAGTCGTTTCCCCCATTTTTATCGGCATAATATCTAATGCCTCGGTCAAACATTAAGTCACCTGCAAACATTATTTTTATTGGTTTAGCTTCCTTAATCTCCATTGCTATTCTGGTGTTCTCAAGAATACCGGCATAATAGCGTGATTTATTCTGTGCAAAAAAGAAAAAACCAGCCATTGTGAGCAATACAATGGCCGAAAAAAT
>Ga0172379_10004265_pt1 | contig 21405 bp, 23 predicted proteins | sample GrowelOW334metaG_FD_119756 | JGI IMG/M metagenome (GOLD analysis project Ga0172379, IMG submission 119756) | Groundwater microbial communities from an aquifer near a municipal landfill in Southern Ontario, Canada - Groundwater well OW334 metaG | ecosystem: Environmental > Aquatic > Deep... | reverse complement strand
TAACTTTTTGTAAATTTCCTCAATGCTACCGAAGTTGACAATCAAATCAGTGGCCGTCTTCTCACCAATACCGGTAATGCCAATAATATTGTCAGACGGATCACCGCGTAAGCCTTTGTAGTCCGGCAAAAGTTCGGGACCAAAGCCAAAACGCGCTTTAACCTTCTCCTCGTCATAGAGAATAGTGTCGTTGATCCCTTTCTTGAGAGTATAAACCAAAACTTTTTCATCACTCACCAGTTGGAGGGTATCCATGTCGCCGGAAGCAACAATAATTTGCAAATCTTTCCGCTTCTTCATCTGTTCCACAATCGTGCCCAAGATATCATCGGCCTCGAAGCCCGGTTTGTCGTAGATCGGAATATTGAAAGCGGTGAAGACGTCGCGAGAGCGAATCATCTGCGCTACCAAACCCTCATCGGCTTTGGCTCGACCCGCTTTGTAATTATCATAAATTTGTTTCCGGAAGGTAGTGTCGGGGAGATCATAACAGGCAATAAGATAATCCGGCTTCAATTCTCCCACAATCTTGATGAGCATAGTGACCAAACCATAGAGACCACCGGTCGGCTCGCCTTGCGGCGACATAAATTCCGGCAAGGCGTGATAAGCTCGATGCAAAATCGCGTGAGCATCAAGTAAAACTAATTTCTCTAGTTTCCTCATCGATAAATTTAAAATTAATCCGGTGATAATCCGCCGGCAAGAGCACCTCGACCCTCTCCGCCCACTCAATCACAATTAAAGTTTGCGAATCGTCTAGCAATTCTTGAAATCTTAAGTGAGCCAATTCCTCCGGCTTGTTCAATCTATAAGTATCAATATGGACCAAGCGCTGCCACTTCTTATGCTTAAGCGGATAGAACTTCTCAATCACAAAGGTTGGGCTGGTCACATTTTCTTCCACCCCCAACTCTCTGGCCAAGGCTTGAGTGAAAGTGGTTTTGCCCGAACCTAGATCGCCCACCAAACCAAGCACCGTGGCTTGATTCTCTCCCGGCTCTAATTGACTCAATAACACTTTGGCCGCTCCGGCGGTGTCCGTTAAACTTTTGCTCACTACGCGCATAGAGGCATTTTAGCACAAAAAAAGACGCGCCCTCACCTGAATGGCGAAAGCGCGCTTTGACTAGTTGTGGACCTCCCCGGCCACACTCTAGTCGACTTCATCGATGTTTCCGTCATCCTGGTAGTCGATCGTTACCAATCGACCGTTCAACCGGCCTTTCAGCCAGTCGACCAGGCCTTTGTCGCTACCTGAGCCGTGAATCCGGATCCCAGTCTGGACGAATCCATCTGGGACCTGAACGACTTGCCCACCCGGCATAGTTACCGGGTGAGTGGTCATCATAACCGGTGCCGGCTGAACAACCACCTGCTGTGGAACCTGCTGAACCACCATCGGCGCCGGTTGGTACACCGGCTGAACATACCGCGGCCCATAGCACATTGGTCTGACTGTCACGACTGGTCTTGAGTAGAACGACACCGGCCGTGGGGGAGTCACATACACCCGACGGCACTGCGCCATCGCCGGAGCTGCGACACAAGCCAGAACGATGCTAACGATAATCATCTTTTTCATGGGAATCTCCTTCTATCTCAGAATTTCGGATTGCCTCTTCTTCGCTGACTCAGGAACACCCTGGATCAGTACCACACGTCGTAATACCCGTAGTCGTAGTACCCGCTACCACATCCATAGTAGCAGGTGTCGTACACCACCGGCGTCGGCTCGTAGTAGTACACCGGCGTCGAGTAATACCCGCCGCCGTAACCACGCCCAAGTCCGAGCGAGATGTCTTCCATCTCGCAGTCCGTTCCCATACAGGCCACCAAGGCGGCCACGATAACAAACAAACACAGGGAGGATTTCAAGGTTCTGTTTCGCATTTTGTCTCTCCTTTCGAGAGGTTTTATGCCTACTTTTGAACACCCCTTACACTATTTATAGCTTAGCATACTACAGTTTATTTGTCAATACCACCTTTCCCACTGACTTTTCCACTCCTCTGCCAGATTTCAACTTGGTTTTTAGAGAGCCATGTGATAGATGTGATATTATAGAAGTGATGTTAGAGTTCAATGACACAACTGAAAAGAAGAAAGTGGCGGAGCTTTACAGCCATGAGGCTGAAGAGCTCGCTCAAGTCCTCGCTAAACGCGACCAGTTGCCTTATATTGACCTCTCTAAGTTTGCCATCAACACTGATGCTCTCCGTTTGATCCCCGAGGAAGAAGCTCGGGCCGCCAATATCACCGCCTTTAAGATTACCGGTCGCAATTTGTTTCTTGCCACTCTCTCCGCCGCCAATCCCAAAGTTCAAACCATAATTAAAGAACTGGGAGAAAAGAATTTTATCCCCAACGTCTACGTTTGTTCTACCGCCAGTCTGAATCGCGCCTGGGAACGTTATGCGGAAATTTCTAAGTCAGCCAGAACTACCGCCGGGGTGATTGATATCTCTGATGAAGGAATCAACGAACTCCTTGCTCAATGCCAAGATTTGCCCAGTATTAAAAAATTGTTGGAAAAAGAATACGCTATCGTCAATCAAGAGGGAGGTGTTTCAAATTTACTAGAAATTATTCTGGCCGGAGGCATAACGACCAATGCTTCCGATATTCACGTCGAACCGCAAGAGACGGAGGTCCGGATGCGCTATCGCCTCGACGGCGTTCTCCACGATGTGAGTATCTTTGATCACAAACTCTATCAACAATTACTCTCGCGAGTAAAATTAATTTCCGGTTTGAAGTTAAACATCAAGGCTAGCGCTCAAGATGGTCGCATGAGTATCCATATTAATGGCCAGGAGATCGAAATTCGAACCTCCATCTTGCCCGGCGCTTATGGCGAGTCTATTGTTTTGCGGATTCTCAATCCGGAAGCGATTCAAGTCACCTTCGAAACTTTGGGGATTGAGCCGCACTTGTTTAAAATCGTTGATCGAGAAATTACTAAGCCTAACGGCATGGTCTTGCTCACTGGCCCCACCGGTTCTGGTAAAACTACTACTCTCTATTCTTTCCTTCGCAAAGTAAACGATCCGGGCACCAAGATTATTACGATTGAAGATCCGATTGAATACCACTTGAAAGGAATTAATCAAACCCAAGTCAATCCGGAGAAAAATTATACCTTCCTCTCCGGTTTGCGCAGCACTCTCCGTCAAGACCCAGATATCATCATGGTTGGTGAGATCCGCGACAAGGAGACGGCCAAGATTGCGATTAATGCTTCGCTGACTGGTCACTTAGTTTTCTCTACTCTTCACACCAACAACGCTCCCGGCACTATCCCCCGCTTAATCGATTTGGAAATTAATCCCAAAATTATTGATGCGGCTCTAAATATCGCCATGGCTCAACGTTTGGTCCGTCTCCTTTGTCCAGTTTGCAAGAAGGCGGAAACGCCAACAGCCGAAGAGGCTAAACTGCTCCAAGGTGTGGCTGATAGTATTAAATTAAAACGGCCGGAGATGGCCACGCCGGAGGTGGGCCAGATTTACCGACCAGTTGGTTGTCCGGCCTGCAATGAGACCGGCTACAAGGGTCGGCAAGGAATCTTTGAGGCAATCTTAATTGATCAAGCCGTTTCCGAACTGATGGTCAAGAATCCTAATGAGCGCGACATCAAAATAGCCGCCCGAGGCCAAGGCATATTGGATATGCGGCAGGACGGCATTTTGAAAGTGTTGCAGGGAACGACTAGTTTGGAAGAATTGGCTCGAGTGGTCGATTTGAACGAAGAGATTCTGTAAGTTCTTTCCCAATCGAGGTCATAAACCTCTAAGCAATCCTTCTTACCGAAATAAGAAGTGAGGTAAAACCGCAAGGATGGAGGAAGCAATCTAAACAAGTTTAAAAAACTGCCTCGTCCTCTTGGCTAAACCCGAGTAAGCCCGGAAGCTTAGTTGCTTAGAGGTTTATGTTCTCGATTAATCGTTCTGCGAGTATCCTAGCATAGCAAATTACTAATGTCAAGTATCAATAAAGAACCAAACAATGAGCGCTTCTTGGACAGTTCCCTCCGCCCCGCGGTCTGGGAGGAATATATTGGCCAACAAGCGATCAAAGATAACTTGAAAATCTTGCTTGGCGCTGCCAGTGAGCGCGAACATCCGCCGGAACATCTCCTCTTTTATGGCCCGCCGGGTCTGGGCAAGACCACCCTCGCCTATTTGATTGCCAAGGAGATGGGCGCGCAGATGAAAGTGACTTCCGGTCCGGCGATTGAGAAGGTGGGTGATCTCGCCTCTATCTTAACCAACCTCACCGCTGGTGATATTTTGTTTATCGACGAGGTTCATCGTTTAAACAAAATGATCGAAGAAGTGCTCTACCCGGCCATGGAGTCTGGTACTTTGAACATTATTATTGGCAAAGGGCCGGGAGCGCGAGTAATCCAGCTCGATCTGCCCCCCTTCACCTTAATTGCCGCGACAACTCGCATGGCCTTACTGTCCTCGCCCCTGCGCTCGCGTTTCTCTGGCGGCACTTTCCGCTTGGAATTCTATACCGAGAAGGAAATCGCCAAGATTGTAAAGCGTTCAGCCAAAATCTTAGGCATCGCGATTGACGACGAAGCCGCGAAGGCGATAGCCGAACGAAGTCGCTTCACTCCCCGCATCGCCAACCACTTCCTCCGCCGTTGCCGTGATTATGCCCAGATGAACAAAACGGGAATTAACAAAAAAATTGTTAAACAAACTTTAGACTTACTAGGCATTGACGAGTACGGTCTCTCCTCGGCGGATAGAGATATCCTGACGACCATTATTGATAAATTCGGCGGTGGACCAGTGGGCGTCAACACCATTGCCACCGCTACCAACGAAGAAGACGCCACTATAGAAGAAGTGCACGAACCTTACTTAATCCAAATCGGTTTCTTGGAAAGAACCTCTCGCGGACGAGTGGCAACCAAGAAGGCCTATGATCACTTGGGTTTTACAGATAAACGTCAAGGTCAAGAGAAATTGTTATAAAAAGAAAAGCCCGCGGAGTGTAACCCCCGCGGGCCGAAAAACTAGATTTCGTAACTTAGAACACTGGGTGAGTTGTCAGATCACCTGACTACGTCTTCGCAACAGGGCAACGCCGCCGAGTCCGAGCAAGACCATCGTGGCCGGCTCCGGCACTTCGTTGCCGAAAAACTGCCGGCCAATGGCATCGCCCGCCGGCCCATCGCCGAATGAACCTCGGAACATTCCATTGATGCCGAACCACTTCTCGATGCCGACCGATATCCCGCCCACCTCGGAGAATTCGTTTGTCCACTCGTTATAATATGAATTGCCGTAAGTGAGCGTGGCCGGCGAGAGTTGAACGTTGGCGTCGGCAAAGTCGGTGACTGCTCCACCCTCCTTGTCCTGCCACCAACCGAGGTTAGTGGATGACCAAAAGCTGATTGGAGGGCTGTTATAGGACTGGGACACCCCGAAGTCCTGCTTGATAGCCAACTGGTCAAGGCGCCCGGAAATCCAAACGTTCCAAGTCCACTCCGAGGGATCGAAGCGGTCCTGAGACATATCGGAACTGATGCTGTAGAGGCGCTTCTGGGTCTGGACGTTGACGCTCATGTTCACCTTCGGAGTCTCCGTCCCCCATACCGTAGTCTCCTCACCCGAGAGGCTGGCACTGATCCCGTTGAAGGTCCAGTGCTGGTTGATGTTGGCGGCCTGAACACAGGCCGCAAAACCAAGAACCACAGCCACGATGCTGACCAAATTCCACTCGCGCTTCATGTCTTGTCTCCTTTCAAGAGCAAGAGATGTAAGGAACAGAAAAGCCCCAACACTGGAGCTGTGACGCTAGAGTAGCATAGCTAGTTTTATCTGTCAAGTAATGATAAGATATATCCAACATGTCAGGACACAGTAAATGGTCTCAAATTAAGCGCAAAAAGGGAGCCGAGGATCAGAAACGGAGCAAGATTTTCTCGATGTTGGTTAAGACAATTAACGTGGAAATGAAGCGGGCCAACGGCGACCGAAGCTCCGCTAACGTTCGCAAAGCAATTGAGCGCGCCAAAGCCGCCAATATGCCCAACGATAACATTGAGCGAGCGATTAAAAATGCGGCCGGCAATACTGGCAGCGCGATGGAAGAAGTTACTTACGAAGCTTACGGCCCCGGTGGTGCCGCTTTGATTATTGAAGGTATTACCGATAACCGTAACCGTACGTCTCAAGAAATTAAGTTTATTCTGTCTAAAAATAACTCTTCTTTAGCCGCCCCCGGTGCCGCTAGTTGGGCTTTTACTCGCACCCCGGAAGGTGTTTGGCAACCAAATAATTTAATGGAACTAAGTGAGACTGACGCTCAAGCGCTGGCCAACTTGATCGATACTTTGGAAGAAAACGAGGATGTTAAAAAAGTCTATGACAACGCGGGTCTTAGCGATTGATCCCGGTTATGAGCGTCTCGGTGTCGCAATAATTGAGAAACAAAATAACCTTGAGCAACTTTTGTTTTCCAATTGTGTAATTACTCCTCGCACCATCCCCTTCTCGGAGCGACTCTTGATTTTGGGCGAGGCAATAGAAAAATTAATCAAAGAATACAAGCCAACTCTGGTGGCAATAGAAAAATTATTTTTCACCACTAATCAGAAGACGGCCAGCGCCGTAAGTGAGGTCCGAGGAATGTTGCTCTACCTCGCTGCCACCCACCACTTACCGACGACTGAATTTACCCCTCTGGAAATTAAAAGTACTATCACCGGCTTCGGCAAAGCGAGCAAAGACCAAGTAACCGATATGGTAAAGAAGTTGATTAAGATAAAAACTTGCCCTAAGCATGACGATGAGTATGATGCTATCGCTATCGGCCTAACGGCCTTGGCGCGAGAAAAGTGGATAAAGTAGTTGCAAAATATTACCGGTATGTTAAAAATGTTAAGTCTTTAAAAGAGACCGATTAACAATTTAAATAATAGCACCATTTATATGGACGAAGCAGAGCTCACCGCGGGTGACGACGAGTTTGATCCTGAGGAAGAAGAATTAGACGACGAGTTGTTGGCCGACCTAGAAGAAGGTGGGGAAACCGAAGAAGAAGCTAGTTATTAAAGTTAGACAATTAAGTTGATAAACCGCTTCTTCCCTACGCGCAAGCGTAGGGATTTTGCGATTTTATAGTTGGGATCAGTGATTTTCTCACCAGCATCGAGGTCAAAGATTGCCCCTTCATCAAGTAGGCGCCTGAATTCAGACTTAGATTTAACCACGCTAGCTTTAACCAAACCATCTGCCAGGCTATCGCCACTATTTACTTTTGCTTCCTCCATTTTATCTGGGATTTCTTTTTTAGAAAAAGTCTTGATGAAATTATCTTCCGCCGTCTGCGCCGCTGCCTCATCGTGATACATCCGGACAATCTCGTGGGCCAACTTCATCTTTGCTTCCTTAGGTTTTTCCTCTGCCAACCTGATCATTTCTGCTAGAGGTAAGCGCGTGCAAATTTCAAACGCGAGCGACAAGAGAGTATCTGGCCAACTCATCACTTTGCCGTACATCTCGTTCGGCGCATCAGTAAGCGTCACCATATTTCCTTCTGTCTTGCCCATCTTTTTACCCGTCGGATCAACTAGGAGCTTGGTGGCAAAAACAAATTTTTCTTTGTTCTTTAATTTTCTCATTAAGGTCCGACCAGCAAGCATGTTGAAAGTTTGATCATTGCCACCGATTTGCATATCAACATCTAAAGTCACGGCATCGTAAGCTTGAAACACTGGATAGAGAAACTCGTGTAATCTGACTTCCCTTCCCTGCTTCAAACGCTCTTGGAACATGTCACGCTCTAGAAGTTGAGACACGGTAAATTCTGAAGCAAGTTGGAGGAGATCAGCCGGTTTAAGTTTATTAGTCCATTCTTCGTTATCCATAAAACGGACGCTGGCTTTATTTAAGTCAAGAATTTTCCCAATCAACTCGCGATAACTAGCAGCATTGGCTTTGACTTGTTCCGAGGTGAGAGGTTGGCGAGTAGCCAGCTTGTCAGTGGGGTCGCCGATTTGCGCCGTAAAACCACCGTATAAAATAATAATCTCGTGGCCTTGATCCTGAAACTCTCGCAATTTTAATAGATTAGCTCCATGACCAATATGCAGTAAGCCGGTCGGATCAATACCAAAATAAATCTTAAGTTTTTTGCCGCTCGCCAAAACTTTTTCCAACTCCTCTTTGGACGGATAGACCTTCTCCACTCCGCGGGTTAATAGTTCTTCCATTAGAATAATCTATCACAACTTATCGACTAAGGCCATTTGTGCTAGGATGAATGAAATGTATCGTAAAAAGGCTAAGGTGAGGGCTTGGTTATTCCATTGGTGGAAACAATTAATGCTTCTGGCGCTAATTTTATTATTTATCGCCGGCAGTTTGTTTTTAATTTGGGTCATTACTCTTGATATTCCTTCTTTTGACTCCTTTGACCAAAGACAAGTAACCGAATCAACCAAGATTTATGACCGCACCGGCAAAGTAGTTCTTTACGATGTTTATGGCAAAGTTAAGAGACAAGTCGTCCCTTTTGAAGAAATCTCGAAAAATATCAAAAATGCCACGATTGCGATTGAAGATAACGAGTTTTACCAACATCACGGGGTTAAACCAACAGCCATTCTTCGCGCTTTTATCATCAATCTCACCAGTGGCGCCACGGTGCAAGGTGGATCTACAATCACTCAACAATTGGTCAAGAATACTCTTCTCACTCAAGACCGAACCATTTCCCGCAAAATCAAAGAGTTGGTTCTATCACTTAAATTAGAGAAAGTAAAAACTAAAGACGAAATTTTAACCCTCTATCTGAACGAGAATCCTTACGGTGGCAGTATTTATGGCGTGGAGGAAGCCTCCCAAACTTTTTTTGGCAAGTCGGCCGCCGAGGTCGGCCTGGCCGAGGCAGCCTATATCGCCGCCATTGCCAAGGCGCCGACTTACTACTCTCCTTTTGGCCAACACCGTGATTTGTTGGAAAATCGCAAAAATGTGGTCCTAGGTCGAATGAAAGAGTTAGGCTTTATCACTGCCGAGCAAGAATTAGCGGCCAAGAAAGAAAAGGTGATTTTTTTGAGTGGCGGCAACGATGGCTCAATTAAAGCCCCCCACTTCGTAATGTACGTCCGAGATTATTTGGAAAATAAGTATGGTGCCGAAGCTGTTAAGACTAAGGGTTACAAGGTTACCACTACGATAGACCTCCCCCTCCAGCAAAAAGCGGAAGAAATCGTAAAACAATACGGCGACGAGAATGCCAAAAAGTTCAATGCTGGCAATGCTGCCTTGGTGGCGATTGACCCAAAAACTGGCCAAATTTTGGCGATGGTCGGCTCACGCGATTACTTTGATACCAAAAATGAAGGCAATTTCAATGTCGCTCTCGCCCACCGACAACCAGGATCATCGTTCAAGCCGATAGTCTACGCCACCGCTTTCAATAAAGGATTCACTCCCAATACTGTCTTATTTGACCTACCCACCCAGTTTGATGCCAACTGTCAAACTAGCGGCACCAATTGCTACACTCCCTCCAACTATGACAACACTTTCCGTGGACCGATGAAATTGCGTGATGCCCTAGCTCAATCAATTAACGTCCCCGCGATTAAAGTTCTGTATTTAGCTGGAATTAAAGAGGCGATTAATACCGCGCGCAAGATGGGAATTGAAAGCTTGCAAGACCCCAACCGTTACGGCTTGTCCTTGGTCTTGGGCGGTGGCGAGGTCTCACTTTTGGATCTCGATAGCGCCTACAGTGTCTTTGCCAATGATGGTGTTCGAAATCCCAAAACCACCATCCTTAAAGTCGAAGACACCCAAGGGAACATCTTAGAAGAGTTTAAACCAGCGCCTACAGAAATCCTTCCGGCCAATACTGCTCGGCAAATTTCTGACATCTTGTCAGACAACCAAGCCCGAATTCCGGCCTATGGCGCCAACTCACCCTTAAACATCCCTGGGCGCCAAGTGGCGGTTAAAACCGGTACTACCAACGACTATAAGGACGCTTGGATCCTAGGCTACACTCCTTCTCTCGCTGTTGGTGTTTGGGCCGGGAATAATGACAACACCCCAATGGAAAAGAAGGTGGCCGGAATGATCGTGGCCCCACTGTGGAGCGCCTTTATGAAAGAGGTTCTGGTCAACTACCCTGTAGAAACTTTCGTTAAACCCGACCCTATTCCTGGCGACCAACCACCATATAACCGTGGCTATTGGCAGGGAGGAAAGAGTTACTTCACCGACAAAATCTCCGGCAAAATTGCGACCGAGTATACTCCCGATGACTTGAAAGAGGAACACGTGATTACTCAAGTCCACTCCATCCTCTATTGGTTGAACAAAACCAACGACGCCCAGTTCCAATTATGGGAAGCGCCGATCCGCAGCTGGGCTATGGCTAAAGGTTTGGTTGATCAGTCAGAAAGCAACATCCCCACTGCTACCGATGATGTTCATTTACCTCAATATGCGCCGCAGTTCACGATTACTTCCCCAACCGATAATGCCAGCTTTGATGCTGCCGGCCGGGTTACGGTCCAAATTGGTAATTACCAGGGCAAATACCAGATTTCCCAATTGGATGTTTACGCTGGTGATCAATATCTCGGATCAGTTCAAAGAGCGCCGTATGAATTCTCCTTCCCAATCAGCGACTTGGACAATCCTGAAAACAATACCACCTTACGAGTGATTGTTTATGACCAGGTGCGCAACAAAACCGAGCGAACAGTAAATCTTAAATTAAACGTTTCGTACCCGGCCGTCCCAAACCAATAGCTAAACGCTCCAAAATTTGTTCCCGATGTAAATAAATCTCGCTTTTAGCGGCAGCCGGTGCTTTAACAAACACCGACCAGCGGCTGACGGTGATAGATTTCTTCTCGAGCGACACCCCACACTCTTCTTTAATAATTTCAACTAACAAAGTTTTGAGTTGATCGTCTGGCGGTAGTAAATTTTTAAATCGCTCCAGATAGAGCTTGATTCCATCCATAATCAATTAACGATTCAAGGGCATGATTAGGTAGGTGAAGTAGGCATCTCCCACTCCTTTGAGCATTATGGGCTTCTGGCGGCCATTAAAAGAAACGGCTAGGCTATCGGCGTCGATCGATGATAAACAATCTAATAAATAACGAGCATTGAAACTGATTTCAATGTCTTCCCCCTCCAAGGTGGCATCTAGATTAACCGTTGTCTCGCCGACATCAGAATTACGCGAATTAACTTCTAACAACTTATCGGCGGTAATAATCTTGAGATTAATTTGATTCAGCTTGTCGGCAAAGATTGTTGATAAACGCATTGTGTTTAGCAAATCAGTCTTCAGGATTACAGCTTCAGTCTTGTGACCAATGGGAACGATCTGGCGATAATCGGGGAAAACCCCCTCGATTAAACGCGAGGTAAGATAAATCTGTTCCGTGACAAAAGCGACTTGATGGTTATTGTATCTGACCGTCATCAATTCATCGTTCCCTTCAAAAACTCTTATTACCTCCATAATATTTCTAATTGGGATAATGAGTTTTGGTTCGATTTTTATCTTTTGGTCCAGTTTCAACCTCTTCTCGGCCAGACGAAAGGAATCGGTGGCCACAAAAACCAATTCATTGCCTTGGTGGTAAAGATAAACACTGGCGATTTCCGGTTTAATATCGGAACTGGCGGCGGCGTAAGCCACTGTCTTTAAACCTTGGATGAATTGCGTGGTTGGCAGTTGAATTTCTTCCCCATCAACCACTTCGGGAATAGTGGGAAAATCATCAGCTGGGTAAGTTTTAATTACACTTTTGGTACTTGGGGTAGCGACAGTTAAATTATTCAGCGTTGTTCCCAAAACCACCTTATCTTGGCCATAAAGACTACTCAGAAAGTTGGCCACCATCCCACCAGCAATCATAACTTGGCCATCAGCTTCGATTTTAGCCGACAGATCTATTTTTATTCCCAAATCCAAATTAGTCGCTCGAACTGAAAGAGTCTTATTTTTAGCCTCAAGAAGAACGTAAGATAGAGTTGGCAACGATAAATTTTTGCCGGTAATTTTTTCCGCTGCTCCGATGGCCCATTTTATTTTTTCTTTCAGAATCTCGACTTTCATAGTTATTGTATTAAGTATTTAATTAAAGATTATTACTACTACTATAGCCTACACTTTTTCTAATTTCCGTTTCAGCTTGCTAATTAAAAGTTTTTTCATAGTTGGTTCTTGGTATAACTTTGTTAATAAACTCGACTAACTTTTTTTCTAATTTCTTTTCCCGTTTTCATCCCTAACTTTTCCCCAGAGTTACCAACCAGTTATCCCCTATTCATTATAAAGCATCAATCTAATCTGCTCGATTTCTTGACTTAAAATACTATCATCTTTGATGTCATTCTTAATTTTTTCGTAAGCGTGAATGACGGTAGTATGATCACGGCCGCCAAGCTTTTGGCCGATGTAGGGATAAGAGGTGTTAAAATCTTCGCGGAGTAAATACATAATCACTTGGCGGGGTTTAACCACTTCTTTTTTCCGCGTTCGCTCATAGAGAGATTTCTCATTGATATTATAGAAATCCGCTACAATACTAGCTACGTTTTTAATCGAGACGGTTTTCTTGGGCTTAATATTATTCTTCACTAGCATTTTAATCTCTTGGAGACTGAGATTGCGGTTCTTTAATTGAGCTTGGCAAACAATGGAATTTAAAGCCCCCTCTAATTCTCTGATGCTGTCTTGGACCACATTGGCGACATATTCAATCGCATCATCATTGGGGTAAAAAGGGCTAGATTTAAGCTTGGTTTTAAGGATTGCTAGCCGTGACTCATAATCCGGTTTAACCACATCCACAATCATTCCCCCTTCGAAACGGGATCGGAGCCTATCTTCTAGGTTAGGAATAAATTTGGGAGACTTATCGGAAGAAAAAATGATTTGCTTGTTGTTCTCGTAAAAATTATTAAATAAGTGAAATAATTCTTCCTGCATCTTTTCTTTTTTGGAAAAAAATTGGACATCATCCATCACCAAAAGATCATACTTACGATATTTTTCTTTAAACTGGTTCGGCTTGTTGTTTTGAAGGGAATTTACATAATCCAAGCCGAATTGTTCGGAAGTAACGTAGTAGACTTTCTTATTAGTTCCGGCTTGTTTGAAATAATTTCCCACCGCTTGAATTAAGTGAGTTTTACCCAGGCCGGTGCTGCCGTAGATAAATAGTGGATTGTAGTGACTCCCCGGTTTCTTGGTTACCGCTTGGGCTGCGGCGTGAGCCAGTTCATTGAATGAACCAACGACAAAGTTATCAAAAATGTATTTAGGGTTTAAGTTGTCTTCACGATTAATATAAAGTTCTTGGAGGTCTAGTTGGTTGGAGAAAGTTGGTTTGGGGATGGCTTCGATGTTTTTGTATTTATCCAAATCATCATTCTTGACTATGAGATATTCTAAGGATCGGACCTCCAGTTGGAGATTTCTTAATGATTTGAGAATTAACTTGTGGAACTTATTAAACAACCAATCTTTAACAAAGGCGTTAGGCACTCCTAGATAGATGACGCCGGAGTCCTGCTTCACTACTCTAGTATTGCGGAACCAGGTTCCAAAGTTGGCTTTAGAGATACTCATCTCAATCTCTACCAAGGCATCGTCCCACAATTTCTTGTTATCCAACATGTGGTAAAAATTATATGCTTAGCTGGTGGTGGCAACAACTAGTCAAAGTTGTTTATAATCGGTGGATTACTGTGGATAACTTTTTGGAGGTTGGTTTTGGTTGCCAAACTCAATTTTTTAGGTTAGACTAGCGACCATGTCATTCACATACAAACCCAAGAAACGTAAGCGGGCCAAGACCCACGGATTTTTAGTACGTAGCCGGTCTAAAACCGGTAAACGAGTCATTAAGGCCCGTCGTCGTAAAGGGAGAGCTAAGCTGTCTGTTTAATGCTCCATCTCATTGCTCCAAAGAAAGATTTTCGTCTGGCAGTTAGCCGTAACCGTATCCGTCGCCGGGTTCGAGCCGCCTTGGACCAAATCAGACCAAACTGGCGGGCTAAACTAGAGGGTAAGGTTTTTGTCACCCCCGAGATGCTAGCGCTCCCTCTGCCGGAACTTAAAGCTAAAATTGTCTTTTTGCTCAAAAGGGCTAGAATAGTCTAAATGATTCACGCCCTCTTTGATACTGTCTTCTACCTCCCCCTATATAATGCCCTGGTTTGGCTGAGTGCTGTTTTACCAGGGCACAATCTTGCCCTAGCGATCATCGTTCTTACTATTATCGTGAGATTAATCCTCTTTCCTCTTCAGCACTCAATGTCTCACACTCAGCGCAAATTGCGCGAGTTGGACGGGACAATCAGAGGAATTAAGGAAAAACATGCCAAAGATAGCGCCGAACAAGCCAAACAGATCATGGCGCTCTATAAGGAGCACGGTATCAATCCTTTTGCCGGCTTTTTTGTTTTAATCATTCAACTTCCCATTCTTCTAGCCCTTTATTGGGTGGCCCTGGCCGGTTCCGATTTTGACACCTCCTTGCTTTATAGTTTTGTAACTAAACCGGAAATTCTTAACACCTCTCTCTTTGGCCTACTTGACGTTACTAAAGTCAGTTATTTCCTAGCTGTTTTGGTTGGCGTTAGTCAGTTTGTCCAAGTTTCTTTGACCCTCCCCCCTCTTTCGCCTGAACAAACAGATAAAGCTAGTCTGAAAGACAGTTTTGCCCGAAGCATGCGAGTACAAATGAAGTATGTTTTGCCGATTTTTGTGATTCTAATCTCTACCCAACTTCCTTCCGCCGTCTCCATTTACTGGGTAACCTCTAATATCTTTTCTATTGGGCACGAATTATATGTTGGGAAGAAGGCTCGCCTAATCAGTATGGGTAAGCTAAAAACCTAATTTTAAGTCCAAAGACCACAAATTGAGATCGCTCTTGTTTAAGATATAGAGTTTGTCATCCACTTGGCTGTAAGCAATCTGTTGGACATCCAAATCCTTAACGTTCTGCAAAGCGGGGTTGAAGACCATCTTAGTTGTGGTGGTGGTAGCATTTTCGATTTGCCACAAACGATCGGACAGAGTGATTTCACCACTTAACCACTGGTCAGGATAGATCCCCGCCGGGGTCTGGGCTGGTACTCCGCAATAGATCATAACTGAATCCTCTGACCAAGTGCATTTGTCGGCAAAAGTGTTTAAAGACAATCGATTAACTTTTTGACCCTTTACGTCATAGAGGGCAAGAAAGGGTCCGGTTGAGCCAGTTCCGCTGTACAGTAGTTTTTTGCCATTAGGGCTAGGTAGAATACTCAAACCCGGAACGTTGTTGATTAGGCGGGTTAATTTGCCGGTTTTGGTATCGAAGTTGTAGGCGTAGCCAGGAACGGTGCCGCTAGGTTTAGTACTAAGTAAAATTGTACTTGTGGCTAGCCAGTTCAATTTTAGTTCCAAGAGGGGGGAAGTCATGATGGTGCCGGGCTTCTTCATCCCCCAATCAGTGACGACAAGACGAGTCTGGTTGTTGTTTCGGTCTAAATAGGCCAAACTATTACGATCTGGCGAAGCGGCAAACTCATTAGCCGTACTGGGTAGAAAGCTGCCAGTCAGTTCTCCCGGAACGGATTGACCATCCGGGTTGATGAAAGATTCGCCGCTGGTGCTGGTTGCTATTTTAACGTTGGCGAGATAATTTTGGATTTTGTTATTTTTCAGATAGCGGATGATTAATTGAGCCCCAGCCTTATTCTCTACGCCAAAAAATTGAGCAATTTTCGGTATGGTGGTATTAGAAATTCTCTCCGGGGAACCACCTGGTTTAAGTCGATACAAATTACCAGTGTTTCTCTCAATATACCAGGTGGTGCTGGAAGCCTTTTTGCCTAAAATAACCACTCCAGCGACTGGCTCTTTGGTAACTAAACTGAAACGGGAGTCAAGTTGGTTATTAAATCCTGGGGTCTCATCGGTCGAACTACTATTATTGGTGCCGGAGCCTGAACCAGTTTGTTCCCCTCCTCCTACTGGCCTCCCTCCTCCAATGGGGAATTCTTCGGTGCTAGTCGCGTTGCCGCCAGTTGTTTCGTTGGCCGGGCCTCTTTTCTGGATAAAGAAATAATAGATAGCAGTGAAAACAACTAGGATAATGATGATAATGAGCGCGATAATTGTTTTTTTGTTCATGGTTTTATTATTGGCCACCAATCTTATCTAGGGAAGCTTTAAAAATTTCTGGATTAATGGTGTTTAAAACTAACCAAGCAATCAACAAAAGGCCCAACCCTAATAGAGCGGCCTGCATTCTTTCTTGACCTTCTATCTTAAACCCGGGGACTTCGCTAATAATGGTCCGCAATCCCCAATAAGTTAGGCTGAAAATAGCCACCGCTACTCCGAGCTCGATTATTAGAGGGAATATTTTGCTAATATATCCTTCTAATCCCTGACTAGGATCTACCCCGCCATTAACGACATCAGGCACCAGCAAATTGACCTCATTAGTAGTGGCGGCGTAGGTTTTTTCGATGAGATTAAATAAGTCCATGGTTTAAAAGCCCGTGTTTGATTGGTTAAAGGTTACCGTTAGCTTATTTTTGGCTGTTTGGAAAATCGCGCTAGGGCTGTCGACGTTAATAGAAAGCGTGTTTTCTCCCCCTCCTTCTTCTGGGGCGACCAGAGTTACCAATTGTTGGTCGTCGGGGTTAGAAACAATTTTTTGGTCATTAATTTTCCAATTGTAACTCAAGGTTTTTTTAAAGACGCTGGCGGTGGAAAAGAAATAGGGCTCGGCTCTCAAGGTTACTTCGGGAGAAGTTAGGTTGAAGGTGCCGCTCAAAGCGTGGTTATAAGTCGTCCCGGCCAGTGGGTCCTCTTTATAAAACACTAATTTGGGCTGACCGACTGGGAGAACGATTTGGCTGGCGGCCACGGGTATGCCTTGGGGCGTAGAAATCGTGACTTTGATGACGTTCGCGCCACTGGTATCGGCCTGGTAGATCAACAAGTTTTTGCCTCGGCCGGAATAACTTCCTATTTTGTTGTTATCCTTGGTCCAGTCAAATTGAAAATCATTAATTTTCACCTCGTTGATACTGCTACCGGTGTTAATTACCGGCAAAGCCACTATTTTTACCATGCTACCGGGGGTAATTTGGCTGTGGCCGCCGTAAAACATCGGAGTATAAGTATCCGCTTCCCATAATAAATCGATGCTGGCTCCCGGAGCTTGGGCTTGAGTCAGAGTGGCTCCGGCTAACAAAACTAATAAACTAATTAATATTTTTTTCATTTTGGTTTGGCGCCGACGCCCGGCAATTTAATTCCTAAAGTATCTTCTGATTTTACCATTAAAATAACTACGATAACAGCAATAGTTAACTCCGGCAGCATACTAAGAAAAGGGATAAACCCGATTACGGCACTGACGGCGGCGGTGGCGAAGCGCTTAGGATTCATAAAGCCGACTCCGAGAATATAAAACCAGATTCCAAAAACAGCATAAGCGATTAGTCCACTAACGATATTAACAAAGGGGATTAAACTAATCAGGTCAAAGATTATCGCGGTAATGATGAGAAAAATGATAGAAACAATGCCGATTCTTTGGGGTTTGCGCTTATTAGAACCATTTGATTTCCCACTCTTAGACTGGAGCCGTGAGGAGGGGCTTCTTCCGTTTGCCGCTGCCGGGTTTGTCGGCCGCCTAATCTCTGACCCCGCCTGACGTGTCGGCTGGTTGTTGCCTATCGTTCTTGCGGCTGATGGCTGTACCCCGTCCATGTTATTGGCCTAAGGTTTCTAAATCCTTCTTGGCTTGTTTAATGGCTAAGATTTGGGATGGATCAGAGGTAATAATCTGATCTTCGGTATAAGAAGCGATAATCTTGATGGCGACGTGCTTGAGTCCGGCGAAGAAGATCCCCTCCCCCACATTAGACTCTAGGAGTAAGTATTTCTCCTCATCAGTTAATTGGAAAGTTTGTTGGACTAAATCAATGGAAGCCGGTGATTGCTTGAGAAGAATCTGAATGGAAGAGTTGGTAATGATAGGCATTCCATATTCGGATTTCAAGAAGTCGCCCACGTCTTGAGTGATGGTTGCCACGCCCAAGTAATATTTGCGACCTCGTTTGGCGAGCGAGAAGAGGAAGGAAGCGGTGTCCTTAGATTTCATCATCCACCAGGCCTCATCAATGACCAGGAGACGCTTCTTCAGGTTGCGGCGGATGGAATTCCAAATGTTATTCATCACGATGTACATCGCAATCGGCTTCAACTCATCTTCCATATCGCGGACGGAGAAGACGATAAACTTTTTGTTGATGTCCACATTGGTTGGTTTATTGATGAAGCCGGCCCAGGTGCCGCGAGTGTACTTGAGCAGTCTTTGAGCCAAGCCCTCCCCGCCTTCCATCCCGGCTAGAACCAATTCCAAGTCAGACAAGAGCGGAGCCGGTTTATTGGTGTAATCGGAATCGGGGGTGATATCTTTTAAGGCATAAGTTTCGGTGATGGCGTTATCAATGATGGAATCCTCTTCCGAGGTGAGTCCTCCCAACATCAAACGGAAGAGGCCGACAAGATTGATGACGTTGGAACGCAAAACATCAGCCGGTGATTCGTCCTCACGGGCGAAGGGTAAATCAAAGGGATTAATGTGGTGTTCAGAGGTGAGGGAAATATTGAAATAGCGTCCACCGACAGCTTCCGACAAGAATTCATACTCTCGCTCCGGGTCGATAACGATGACGTCAGTGTCAAACATCAGACTGCGCAAAATTTCCAGTTTGGTGGCGTAAGATTTGCCGGAACCGGCCTTGGCAAAGACGACGGAATTATAGTTCTCAAGCGAGAAGCGGTCAAACAGAACCAAACTGGAATTATGGCGATTAATGCCGTAAAGAATCCCTCGGTTTGAGGTAAGATCGAAAGAAACGAAGGGGAAAATACTAGAGAGCGGTGAAGAATTAAGCTTGTAAGTTACCGCCAGTTCGTCTTTGGCCACCGGTAAAACACTGCGGAAGCCTTCAGCTTGTTGGAAGAGAGCCGGCTTCAAGTAAACCAACTTAGAATCGAGTAGTCCTTTAATCTCGCTCTCGGTCTTATCTAGCTCGTCTTCCGTCTCACCGTAAATGGTGATATAGAGGCCGACATCAAACATCTTCTCTCTCGCCTGTTGGAGACTGTCTCGAAGGGATTCAATGTCAGCGTAAGCGGTATCAAGGATTGGATCGCGGACAAAGCCTTTCTCCTCGCGGATACTAATCTGACTCTGGACCTCGGCCACCTTCTTTTGTAGCTGTCTCAAGGCAATGGAAGTGTCAATGGGGAAAACCAGAATCGAAACATCAAATACCTTGTCTAGGTTGACTATCGGAGAGAACCAATCACCAGAAAGGAAACGAGGGTAGGAAATGACGTAAAAGGTGCGAGCCATCTTGTCGCCCAAGTGGAGTAATTTAGGCGTAACTTGAAGAGCCGATGGAGCAATAACATCGCGAAGCTCCAAAACTCCCGACTGGTAAATATCCTGAGGGAAAATCGGCGTAATCTCCGTCTCTTTAGTCTCTTTTTTCCAAAAATTAAGTAGGGACATAATTAGCCGAGGTTAGGGATATCGGTTTCTCCCGGATTAAACATTTTGAAGTAGAGTTCGACCAACTCTTCGGTTCCTAATTGAGCCACCCGCAAACCAATGGCGCCAAACCCTTGGCCGATAACTGCCGCCCGCTGCTCGATTTGCATCCGATGCTCATCGAAGTCGTCCACTCTCCCCGCCGCGGCTTTAGTCTGAGCACTACTCTTCTTGCGATTAGGGAGAACGGTATTCAAAAATCCTCCTTTCTGGATGGCGCCCAGGATTGGCGGAGTATAAGGGATGATAACAAAGAAGCTCTTGGACATAATGTCTGTCGTTTCGGTAAACTTACGAATAAATTCGATATACTCTTTGACCTGAACCTTCATCAGATCCGTAGTTTGGGCCACCAGGCGTTCCTCCAGAGTTCTTAAGTAAGGTCTGATATCCAAACGACGTGATTGGACGAAGATTTGGATATAGAAATCGAGCGAATTTAAGAAATTTTGGAATTGCAACAAAATTGCCGTTTGTTCATCGGCTGACTTAAGAGCAAAGTTAATTGAGGAGACCAGCAAAGCCATCCGCATTGTGCCATCTTTCAGAATTACCACTCCATCGCGGATCTCTTGGATGGGAACAAATTCTTGGGTTGCTAGAGCAGTGCCTTTAGCCATTAATTTATTGTAACATTATTTAATCTTCTCTCGCACATCCAAACTCCAAGACAAATCTTTCAGTTTGCTTCCCGATAGTTTAGGTATCTTTAACGCTCCAGCTGATTGGCTAGGCAGAGTCCGGTCCTTGGTGGCCTGACTGGTGGGAACTCGCTTCCAAATATAGAGCTTGCGTTTAATGAAGAAATAGAAAGCTGATTCGACGACATTGATAAACGGTCTATTGTTGATTTTATAGAAAGCTAGAAGTAGACCAAAAGCGACAGTTGGGGCGACAAAGATAACCGCGATGAACTTAATCGGAATGTAGACCCACTCCATGAAAGCGAGCCCGCCCGCGCCAGCCAGGTAGACGAACTGCTTGAAAGTGAGGGGGCCGAAGATCTTATCTTCAACCTCGATAAATTGTGGGACTTGGAAATTCATTCTAGTTTATTGGTTCTCGATAGGGGTCAATCTCCGGCTTCTCCGTTTCCTCCTCCACCGGCTTGTTGCTAGTGGTTCCGTCGTTAAGGTCGAACATCTTACCCATTTTCTCCTCGAAGATGTTGCTCGTCTTGGCCTCAGTTGGAAGTGTCCCAGGTGTTGTTGTTCCAGTGGCTGGTGGTTCAGAACTGATTTTCTCCAATGATTCACGGATAGGCAAGAAAATTTCGTTATTGATATCTACACCAACGGCTTCAGCTGTGACCTGATCTACCTTTAGTCTCTCAGCGATATTTTTTACAAAGTCTGTTGGTTTAGTAATCCCGAGCATTACCAAACCAATTTCATCACTAAGTTCCCCTAGCTGATCAATATGTAACCGGTGTTTATCAGAGATAGCTTTAATTTTGTTTACCGTATCCTCCGAAGAGTAAGCTTCTCTGATGTTGTCTGGTAAACGGCGATAGTAATCTCGATATTGTTGTGGTGTTAACATGTTTTTAATTTACGGCCTAGGTATAAAACCATAACGACCTAAGGTGTTGCGCCCGGCGGGGCTAGTGATCCAAGTGGCCAAACGTCGGTTGTTCATACCGGCCGAGTTTGGCATGCCGGGGATTCCCGTTACTGGTGTCGCAATCCAGTCAGCCAGGTGCTCTATTAATAAGCCATCATGAGGGTTAAAGAAGGTGGTATGTTCGAAGTCATTTCTCAAAT
>Ga0172379_10004264_pt1 | contig 21406 bp, 18 predicted proteins | sample GrowelOW334metaG_FD_119756 | JGI IMG/M metagenome (GOLD analysis project Ga0172379, IMG submission 119756) | Groundwater microbial communities from an aquifer near a municipal landfill in Southern Ontario, Canada - Groundwater well OW334 metaG | ecosystem: Environmental > Aquatic > Deep... | reverse complement strand
TTCCAAATTCAAGAGAACCTAAACAATCGTCCGAGAAAATCTCTTGACTTCAAAACTCCTAATGAGTTACTAATAGAATACAAACAAAACTCCAAAATGTTGCATTAAATCCTTGAACTCACCATTTTATATTTATTTTATAGATTGAGCCGCTAAGACCATCCTTGGTTTTGCCATTTGAACTCTCGATAGAAAAACCGTTTTTTTGGTACATTACCTTTAAGTCCTTTTTGTTTTGCCATTTCAAGCACCGATAATCAATTTGCCCAGCCGCAAATTGCTATCTATATACTCGGCAAATTTCCGCCAAAGGCGGACCATGCAAATTTGCCTGCGTAAATTGCTTGAGAACGGCAAAACGTGTAGTTCAAACGGCGAAGAAAGCGCGCTTTCGAGCCGTGATAGATCTGTTAGCTCTGTGAAGTTGAAAGCTGGAACTGCACATCGAGACGAAGTCCCGAGTAAATTCCAGAAGGTTCAACGAACTGAGCTACACTCATGCGCGTGGCAGGGTAAGGAATCGTTAAAACCATAGGGGCCGCCCCGCAACGAGGCCCCTATGGTTTTGACATAATGGTTTTAGCAGGCGGAGCCTGCGAACAACCCCAAATCTATTGACAAATTCAACATTGTATGCTAGTATCATCCCTTATCGATCATTAGTAACAACAGAAGAAAACACGTGGAAACATCTTTGAAGAAGGGTGGAATTCCAGCTAGGAACTGCGGAGAGTTGCTTCACAATTTATTATGAAGCAGTGCCCCTCCTTCCCTTTTCCCGGCTGGAATTCCGCCCTGTCTTTATAGGAAGACATGGGCACCAACAATGATTCTCGGTACTACTTGCAGCGCTCTTTAGGGCATGCAATAGATCGAGTACGCATATTTGACAATCGGGACTGCTTAGCGCAAAATGCGCGAGCAAGGAAGAGAGAGTTAACGTGAACAGCAAGGTACGCGTCGTACTGATGTTCGTCGTATTGTTTGGAGTCTGCACGGGTACGGTACCCGCGCAGGCTGGCAACTTCTTCACAGAGGTGAAGGAGTTTCTCTTCGGCAAGCCGGCCTGCATCGTCGGCCTAGTCGGAGGGACGAACAAGATGTCGATGTGCGTTTTCGCCGACAAAGCGAGACGCACGCCACGCCAGCTCTGGTTCGACAAAGCTGGCAGCATCCACATCCTCAAGCGTGAAGGTGCCGGCCCGTTCGTATACGGGCTTGCCCAGTTCACCGACGGTAGCGGCAAAACCACGAGCCTCGACGCCAAGCTTTCCAGCTCGGCAAACTGGTTCAAGGTGGTCAAACCCGCTGCCCCCAACGAGGATCTGGATTCTTGGCTCAGACGTCAAGCAACCCAGCAGACCATCCAACAGGGTGGTCGCATCCGGTACCTCGATTTCGAGGCGTTCGTTTCCTACGAAACAGTTAACGGCTGCATTAGCGGACCGTGTTTCGTAGCATTCGACGTCAGCAAACTGGCGGGTGGGTTTGCCTACACTCTGACGCTGCGCACGATCGTGACGCAGGGCAAGAACGTCTTGCCCCCTGCACTGACTGAGTTCACGTTCTTCGTCGAGAGTGAAGACACCGCAATCGGTCGCTACATCAAGCAACTCGAGGATTGCCCCGAGTCGAATTCTGGCTACACGCCAGGAGATTCGACACTGGGCGACACCGGCGAGACACTTGACAACGCACCGCCCACGTCGCATGACGGCAGAGTCGAATTCGAGCTGCTTGACGACGCGCGCGAAATCGCGCTGAATGAGCAAGCAAGAATCAGTCTGCAAGCGTTGGCCGACGAGATCGGCTACCGCGGTCCCCTGGGCCGCCGCGCCGCGTTCCGCCTCAAGCCTGAGGCGCGAACGGGCAACGCCCAAGCGATAATGTTCTTCGTCCGCGATGGTCAGCTGACCAAGCAAGGCGAAAGCCTTCGGGTGGTTGGCTCCAGCGGATGGAGCAAGGAAGTCACGGTCCCCGCCGAGGGGTATGCGTACTTCCGCAACATAGCAATGAGCGCAGGTAATCTCACATTCACCTGCACCAGCTCAAAGCTCACGACCGAGAACACCGACGTCCCGTCCGCGGCCTTCTGGCTGCCGATGGGCCGGTGAAAACGTTTCGAGGGAGACTACCATGAACAAGACCGTAGTCGTACTGCTCGCCGTACTCCTGCTCGCCAGCATCGCGCTGGCCGACAACGCAACTGACTGGGCCAACGCCCAATCTAGTGGCGTGTACGGAATCAAGATCTTGTCGCCGACGACGCCACTGGCGGAGTTGGCGACATACCGGGCCATTAAGGTGTATTCGTACACCAGCAAGCCTGGAGATCAAGTAGACATCGTCCAGAAGGACGGCGTCTACGCAGAGCTGGTGATGGACAATGGAGTCGTCCGCGTGAAACAGTGTCTCAACAAGGCGCTGTGGATAGAGGCTCTAGTGCTTCTGCCCACCCCCCGTAACGGCACCAACGGTACCCGCGGGGAGAAGGGGGACAAGGGGGACTCTGTTACAGGCCCTCCTGGACCCGCTGGACCTGCTGGACCTCCCGGGCCTGCCTGCCAGAACGCCGTCTGTGCCGAGCAAACGAAGCCCGAATGTCGGGAGCTCCCGCGCCGACAGCCCAAGCCGCAACCCTGTCCGCTCTTCGGCACCCCAGTGGTGCTCGGATCCAGCGGCTCGTCCGGCACGTTCGTCCTGCAGAATCAGGAGGATCGGGGCTTCTTCCGGGAAATCGCTCCCGTCCTCCTCGGGGGATTACTGAGCATTAGGGCTGCAGACGCCGGCAAGTCCACGACGACGTTCAATGTCGCTGGGGGCACTGCTTTCGGTGGCGACTCGTCGTCCGTCAGTCAAGCTGGCAGTAGTAGCACGTCGAGTGCTATCGCGCGCCAGCGCCAAGGACAGAGGGCCGGCGCAGTCGCCAGCCCCAACACCACGATCGGGATCAGCACTCCGGTCACCGTGGGACAGAGCACCGCAGTCACTACACCCGTAGCGGTTGCAGTGGACTAACCCACACGTCTCGGAGAGACCAACCTGCACGTCGATGTGCAGGTTGGTCTCTCACCCAACCTTTCGACTAAGCCACCTGTGCCGAGCAAGCGCTTAGTGAGTCGAAGCATTGACTTTTCCTCAAGATAGTGATACAAATACTTCAATATCTGAGGGTAAATCAAAAAGATATTAATAAGGTCAATTTTGACCAGAAAAGTGGAGAAAATATGAAGAAATCTTATATAATTGTAGGAGCAACAGTCTTGACCCTGATGGGTGGAGCGGCTTTAGCTTCTGACAATACGGCTCAGGACATTATCAATAATGTTTTTAGCCAAACAGGCCTAAGCTCGGTTTCGCAATCTGCAAGCCAAAGCAATAGTACAAGTGATGCCAATGCATATCAGTCGCAATGGCAGTCGACTGACGTTGTGTCAAATCCGACTACATCTGTAAATGTAAGCACACCTGTTAACGTTTCGCAGAATACCGCCATTAACAATCCAGTTGCCGTTGCAGTAAATGCTGGCAATGGTTCAGACTCCGATAACGGTGGAGCTGCTGCTTCTGCCGGTGGTGGAGCCGCTGCTGGTGGAGCCGACAATGGCGCCGCTGCTGCTGGTTCAGCTTCTGCTGCAGCCGGTAATGCCGCTGCTTCAGGATCTGGTGCTGCTTCAACAGGTGAAAATGGAGCATCAGCTTCAGGTTCAACTGCCGCAGTTGCAGGAAATGGCTCAGCCTCTTCTAGCGCTTCCGCTGGAAATGGCGCTGCTTCAACATCAGCTGCTGCTGTTAGCGCACCTGTAAGACTCGCTGCCGCACCTGCTACAGCTAATGTCGTCAAAACTTCCGGAACCTTGCCAAAAACAGGACTTCCGGTTGAACTTCCAGCCTTGATTTCACTTGGAATCGGTGGAGTTTCTACAGCTATACTTTCACTTCGAAAGAAAGCTCAGTTCATAGTTGAAAACCTCTAAAATCAGTTAACTAGAAACCCAAAAATCCTCGAGTAAAATCGAGGATTTTTGTTTGGTACGAAGTATTAAAGAATTAGGAATAAAGAATTAGGAATTAGGAAGTAAGAGACTTTATCTGGACTTGTCATTGCGCGGTTTGCGGCTTTTTGGGGCGGAATCAAAAAGTTACTGGGAACGCAAACCTAACTCGGTCGAGAGCGCGGCAATCTCATGTTTTTTCAGTTTTAGATTGCTTCGCTAGCCGCTCGCAATGACATAGAAACACTAATGCCACTTTCGAAAGAACAATAGTGCAAGTAATCTTTAATTTTAAGAACAAATCAGATACAATGCAGGCATGGATAAGGGAGAATTGCGAAAATTATTAAAAATTGACGAGCGCGAAGCCGAGATCAAGGAGATCGAGGCCCAGATGCAAGCGCCCGATTTTTGGACTGACTCAAAAGCCGCTACTAAAATTAGTCAGAGGTTTTCCGCTTTAAAAAATATTATAGATAGTTTTGAATTAGCCGAATCAGATGAAGACCTCAAAGAGCTAGAAAAAGAAGCTTTATATCAGGGTGAATTCGACGAATCAAACGCAATCCTTTCAATTCACGCTGGAGCAGGTGGAACCGAAGCTCAAGACTGGGCTGAAATGCTCGAGCGAATGTATTTGCGCTACGCTGAAAACAAGGATTACAAAGCCGATATATTAGATCAGTCAAAAGGAGAGGAAGCGGGAATTAAATCAGCTGAAATCCTAATTTCTGGTCTCAATGCTTATGGAAATTTGAAGTGCGAAGCAGGAGTACATAGATTAGTTAGAATCAGCCCATATGATGCCGACAAGGCCAGACACACTTCATTTGCCCTAGTTGAGGTGATTCCAGAATTTGATGAAGTTTCTGACGTCATCCTTGATGACAAAGATTTAAAGATAGATGTATTTCGAGCTTCGGGTCATGGTGGTCAATCGGTAAATACAACCGATTCGGCAGTTCGGATCACACATCTGCCTACAAAAATCACTGTTTCTTGTCAAAATGAACGCTCGCAGATGCAAAATAGGGAAGTTGCTCTGAAAGTTTTAAAGATGAAGGTTAAAAAGCTTGAGCTAGACGAGAAAAAGCAAAAAGAAAAAGCGATCATGGGCGAACACACCTCCGCTGAGTGGGGAAACCAGATTCGGTCTTATGTATTGCAGCCTTATCAGCAGGTCAAAGATCACAGAACAGATTTCACCAGCACCAATCCGACCGAAGTATTAAGCGGAAATTTGGACGGATTCATTGACGCGTGTCTGAAACAAGAGCACGAATCAGGACGAAGGAATTAGGAATTAGGGGAAAAATAGGAATTGATTGAAAAATTGGTAAATTAAAAATTGATTTTAAATTATAAATTATAAATTTTAAATTACGACCGAAGGGAGTCGATATGTTAGACAAAGTTAAGGAAGTATACCAGCTGCAGAAGAAGGCAAAGGAGATCCAAAAACAGTTAAAAAACACCGAGATTGAAGCAAAGTCGGCCGATTTCAAGGTTACAGTCGTCATGACTGCCGATCAGAAGATCAAAACTATTGATATTGATGAATCGCTGCTCGAAAAATCAAGCAAGAGGGATCTTGAGGAAAAATTGATTAAGGTTATTGCTGAGGGAATGAGCAGAGCTCAAGCAGTTGCAGCCGAAAAAACCAAAGGCCTAATGGGTGAAATGGGAATCAATATACCGGGGATGTAAGAAGCGGATATAGGACTCAGGGCTTGGGTCTTAGCTAATAAGACATGAAACCGCAATCAAAACAAAGCCTAAATCCTAAGACCTGCGGCCTAAGCCCAGATCACTAAAATAGCCGTACGTTAGCAAACACAATATAGCAATAAATAAATAGGGTGAATCAAAATGTATCTAATCGTTGGTCTGGGAAATCCCGGCCTGGAATATGCAAAAAATCGACATAACGTCGGTTTCATGGCAGTTGAGCAATTAGCCAAAAAAGCTGAGCCTTTTGGAAAAGTCGGATTTGATAGTGAAAAAAAGCTCGAAGCTGAAATCACCAAGACCAAGATAGGGGACACAGAAATTATTATCTGCAAACCGCAAACATTCATGAACTTATCCGGCAAGTCAGTTTCGAAGATCATGGATTATTATGATGTTGAGCCTTATAATACGATCGTGATTTCAGATGATACGAATCTTGAATTAGGGCAAGTCAGGGTTCGCTCAGGCGGAGACTCTGGCGGACACAATGGCTTAAAATCAATAATTAGTTCTATTGGACAAGATTTTTGGAGAGTTCGAATTGGAATTGGAGAAAATGTACAAATTCCACTAGAAGACTATGTGCTGCAAAATCCAAGTGACGCTGAGCTCAAAATCATTGCTGACATGATTGACAAAACAGCCGATTATCTGCTAGAATCGATCTCTAATAACAGTTTAGAAAACCACACCATTAATTGACTGTTGAGCAGTCATCCTGAGCACTTCACAAAATTCAGTAGAATTTTATGAAAGTCGAAGGATCTAAATAAACAATTAACAAGCGGGACCCTGGATTAAATCCAGGGGTTTGTACCGCGAAAGGAAAATATGGCAAAGAAAAAAGTTGTCATGGATGAAGAAGCAGAAGTCGTAAAAGACGACTCTATAGACAAAGAACTAGCCCCAGAAGAATCTGAGACGGATCAAGAAATTGATCTCGAAACCGCCGAAGAAGAAACTGGAACTAGAGAGGAAATCGCCTCCGAAGTTGCTGCGATGAGCACGGACAACGATACGGCCAAGGAAGCTACCAAGAAAACTGCTGCCGAAGCAAAGAAGTCTAAAGCCAAAGCTAGCAAACAGTCCAAAAAATCGAAATCAAAGAAAGTTAAATCTAAGAAATACATCGAGATCGAAAAGACTTACGAAAAAGACAAGTCATATTCTGTAGCCGATGCTGCTGAAATTGTTAAAAAACTTTCATATTCTAAATTTGATGGCTCACTCACATTGGACGTCAAGCTCGCCAAACCAAAAAAAGGCGACGATGCCGTCCGAGGAACAATTAAACTTCCTCACGGAACCGGCAAGGTTCTCAATGTCGCCATTGCCTCCGATGAGCTTATTGAGAAGATCAAAAAAGGAACTGCTGATTTTGATATCCTCATCACTTCTCCTGCGATGATGCCGAAACTTGGCCAAGTTGCTAAAATCCTTGGACCAAAGGGTAAAATGCCTAATCCAAAAGATGGCACAGTTGTAGAAAACCCAGAAGAAGCGGCCAAAGAATTAAACCAAACCGCCAGATACAGAGCCGACATTGGAAGAAACCTCCACATAATGGTTGGAAAAGTCTCTTGGGACGCGGCAAAAATCACCGAGAATATTCAAGTCGCTTTAAAAGCACTTGCTCACCTCAAGAAAGATTCCGCTTCGATTAGCCCAACAATGGGACCTTCGGTTAAGATAGATTTATAGCAGTCAGCATTCAGCTATCAGGAATCAGGAAAATTATACAGAATGAAACGAGCATATTGACATAGAACTGCTTTCCGCGAAGCCCCGATTTTTATCGGGGTTTAGCGTATGACGCAAAATCCACGATAAATCGGGTTTTTCGGAAGGCAGCACAATTTCGCAGCTTAGTCTGCAGCATACACCAGGAGGGTAATGATGCAAACGTGGGAATCCGTTGGGAGAGCACTCCTCATTGCCGCGATCATCATGCTTGTTGGCGTCGCATCGTCAACCATACCGCCCACAGAACAGATTTACTGTCAGGTCGCTGACAGCAAGCCACAGTGGCTTCAGCCAGGATCCACGATCTGGATGAACACAGGAGAAACACTCAAGGTCATAAGTAGTCATGACATAAGGGGTTTCTACTGGGTTGTTTCCAACTTGTGCTCGTTACGACCCAGGGACAAGGGCATTAAGTGCGACTCGAAGGCCTCAGCGGTCACACTTCTCGACCAGAATGATCACGAAATCCAGGTGACTTTCTCTGGCATCATCCTTCCTCGCGGTTTCCGGTTTTGGATTGGAAGCACAACGAACCACAGCGTAGACTACCTCTACTACACGGAGCCGTCCACACGATGACCGGCATGCAATCTCACAACCCTTCGGAGAAAAAGGAGCGATTGGCATGAAGCGCAGATGGTACGTTTTGATTGCTGTTGTCGTTTCAATGGGAATCACCGCCCTCCTCACGAGAGACCAGATCGCAGCTAGTCTGCAAAACTCGTGGCCCGTTCCGGAAGGCACGCTGACGTATCGCCAGACACCTCAAGAAGGGCTTTGCCTGGTGATCAAGCGTCCGTGCAGCAACGGCACGGACGACTATGACATCGCATGGGGGGCGACTATCATGCGTCCCCTGATCTTAGCCACAGTGGATCGCCTCAACCACCCGACTGCACCCAACGCCCCCGACCAATTTCCACTGCCGAACGGCTACACTTTGTACCGCAGCGGAACGGTGATCTTCAAGGGAAGGGTGTGCAACCAAGGCCATCTACACGACAAGTACATCGAGGTTGCCTGCATCAACGAAGTCACCTCGCAGATGCTGATGTCAATCATCTGCCAAAACCCCAAGCTCTACCTCTACTACTGAGCCGCATTGGGGCAGAGTTTCACAGGCCGCCCCTCACCCGGGCGGCCTGACGCGTTTATTAACGCTGCAATCTTGACTTCTCGAGTAATTTGTGCTATATTCGGACATCTGCAAATTGACAATTTGAGTCTCTTTTCTGCAAAAAGCTCTCCTTATCGAAGTAGGGTTTTTTGCAGAGAAGAGAATTGGCCGCACTTTAGTGCGCCACAAGTTGTCGCCGAAAGGCAAATCACAGTCGTATGGGAGACTCGCATGAAGTCGGTACTGATTCTTCTTGTCGGAATTTTGCTGGGGGCCTGCAGCGTCATGCTCTTGATGGGTCCCGGGTACAACCCTGACTACAAGGCGGCCAAAACTACCGCCACACTCCCGTCCGATCTCCCGATCAGTCACTTCGGTGACATCTGGGTCGTCGGAGACGTGAAATATGAGTTAGTGAAGAGTACCAACAACATCGACCCGAGCACGACCTATTTCCTGCACGCCTACCAAGGCGACAAGGTACTTGGCCCGCTCGCGTCAAGCGATCAGCGCGAGCCGCTCGCGACAATCGCAGAGGCGATGTCGGAGCAGCTGTCTCGCCACGAGTTCTTCAAGATCGGTAGCGGTGCCGACCGCTACAGCTCGACAACCCGTCGACTGTTTGCCGGACCAAAGCATGGTGCGGTAGGCGACTGGTGGTGTATGACGTATGGCGCTGGCGATAATCTCGCCGCCGCCGTCGAAGGCTACTGGTCGCGCCGCGGGAAGTAAGCACTGAGATCCGGTCGCACTTTCGTGCGCCACAAGTTCGTGCCGCAAGGCAAAAATACAGTTGTATTGGAGACAACCATGTTAAAGATGTCAACACCATGCTTTTTGCTCATCATCCTCGTCACTTTGGGGGTGGGTGTCGGCATACACGCCTACACAAACCCAAACCGCCAGAGTGAGATCGTCGTCGCCCCACAGGCTACGCCGGCCGCTCCCCAGCCAGAGAGAAGCCGCGCCGAGGTTGACCCCGAAATCCGCATCGTGCGGGACGGGGATCGCTGGTGGGTCGGTTCGATGGCCCTGTCCTACGACGTCGACGGCGTTTACCCCAAGGGGTACTCGCTGATCATCCAAGACGGCAATCCTCGTAGCATCGCAACCTCTGAGGACCAGAAGGCAATGCGTCAATTGGCGGAAATCGAAGCGTGTTACTACGCCTTCGGCACCGCCGACAAGCTCGCAACTTACTCCGCAAAGTTCGAGTCCCGCTTGACGGGGCTCAGAGTGTCAGTCAGTGAGGTCCCTGGCAAGGACTTTATCGTCGCGCCGGCACCCGCCGACGCTATCAACCTCGCTCGTCACGCCCAGTGGTACTGGGCACCGAGCCACACTACCAAGCTAAAGCAGTAGCTCCGACACCACGTCCAGCGCAAGCTGCACTTTTCAGGGCCCCGGCCGTCAATCTGGATAATTCCAGTGCGACGCCGGGGCCTTGTCATTTAAAAATTACTAATATCTTGGACGCGTTCCTTTAAGGACTTATTCCTAAAGCTATGTGAAAAATTTCACTGTTTTGCCGTTCTCAAGCAATTTACGCAGGCAAATTTGCATGGTTCCCGAAGGGAAAATTTGCCGAGTATATAGGTGGAGGTGTGGTACCCGGAACATTTGCGGCTGGGCAAATTGATTATCGGTGCTTGAGATGGCAAAACAAAAAATGGTTTTAAAACGGCAGATCCCGAAACAAGTTCGGGATGACAGAGAAAGGGGTTGTCACAAAGCTCGCAATGACGCAAAGTCAAACACAATGATAATTATTGACAAATTAACCTTAAAGCGCTATTATATCTTTAGTCAAAGACAGCCGGTCCCGCCCAAGGCGGATTAAATCCAAATGGAGCCTGCCGAGACGCAGCAAGAATAATGAATTAGGAATAATGAGTTATGAATCTTGCATTGCGGCTGTCGAGCCGCTTTTTATTTATAAATTTAGAAATTAATGAATTTATTCGAAATTCGTCATTCGAAATTCGAGATTCTAGCAAGGAAAAACGATGTTGTTAACAAAGGCCAAAAAAGAAGAGTTGCTGAAACAGCTAGTTGAGCTTCTAAAGAGTTCATCTGCTTCAATTGCCTCGAACTATTCCGGTTTAAGCGCAAACGAAATCAATGAACTTCGAAAAAACTTGTCAGAAAAGGGTATCAAGCTAGTTGTTACCAAGAATAGCTTGGTTAAAAAAGCCTTAAAAGATTTGAATCTTGAGATAGATGAGACAATTCTTGATCAGCCGGTTATATTCGCTTTTGGCGAAGACGAGGTCGAAACGGCAAAAAGTTTAACCGCATTTGCCAAAGAACATGAGAAGCTCGAGATCTTGGGCGGTCTGGTACAGGGTGAAAACTCTGACTCCGCCAAGATAAAAGTTCTGGCTCTTCTTCCGGATCGATCTGAACTGCAGGCCAAATTGGTCGGTATTTTAGCCAGCCCAACTCATGGGCTTGTCAATGTTTTACATGGCAATATCAGAGGATTGGTCACTGTCTTAGGACAAATTAGAGATAATAAATAAGATTTATTGGTGGAGCAAAATCCACCGAAAGGAATAAAAATGGCAGACGAAGAAACAAAGGTTGAGGAAACCACCGAAGCCCCAGCAGAAGAGATTGTCGGGGGGAACGACAATCAAGAAGATAAAAAAGAAAAAGCCGAGGAAGTTAAAGAAGTTAAAGAAGTTAAAGAAGAAACCGCCTCATCGGCGGTCGAGAAAGCTGCACCATCAGGAAAGTTCAAAGATATGATCAAAGAGATCGAATCAATGACCGTTTCTGATCTTGCCGAGCTTGTAAAAGCTCTTGAAGAGAGATTTGGTGTATCAGCTTCCGCCCCAATGATGATGGCCGGAGCAGGTGCCGGAGCAGGTGCTGCTGCAGCTGAAGTCGAAGAGAAAACCAGCTACACAGTCCTTTTGAAGGATGGTGGCGCACAGAAAATTGCTGTCATTAAGGCAGTAAGAGAAATTAATCAGGAACTTGGGCTTAAAGAAGCTAAGGACTTAGTTGATGGCGCACCTAAGGAAATCAAGAAGGATATTCCTAAAGCCGACGCTGAAGAAGCAAAGAAGAAACTCGAAGCTGCAGGCGCAACTGTTGAGTTAATCTAATAGATTATTGAAAACTATTCACCCCCACTGGTCATTCGATCGGTGGGGGTGTTTAGTTAAATAAGATGTTTGAATTTAAAATTAAATCAAAATCAGCCAATTCGAAAGCTCGAACTGGATCATTTAAAACTCCGCATGGTGTGATTCATACTCCTGTTTTTATGCCTGTCGGCACTGTCGGAGCTGTTAAAACTATGACGCCCGATAATCTGAATGAGGTTGGTACACAGATTATTTTAGGTAATACATATCACCTGTATCTGCGACCAGGGGACAAAGAAATCAAAAAGGCTGGCGGACTTCACCAATTTAATAATTGGAAAAAACCAATTTTAACCGACTCTGGTGGATACCAAGTTTTTTCCTTGGGCGAAGGAAAAAACAAATCTCAAATATCAAATCTCAAATCTCAAAAAAATCACAATAATCAAATTTTCAAACCAGAAATGAAGAGCGCAAAAATCTCTGAAGAAGGAGTAACTTTTTACTCACATCTAGATGGCAGCAGACACTTTATCTCACCAGAAAAATCTATCGAGATCCAAGAAAATCTTGGAGCCGACATAATCATGGCTTTTGACCATGTTGCTCCATCCTTCGCCAAGGCTACGGACGGCAAGCCAGCCGGGACGATTTCTTATGAGGCGGTAGATGATGCAATGAAGCGAACTCACCGATGGTTAAAACGTTGTATTAAAGCCAAAAAACGCGATGATCAGGCGCTTTTCCCGATTTGCCAAGGTGGGCAATTCAAAGACCTAAGGGAGATATCCGCAAATTTCATCAAAGAATTAGATCAACCAGGCAATGCAATTGGTGGCGTATCAGTAGGGGAATCAAAAGAAAAAATCTACCAAGTGACCGACTGGTGCACAGACATTTTGCCAGAAAATAAACCAAGATACTTGATGGGAATCGGTTACCCAGAAGACATTGCGCGCGTCATAGCACTTGGAGTTGATATGTTTGATTGTGTTCTACCTACTAGGCTTGCGCGCCACGGAGTCGTCTGGGTAAAATCAAATAGTAAAAATTCGATTAAACTTCATGGTTTAGATTATGGATACGAGCAAATCGATATTAAAAAAAGAAAAAATATTAATTTGAAACCACTAGATGGGAACTGCGATTGCTATACCTGCAAAAATAAGTTTTCCAAATTTTACTTGGCTCATTTGATAAAAGAAAATGAACCATTAGGCATTCACTTGACGACCATTCACAACTTAAGATTCACTCATAAATTAGTTGAAGACATCAGAGAAAAGATTGAACTCAAAAAATATTAGTCAATTCTGATATAATATATCAAGTGTATATAGAGGGGATTTGATGATCGCGGATACAGTTTATTCCTATCAGCTTTACATTTGGATAGGCGCTTCTGGCGTATTTCTTATTGCTGTCTATTTTATGTACCGATATTTCATCAAGCGAGAATTAGCTAAGAGAGCAAATGATATTGTACTACTTGAAGTTAGAGTACCTAAAAAGTTTGAGCGCGAAGAATATGAAAACCTCAAAACCATTCAAGATATTACCGCTCACACAGAACAATTATTCGTTTCCTTAGCGTCAATATACGAGCAAGGCTGGAAGGGCTATATTTTCGGACAGCCAACACTGTCTTTTGAATATATCGCTAAAGATAGAGAGATCATATTCTATGTCGGAGTACCGCGCGACTTACAGGGATTAATTGAAAAGCAGATACAGAGCTATTATCCGCATGCCAACATTGAGCCAAATAGCGATTTTCGAATATTTAAGGACGGCCTTGAAATTGCCTACGGCATGATCAAGCAATCAAAGAGCTATATTTATCCCATCAAAACCTATACAGAGCTAGAGACAGATACGATTGCAAACCTTACGAACACTCTCTCTAAACTAGGAGAGGGATCGCGCGCGGCGATACAAATTGTCATCAAGCCAGTTGGGCAAAGCTGGAGAGGCCAAATTGATTGGGCAATGCAGAGAATTCAAGAGGGTCGGGGAGTACCGCTTGGGATTGCTTGGTACACAAAGTTTGGATATTTCTTGGGTCAGATGTTACAAACCAGCAAAGATGAGGATATCCGAAGAAGGGTCACACCACTTCAAGATGAAACTGTTAAACTACTGACCAGAAAAGCTGCTAAAACAGGATTCTCGACCCAGATTAGAATCGTCGCCCTATCAGAGACAAAACGCGAAGCTCAAGCAAATCTAAAGAATATTTTTTCCGCATTTACTCAATTTAGCGCCCCTGATCGAAATACTTTTAAGCTTGATGAGAACTATGATAAAAAATCGTTCTTAACTAATTTCATCCTAAGAACATTTCTTGGATTTGAAAAGATGATTCTTAACGCTGAAGAGCTCACCACGCTTTATCATTTTCCAACTGAGCATATCAACACGCCTGGAATAAGATGGTTTTTAGCAAAACGATCGGAAGCTCCGGCCAACATGCCGAAAGAGGGAATAGTTTTAGGAAAAAATGTATATCGCGGAGAAGAAACATTAGTCCGACTTGGCGAGGCCGATCGAAGACGACATTTATATTCGATAGGAATGACAGGAACAGGTAAAACAACATTTTTCGAATCAATGATTCTGCAGGATATTTATAACGGAAAAGGTGTTGCCGTTTTTGACCCTCACGGCGAGCTGGTAGAAAGTATTCTGAGTAAAATACCCAAAGAACGAGCTGAGGACGTGATCTACTTCAACCCCGCCGATGCATCAAGGCCGATGGGGCTGAACCTTCTAGAGTGGAAGACCAAGGAACAGAAAGACTTTCTAGTGCAGGAAGCAATTCAGATATTTTACAAATTGTTTGACCCAAATAACCAAGGATTTGTCGGACCACAATTCGAACACTGGATGAGAAATGCGGCCCTCACAGTCATGGAATATCCCGAAGGTGGAACACTATTAGAGATTCCTAAATTGTTTACCGACGATGCTTTTAGAGAGCAGAGGATTGCTTATATCAAAGATCCAATAATCAAGGCCTTCTGGACCCAGCAACTAGCAAAGACTGCCGATTTCCATAAGTCAGAAATGTATAACTACTTCATCTCTAAGTTCGGTAGATTTATGACCAATGTAACGATGAGAAATATTATCGGGCAACCCAAATCAGCCTTTGACTTTAGGGAAGTGATGGATTCCGGTAAGATCCTCCTAATTAACATGGCCAAGGGACAAATTGGAGAAATAAACTCTGACTTACTCGGCATGATCTTTATAGCTCGAATGTTTACTGCCGCATTGTCTCGCGCAGATATAGATGAAAAAGATCGCCGAGATTTTTATCTCTATGTTGACGAGTTTCAAAACTTTGCTACCGATACATTTGCTTCGATATTATCCGAAGCCAGAAAATTTCGATTGGATTTAAATATCACCAACCAGTATATTGCTCAGATTCCGGAATTAATAAGAGACGCAATTATTGGTAACGTTGGCACGATTGTATCATTTAGAATTGGCGTGCCCGACGCTGAATTTATGGCCAAGGAGTTTGATCCGGTCGCTGATCAAACAGATCTCAATAACATTGACACATATAACGCTTATGTAAAATTATTGATTGATAATGCACCAGCTCGACCATTTAGCATGCAGACAATAAAAACCGCCGTTAAAGAAAATGAGCAACTAGGAAAAGCAATCGCACAATTATCGAGGCTTAAATACGGCCGAGATTCTGCTATAGTGGATTCTGAAATTCAAGAAAGAATCAGGATTTATGAATCAAACCCAATCAATAAGGATTTAACGAGGGAAGCAACACTATGAAATCCAAACCAGAGCTAGATGCTATTTACTCAGATCGCGTAGTCTGCAGGATGCTCCTACCTAAATTGAACGAGAAAACTCCAGCTGCAGCTGAGCTAATGTTTGCAGCCATGCATGGCGCTTTTGATTATAATACGAAGATTCAGCCAACCCTAAGTTTCGAAATTGTTTCGATCAACAAATTTATTCAATTTTATTTTGACGTACCTAAATATTTAAAACAATTTATCGAAGGTCAGATTTACGCTCAGTACCCAGATGTTGAAATATCAGAAGTCGAAGACTATGCCGCTAGAGAGATGAAGAATAGGACGCCCGTAGGAATCGATATAATGCTGGTTCGCGATGATGTTTATCCAATAAAAACATTTCAAAATTTCGACGTAGATCCATTGTCTGGAATTACTGGGGTTTTATCGCAAGCCGATAACAATGAAGAGATTTGGATTCAGATTTGCGTTTCCCCAAGCTCCGATATTTGGCAGAAAAGATCAATCAATTCAGTAAAAATGCTTCGTGCTGGCCGCGATCCAAATGAGCCGGTTTGGAAATCAATTTTAAAGGGACTAGTTAGTGGCGTAGGGTCAGCCGCAAAACCGGGGGAAGCTCCCGCTTCATCTGGTCCAGCCGATTTATCAGGACCAATGCAGTTAGCTATGAAGGGGATTGAGGAAAAAGCAGTTAAACTAGGATATGAGACCAGCATAAGGGTTGTCTCGTTAGCTCAAAGTGAATCTAGAGCGACACAAACTCTAAACTCATTACTTGGAGCCTTAAAACAATTTACCGCTTCGAATATGAATGGTTTTGTCGCCGGAAGACCCGTTTCTGGCGATATTGTTATTGATTTGTATCGAAAGCGTGAGATAAGCGCTAAGCCGTATATTTTAAATATTGAAGAACTTGCTTCTTTTTATCACTTACCAGCTGACACCGTAGAAACTCCAACTATGAGCTATGCGGGCAGTAGAAAAGGGGAGCCGCCGTCTAATTTGCCACTCATTGCAGGAGAAACGAATGACGAAATGACAATTGTTGGTAAAACCAACTTCCGAGGCGAGGAAAAAGAGTTTGGCATTAGACAAAAAGATCGAGCGTTGCATATGTATGCGATTGGAAAAACCGGTACTGGTAAATCCACACTTTTGAAGGCGCTAATTATCGACGACATCTGCAAGGGAAGGGGAGTAGCCGTAGTTGATCCCCACGGAGATTTGATCGCAGACGTCATGGAATATATTCCCGAAAATAGAATTAATGATGTAATTTTCTTTTCTCCAGCAGATAGAGATTTTCCGATTGGATTCAACTTATTTGAAAAAGTTGACCCAGAATACAAGAATATTGTAGCCTCTGGTATTGTCGGAGTTTTCAAAAAGATTTTCGGTGAGTCTTGGGGACCGCGACTTGAATATATCTTAAGAAATGTTGTCTTGGGCCTACTTGACTATGAAGGAGCCACGCTGCTCAGCGTTTTGAAAATTCTATCTGATACGAAGTTCAGAAGGGGAGTAGTCGATAAAATTTCCGACCCAATTATTCGCGATTTTTTCGTTAATGAATTTGAAAAATACGATCAGAAGTTTAGGACTGAAGCAGTTGCCCCAATTCAAAACAAGGTAGGGCAGTTTGTCTCTTCCTCGACTATTAGAAACATTGTCGGGCAGGGAGCGACTTCTATCGACGTACGAAAAGCGATGGACGAAAGTATGATCCTGCTGGTAGATCTCTCCATCGGGAAAATCGGAGAGGATAACAGTGCGCTTCTTGGATCATTGATGATTACAAAGATTCAGATGGCGGCAATGACTCGAGCCAGTATGCCCAAAGAGAAAAGAACTCAGTTTTATCTATACGTCGACGAATTTCAAAACTTTGCCACAGATTCATTTGCCGTCATCTTATCTGAAGCTAGAAAGTATGGATTGTCACTTATGGTAACCAACCAGTACATCGCCCAGATGCCTGAGAACGTCGCTAACGCTGTCTTTGGTAATGTTGGCTCCCTAATAACCTTTAGAGTTGGTGCAGGCGACGCAGAGTTCTTAAACAGAGAGTTTGTTCCGGTATTTGAACCATCAGATCTAGTAAATCTAGATAACTATAGTATTTATCTAAAAATGGCTATTAACGGTGTAACAAGTAGTCCATTCTCGGCTAAAACTGTTCTGACTAGCTATGAGCCACAAAACCTGCAAAAAGAGATATTAGAGCAGTCAAGAATTAAATACACAAGACCACGAGAAGAAGTAGAAAGAATTATCTCAGAGGATACTTTAGGGGCCTCAACGGGATTGACACCCGATGAGATCCTTGGCCGAGATAAGGAAGAAAAATCAGTTTCAACTCCTGCCGCAACAGAAACCAAAATGCCGACCAATAACGAGACAGCTGCTCAGTTTGAAACAGAAGAGGAGATATCTAAGGGTTCAAGTAATCTTCCGGAAGAAATAGCAAATGTAAAGAACGCAGAAGACTATGATTTAAAGAAGTGGTTTTTCTTAACTAGAACAGGCTACAGAAAAGCTGCCGGCAAAGAAGAACCTGCAGAAAACGACGAGGGCTCCGCATCAAGTGAGCCAAAAGACACTTCCCCGGCAACAGATACTAAGGCGGGGGAGGGGGAGAAATTAGCAAAATCCGAACCTGTCAAACAGGAGGAGATAGTACCAACCAAAAAAGAGGAAATATTAGGCGAAGACAAAGTATCTGATAAAGAAATCATAAGCCCTGCTACAGCACCAGAAAAAGACGAGGTAAAGCCTTTGACCGATCTCACATAAAAATTGTGCGACATGCTTTTTTAAGGGAATAATTGAGCCAATAACAAGATTCAAAGATAGCCGAGGTGGCTATTTTTGATTGGTAGATAGAAATAGGACAGAATAAAACGCTAATTAACGGACCAAAAATAGCGAAATAGAAGGCAAAAACAAAGACCGCTAAAGTGAGTGTAACTAATATCGCACAAGCATAACGAGCGGATAGCGAGAAAGAGAAATAGGAGGTGATATAAGACCGTAATTACTGGGTTAATTAAAGCTAATAAATACCGCTACAAGTATTATTAATTGAATCACTCAACTAATCTGCGTGGATTTTAGGTATCATGTCGCATAATATATGTTTCACGACATCCCAAGATGTCGTCAAACATAAACACTTTTTACGACACGCTTAATACAAAAAAATTTATCAAAAATTAGCTTTCTACTCGCCCATTTAACTTTAAAACATATTCGATAATATATCTATATCTTTGCTAAGTTTCTTGCCAAATATACGCTCGAATAAGTAGTAAGTTGAACCTGTTAGAGGCTCTGAGATCAACGCAGACGCGTTTTTATTATTTAGTTGATAAATCCGGTCGGCCAATGTCAAAATTTAACAACTTTTACGCGCGAAAATCAACTATTATTTTAAATGAAAAATCTGCATTAAAATTAAACATAATTAACTAGAAAATTCAAAATTAATTTACATTTTAAATCGATATTAATTAGTCCCGTAATTCTACATATAGCAACTTTCATAGACCGAAATTGCAAAATAAATGTAACTGAAAAATTAATTAGTTAGGAAAAATTCTCTTACTCCCCTACTTCGAGAGCTTCTTGGCTAGAGATTTTTTGTCTTTTGCTTCATACCACAGCACCAGAAGTGGCGAAGCAACGAATATCGAAGAATAAGTTCCAACTGCAATTCCGAAAATCAGCATCAAGATGAATGGTTTAATTGTTGATCCACCAAGCAAAAACATCGAGATGAGAACGAGGATAACCGTCATAGATGTATTCAACGATCTAGCAAGGGTTTGATTCACAGACACATCGGCATTCTCCTCTAGGCTCCTCTGAGGGTTTTTAATAATGTTCTCTCGGATTCGATCGAAGACGACGATCGTATCATGAACAGAAAATCCTAGAATTGTTAAAGCAGCTACCACAATCATTCCTTCGATTTCATAGCCTGCAAATTTTCCAACTAACGTATAAACAGCAAATGAAAACAGCAGATCATGTACCAGTGCAATGATAGCAATCGTACCAAATGCCCAAGAAGAAACTGATCTTGGAACCTCTCTAAATGCATATGCTAAATACATGATAATTAGAAGCGATGCAACAATTATTCCAATTATAGCTTTACGGGTAAGATCGGCCCCTACAGTAGCCCCAATTGACTCATGTCGCAAAATATTAACACCAGGGAATGAGGAATTGACCTGATCCTCGAATTTTTTATAGTCTTCTTCGGTTTGAGCTTTAGTTCGGATTATAAACTGATTCTGACCAGATTCCTGTACTAGAACCTCCTTCTGCCCAACAATCTCCTTAACCTTGGTTCTGACGTCTTCTATAGCCATGCTTTGATTAGCCTTAACTTCAACGAGCGTACCGCCAGTGAAATCAATTCCAAAGGCCGGTTTGATTAGAAATACGATCACGATACCAGCCACAACCATAAATGCTGAAATTGCCGCCCAGAGTTTTCGATATTTAATTACGTTCATCTTATTCCTTGTTTTTAATAAAAAATCTCAAGATCGTCCTGGTCACAAACAGAGCCGTAAACAAAGAAACAAATATACCAAGTGCTAAAGTGACTGCAAACCCCTTGACCACACCTGTGCTCATATAGAATAAAATTGCTGCAGTAATAAGTGAGGCTATATTTGAATCCCTAATACTGGGCCAAGACCTGGTAAATCCATTTTCTAGTGCCTGCGTCATTATCAGGCCCTTCTTTTTTTCTTCCTTAAATCGTTCGAAAACTAAAATGTTAGCATCTACTGCAGCCCCAATCGAAAAAATAAATCCGGCTATTCCCGAGATGCTCATGGTTACCGGAATTAGCTTAAAAAGCGCCACTACGATGAGTGTGTAGATAAATAACGCCGCAACCGCTACTACGCCAAGCCAGCCATAATAGATAATCATAAACACAGCTACCAGAATAATTCCAATCATTCCGGCAATCAGACTTTTTTCAATTGCATCTCGTCCAAGCGTCGCACCAACCTGGCTCTCCTGTATAAGTTTAATTGGCGCAGGCAAAGCACCTTCATTAATCAACTTAGCAGTATCCTGAGCTTCTTTAAGCGTCGATATTCCACTGATCTGAGCCTTGCCTCCATCAATCTCTGTCTGAACTGTCGCTTGGTTAACAACCTGATCGTCAAGCATAGTTATCAATGGTTTGCCAATATTGCGCTTGGTTATATCTTTGAATTTCTTTGCCCCGTCCGAGGTAAACTCGAGATAGATAATTGGCGAGGTCGCCTCAAACCCGGTCTGGCTCTTGTCGGTTCCAGCAGTTGCACGAGACACGTCCGAACCAACTAAATCTGTTGGAATCGGTTGATTGTTAGTATCAATTTCATAAAATTTAAGTTGAGCCGTTTTTCCAATGGTGGATTTGGCAGTTTCAATATCCTTGATCCCAGGCAACTCAATTATGACCCCCATCTCGCCGCCAAACTTAGTCGCCTGAATCTGAGGCTCACTTACGCCAAGACCATCCACGCGTCTTCTAATTAAATCTATAGTTTGAGATTGTACTTGCTCGGGAGTTCGGTCCTTGATATTGCTCATATCAATTCTGTAAAGCAACTGAGCTCCGCCCTGAAGATCAAGGCCAAGATGCATCTTGGTTTCCCTGCCAAGATTTGGACCCTTAGGAATAACAATCATTACCGAGAATGCCGTAATTAATATGACCAAGATAAAATTAAGAATATGTCTATTCATTTAAAGTCACTCTAGATTATTTAATGAAACTTTTCAAGATAGTGTACTGGCTCAGTACATCCCGTACACATTTGTTATGTTGATAATGCATGTAAACAATACTCGCTAGGGGTTAATAAATTCAAGCTATCGTGTGGTCTGATGTAGTTATAGATATAGTCCTCT
>Ga0172379_10004263_pt1 | contig 21419 bp, 20 predicted proteins | sample GrowelOW334metaG_FD_119756 | JGI IMG/M metagenome (GOLD analysis project Ga0172379, IMG submission 119756) | Groundwater microbial communities from an aquifer near a municipal landfill in Southern Ontario, Canada - Groundwater well OW334 metaG | ecosystem: Environmental > Aquatic > Deep... | reverse complement strand
CTGCTCCGTCCGGTCCCTGATCTCGAGGTCGAGCGCCTTGATCTCGAGCGCCACCGAGTCCATCTCCTCCTGCGTCCGTTCGATATCGAGCTCCGTCTTCAAGATGCGATTGCCGAGTATCTCGATCTCGTTCTCGATCGAAGCGGCCTTGGAGCGCGTAGTCGCGATCTTCTGGTTATAACCCTCGATCTGGCTTTGCAGATCGTCCATCTTGTTCTTGCGTTCCTGGATGTTCGCGTTCAGCTCCTGGATCTCTTTTTTGGTGCTCGCTTTCTGCTGGAGCAATTCGTCCATTTTAGCCGCGTCGATCGTCGTGGCCTGGGCCAGCGCGTTCACGGACCAAGCGCCGAAACCGATGAGCGCAAAAACGAGCGCCGTGCCGACTGACGCCGTCCTAACCGTCGTTTTTCGAAAGTTTACCGATGGCATGATTGATTCGATCGATCGTATCCTCTTCACCGAGCGCCATCGCGACCTCGAACGGCCCTGGCGACTTCTCGCGTCCGGTGAGCGCCACGCGGAGCGGCCAAAGCGTCTCGCCGTTCTTCCAACCCTTATCGGCGATCAGTCCCTTGATGGCCGCCTCGATGGCTGGCGCGTCGAACGATTCTTGACTTTCGAGCAGCGTCTTCACTGCGTCGAGTTTCTGCGCCGCATCCACCGGTTCCTGCGTCTTGAAACGGATGATGTCCGAGGACGGATTCGCGCCTTTGAAGACGAACTCGAGCGCGTCCGTGAGATCCGAGATCTTCGAGACGCGTTCACGTTCCAATTCTACCACACGAGCGAGGTCCTCGGTACTGTAGATGCGTCCCGTGGCCGGTGCGACCCACTCTTCGGGGTCTTCGGACGGCACGATCAACCCGGAGGCGGCCAAAAACGGCGTGGCGCGACGGGCGAATTCGACCGGCGTCAGCTCGCGCAGGTAGTGGCGGTTCAGCCAGTCCAGTTTTTCCAAGTTGAAGATCGCGCCGGCGTGATTGACCTTCGCGAGATCGAATTTTTCGACCAAGTCGTCCAGCTCGTAGATTTCCCGCTCGGCGCTCGGGTTCCAACCTTGAAGCGCGATGAAATTGACGATGGCTTCTGGCAAATATCCCTTCGCCAAGAAATCCTCGACCGCCACGTCGCCTTGCCGCTTCGAGAGTTTGGTGCGGTCGGCGTTCAGAAGATGCGGCAGATGCGCGAACTGCGGCAGGTCCCAACCGAAAGCCTGGTACAGGACGATGTGTTTCGGGACGGACGGGATCCACTCTTCGCCGCGGATCACGTGCGTGATCCCCATCAGGTGATCGTCGATCACGACCGCGAGGTGATACGTCGGGAAGCCGTCCGTCTTGAGCAAGACGGCGTCGTCGATTTGCGAGTTCGGGATCGAGACTTCGCCGCGGATCACGTCCGTGAACCTCGTCTCGCCATCGCGCGGCGCCTTGAGACGGATGACGTGCGGACGACCGGCTTCGAGATGGCTCTTGACTTCGTCTGCGGTCAACGATCGGCAACGGCCATCGTACGTCGTGGACCAGCCCTTCGCTTGTTGTTCCTCGCGCATCGCCTCGAGCGCTTCCGCGGTGCAGAAACAGCGGTAAGCCTGGCCTTCGGTCACGAGTCTTTCCGCGTGCTCCTTGTAGATCGAAAGCCTGTCCGACTGCGTGTACGGCCCGAAATCGCCGCGCTCGACGATCGTTCCGTCTTCGAGTCTCGGGCCTTCGTCCGGCTCGATTCCCGCTGACTTCAACGTCCGTAAGATCGCTTCGACCGCACCGGGGACGTAGCGCGTACGGTCGGTGTCCTCGATGCGCAAGACGAAGACCCCGCCGTTCCGTCTGGCAAAAAGGAAGTTATACAAAGCCGTGCGCAAACCGCCGATGTGCAACCAACCGGTCGGCGACGGCGCGAACCTGACTCGAACGTCTTTTTGATCATTCATATTTGCGGTCAGCCAGTAGGTCGTTCGATGTCGACTACTCGCGACTGGCTACTGGCCACTGGCTCGATTGAAAATAGAGTCCCAGACGAACGCGAACGGGAAGACGATGACCGCGCGGACGATCCGTCGCCATCTCCGCGGTTGTACCACGAGCCGCCAGACCCACTCAAGACCGACTCGTGACAACCAGACCGGCGCTGACGGCAAACTGCCGGCGAGGACGTCGAGCGCGCCGCCGACGCCGATCAGTACTTTCGCTTTCGGGAACCGATCGCGATTGCGGGCGATCCAATTCTCCTGATCAGGCGCGCCGAAGCCGCAGACGACGATTTCCGCCTCGTCGCTCGACGAGACGGTATCCGGCCCACCTTCGAACACCGTCGCTTTGACGCCTGGATAGGTTTCCTTGATGACCGTCTGAAGCCGTTCGCGCGTCGTCAAGCCGCCGCGACGGAGCGCGAACAGGACGTTCAGGTCGTCCTTATCCGCCCGGCGAAGCAGCGTCTCGAGAATGTCGCGTCCCGTGATGCGTTGGACTTTCTTGAGACGGTAGAGGCCGGCCATGAACAGGCCGAATCCGTCCGCGACGCGCGTATCGAACGAACCCAAGACGTCGCGGTACATCGGATCCCGTCTTGCCTCGAGAAGGATTTCCGGATTCAAGGTGACGATCGTCGTCTTGCCGCCGCTCGCGAAAACGTTTTCGAAGGTCAAGGCGATCCGGTCGCGACCGTTCTCGTTCACCTCGACGCCGAAAATCCTCATAGCGGCTTTTGGAGCTTGAAGACCTCGATCGGCGAATAGGTCGCGCCGTCGTTCGTGCGTTGGCTTTCGAGCAACTGGATCTCGTCCACCGTGAACTCCATCGGATCGACCTCGGCCCGGACCTTGCCCGCTTCGAGCTTCGTCTTGACCCGACCGAGAGTGATGTGCGGCGACCAGGGGCGGTGGTCGACGTCTATCCCCTTCCGCTCGAGTTCGCGACCAAGCGCGGCCTGTATCTGTCGCAAGACGAGACTCGCGTCCTCGCTGACGCTTACGGTGACGACGCGCGGCGAACCGTCTTCCGGAAACCAGGACGGCTGACCGAGCTTGACGACGGTCGAACGATATTCCCCCGCCGTCTCGCGACAGATTTCGCTCGCGAGGCGGACCCCCTCTTCATCCAAATCGCCCAAAAACTGGGCAGTCATGTGCATCCCTTCAGGGTCCACCCAACGCACGATCTCGTCCGGAGCGGTTCCGGACGCGATTTCCCGCGAGATCAGACCGAGATAATCCCGTATCTCACGAGGCACCGGAAAGGCGATGAAAATGCGCTTGTTCATGGGCCTATCCTGCCACATCCGAGCCACGTTGACAATCGGGTCGAGTGACGATAAAACTCATCCGTTCCGGGACCCCACTGTTAGGAGGAACATGGACATGGAAACCGTCGGCTGGGCGGTGGTCTTAATCATTACGGCCATCGGCGCGACCTGCACGACCGTGAACGTCGTTCTCGAGCTCCGAGAACGTCTCCATCGACTTAATACGGTCGCGTCCGCGCACGTCAGCGAATCCGACAAGGAACCCAGGGATGAGCACGTCATCGAAAGACGAGATGACTCGCTCGCTCTCGAGGCCCTGACGAACGAACTGCAGGACGCGATATTTCGCTCCGCGAAGTTACGGGCGGAGATCAAAGGACTCATGGTGAAGATCGCCTTGGCGAAACGCCAGGGAGCCCGAACGGATCTCAACTAGCATCTCGCCGAAGCCGACGCGGGCGACGCCACAAGCGTCGTCTTTCTTTTTCGACGCGTAGTGACTGCGCTCAACCCAGTCTTGACTGGTCTCGATTAGCACTCTACAATGGCGAGTGCTAAAGCGTAGTCAGCAAAGGCCGAAAACGATCCTATCGCTATCCCCTATAGCTATTCCCTCGACCCGTTATGATTCCTCAAAGATTCACCACGAAAAGCCAGGAAATATTGCAGGCCACGCAGGATGCGGCCGTCGGCCGCGGTCAGTTCGTGATCGAACCGGCGCACCTCCTGTTCGCCCTGCTCGAGGACGGCGACAACGTCGTGGTCAAGATCATGGACAAGCTCGAGACGCCGGTCGCCGAACTGGAGCGCGACGTCGAGACGATCGTCGAGACCTTGCCGCGCGTAGCTTCGACCGATGTCGTCCAGGCCATGCTGTCCCCCGCCACGCGGAAGACCATCAAAGGAGCGGAAGAGGCGGCGGAACGTCTCCATGACGAATACGTGAGCACGGAGCATCTGCTCATGGGTCTCATCGCCGCCGATGATGCGATCTCGAAATCGCTCGTCAATGCCGGAATCACCGAGGAGCGCGTCTTGAACGTCCTCAAAGAGATCCGCGGCACCCAGCGCATCACGAGCCCGGAACCGGAATCCACCTACCAAGCGCTCGAGAAATACGGACGCAATCTCACGGTCGCCGCGCGCGCCGAAAAGCTCGACCCCGTGATCGGACGCGATGACGAGATCCGCCGCGTGATGCAGACGCTTTCCCGCCGCACCAAGAACAACCCGGTACTGATCGGCGAGGCGGGCACGGGCAAGACGGCGATCGTCGAGGGTCTCGTCCAGCGCATCGTCGCCGGCGACGCGCCGGAATCCTTGCGCGACAAGGAGGTCATCTCGCTCGACCTCGGCGCGCTCGTGGCCGGCACCAAGTTCCGCGGCGAATTCGAGGATCGGCTCAAGGCCGTGATCCGCGAGATCGCCGACTCGGACGGCCGGATCGTCCTGTTCGTGGACGAGTTGCATACCCTGGTCGGCGCTGGCATCTCCGAAGGCGGGACGATGGACGCGGCCAATCTCTTGAAACCCGCGCTCGCTCGCGGCGAGATCCGCTGCATCGGCGCGACGACCCTGAACGAATACAAACGCCACATTGAGAAGGACGCGGCGCTCGAACGGCGGTTCCAACCGATTTTCGTGGGCGAGCCGTCCGTCACCGACACGGTCGCCATCCTGCGCGGACTCAAGGAAAAATACGAACTGCATCACGGCGTGCGCATCACGGACGCCGCCATCCTCGCCGCCGCTGCGCTTTCGGACCGCTATATCTCCGACCGTTTCCTGCCGGACAAGGCCGTCGACCTCATGGACGAATCCGCTTCCGCGCTTCGGATGGAGATCGACTCGCGTCCGGCCGAGCTCGAGCGTCTCGTGCGCGCCATGACGAATCTCGAGATCGAGAAGAAGGCGCTCGAACGCGAGGCGGACGCCGTCTCGAAGAAGCGTCTCAAGGAAATCGGACGCGTGTACGCCGAAACGAAAGAGCAGGCCGACGCGCTCACGATGCGTTGGAAGTCCGAACGCGACATGATCGCCGCGATCCGCGAACGCAACAACGCGATCGAGACTTTGCGCGCCGAGTCGGACATCGCCGAACGTTCCGGCGAGCTCCAACGCGTGGCCGAGATACGCTACCGCGACATTCCCGCGAAACAGAAGGAAGTCGACGTCCTTCAAGCCAAACTGATGCGCATCGCGCCGGAATCGCGGATGTTGAAGGATTCGGTGACGCCCGAGGACATCGCCCGCGCCGTGGCGCGCTGGACCGGCATCCCGGCCACTCGCCTGCTCGCTAGCGAAGCCGAACGTCTCGTCAAGCTCGAGGACGAGCTGGCGCGACGCGTCGTCGGCCAGACCGAAGCCGTCCGAGCCGTGGCGAACGCGATCAGGCGATCGAGAACCGGCGTCGGCGAGACCGGGCGCCCAATCGGCTCGTTCCTGTTCCTCGGACCGACCGGCGTCGGCAAGACCGAACTCGCCAAAGCGCTCGCCGCGAGCCTCATGAACGACGAGAGCGCGATCGTGAGGCTCGACATGTCCGAGTACACCGAGCGTCACACCCTCTCGCGCATGATCGGCTCGCCGCCCGGCTACGTCGGCCACGACGAAGGCGGACAGCTCACGGAAAAAGTCCGTCGTCGCCCCTACTCGGTCGTCCTGTTCGACGAGATCGAGAAAGCGCATCCCGAGACCGTGAACATCCTGCTCCAGATCCTCGAAGACGGCCGACTGACGGACGGCAAGGGTCGGAGCGTCAACTTCAAGAACACGGTCGTCATCATGACCTCGAACCTCGGCAGCGAACTCATCCTCGAGAATCACAAGAGGACGGAACTTGGGTTTCATGACGGCGACGGCAAGGACGAGAGCTCGACCGGACTGGACGGCAAACTGCGCGGCTTGCTCAAGGACCGTTTCCGCCCCGAACTCCTGAACCGCATCGATGACGTGGTCGTTTTCCACGCCCTCGGCAAGTCGGAGCTCGCGAAGGTCGTGGATATCCAGCTCGAGCGCGTGGCGAAGCGTCTCAAGGAGCGGAACATCAAGATCGTCGTCACCGCGAAAGCCAAGGACTGGCTCGCCTCGCACGGCTACGACCCGGTTTTTGGCGCCAGGCCGCTCCGCCGCCTCATCCAGACCGAGGTATTGGACAAGCTCGCGACGATGCTTCTCGAGGCCGGTCAGAGAGACGGTATCGAGGTCAAAGTGGACGCAGGGAAGGATGGCGTCGCCATCGAGACGAAGGCCGTCAAGAAATCTTACCCACGAAGCGAAAATAGGCCCTGATTAGGGCCTATTTCTTGCACTACAACTGGCAGTTGTGCATCCGGACGTGCGTGCTAAAATCACATCATGATCACTCCGATCCAAGCCCGTAAAATGAGGCTGTTGCCGGTAACGGTCGTATTAGCAATAATTTTGCTTGGTCTCATTGTGATTTCGGTAGTGTGCTTCCATCGACCGTATATCCTGTATCGAGATTTTTTGCACCGACTCAGCTATCCGCGCACTCGCGATTTGGACATCAAGCGCGTGCACGATCTCGAGGACATTCAGTCCGCGCTCATACGCTATTATAAGGAAAAAGGAACGATACCGCAGAGGCTCGAAACAATCCGGCAGGAGCCGTACGCGACGCATATCTCCATCACAGACCCCTACACTGGAGCACTTTATGAATACAACCCCTTACCGGCGGAACAATGGATTCCGGAGTCAGCGCACTACCAGATTTGCGTTGATTTCCAAGCTCCCTCGCCTCTCATCAAGGAAGATGTGATTAGACGCTGTCCTCGCGGGGGGCTCTGCACCGCAGATCGCCCGCTACGCATCACAAACCCCGTCGACCCAGACGATCGCAATTGGTATTGGGATCACCGAGTGGGCAAGGATTGTTGGAACATCGATTCGACGCGTGGTGTTGAGGACTACTTTTATTACTCATATTAGGACGGACTGTCAAAAGTCCGTGCTGGGCACCGAGGTCAAGTGGACATCGGCATGAACGGTATCGAAATCAAGATGAAAACGGCAAGGAAAACCTGACGTCGATTTTTCGAGAGGCCCGTAAGGGCCTCTTCTCGTAAAAAAATCCTCTCCGTAACGATGAGGAGAGGACTCTCGATAGACCGTTCGACATCAATCGCTCCGAGCGTCATGCCGATCGCAAGCGACGGTCGATCTTCCTCTCCGGCGCGCCGCAGTCGTCCATCGGGCAGTCGATCTGTCTATGCGTCAGCTTGAGCCTGCCGAAGATCCTGCCGAGACACGCGGTCGTCGCGCCGGACGCCATGGACCCGACCAGATCCAAGACGTTGTCATCGACGGTGGACGGGTGCTGAATCGCGAGGAACAACCCTTCGTGAGCCTGCAGTCCGGCCACGCCACGCTCGCGACAGAAGTCCGTCGTGTTGAAACGCGGGCTCCTCGCACGATTCGAGCGACCGTCATTGCACAGGATCCAGTACGGCTTGTCGAATTCGTCCGCCGTCACCCAGTCGGGAACCGACGGGTGAAAGCTCTGGTCGCCGGACACCGAGACGCCGGCCAAGGCACAGCATCGGTCCAATCCGGGCCTCACGTCGACCAGGACAAGCAAAGGGAATTCCGGATCAGGTTCCAGGAATTCGCGCGGAATCGGCGGTACTGACTGGAGATAGCCGTCGACACCGGCGATCCTGGGATAACGGAGGACGTTCCCCCAACCTGAACCGAATAACCGGGTCGCCCTTGCGTGGCGTACCTCACGCAAATCGATGAAATCCATCTTACTCCTCCAGCCGTCAACTTAGCTTCCGGAGTTCCAGCCGTCAACAGCTTGCCCTGAACCGTCAATACGTATAAAATGCTGGAGTTATGAACAGACACATCTACCCCGTCGTCATCGCGCTTTCGCTCGTCTTTCCGCTGTCCGGCGTCCACGCTTCGACCGCCCTCGTGAACAACCTGGTCTCGGATCGCGACATGACTGACGCGAACGCCATGACGCTCGGCCAGATCCAGGATTTCCTGATGAAAAAAGGGACTCTGGCCAGTTTTTTCGCGGCGGACACCGACGGCGTGGTCCGCACGGCGTCCGAGATTATCTGGCGGGTGTCCAAGACGTATTCCATCTCGCCGAAATTCCTGATGGCGCTCATCCAGCGCGAACAGAGCCTGATCGAGGATCCCAGTCCGGCGCTCAAACAATACGACTGGGCGACGGGGTTCGGGGTCTGCGACAGTTGCGCCAAAGACGATCCGGACGTCGTCGTCTGGAAAGGTTTCGGGAAGCAGGTCGAAAGCGCGGCCCGGCAGATCAGGAACCGCTATCTTCCGGACATCGACACGAAGGGCGTGACCGTCTCGGGCATCGGTCCGGGCGTAGGCAAGACGATCGACGGCACCACCGTCGTCCCCGCGAACAAGGCGACCGCCGTTCTCTACACCTACACGCCGCATCTCCACGGCAACCTGAACTTCGCGAACATCTGGAAGCGCTGGTTCTCGCTCTCCTACCCCGACGGCACGCTCGTCCAGGCTGACGGGTCGAAAGACGTCTGGCTCATCTCGAACGGCGAGAAACGGAAGTTCGCGTCGAAGGCCGTCTTCCATTCGCGGTTCAACGATTACGAGGTCCTGTCGGTCAACCAAACGGATCTCGACAGCTACTCCGAAGGCGCGCCGATCAAGTTCGCGAACTACTCGATCGTCTCGGCGCCCGACGGCTCCAACTATCTGCTGGACGGCGACGCCAAGCGCCACATCGCCTCGCCGGACGTCTTCCGCAAACTCGGTTTCAATCCCGAGGAGCTCGAAGACGCGACCGTGGACGAACTCGCGGCCTACGCCGACGGTCCGGAAATCACCGTCGCGAGCTCCTTTCCGACCGGCGCGTTGCTTCAAGACAAGAAGACCGGCGGCGTCTATTGGGCGCAGGACGGGATCAAATATCCGATCTGGAGCAAGGACGTCTTGAACGAACGCTTCCCGAAGAAGACGATCACCGGGGCCTCGGCCGAACAGCTCGTCTCGCTACCGACCGGCGACCCCGTGAAGTTCTCTGACGGCACGCTCGTCGGCGCCAAGGGACAGGCCGGAGTCTACGTCATCGAACACGGCCTGCGACGGCCGATCCCGAACGAGGATATCTTCAACCGCATCGGTTGGAAATGGAACAACATAATCTGGACGACGGAAAAGGTGCTGGCGCTCCACCCGGAGGGCTCGCCGCTCGACCTCGGCTCCGCGACGGTCGAATCCGCGTCACAATGACACTATGATCACTTTCGCGGCGATCGTCCCTCACCCGCCGATGCTCTTGCCCAAGGTCGGCAAGGACAACGTCAAAAAAGCCAAAGTCACGGTCGCGGCCATGAAGACGATCGAGCAGGATCTGTATCTTTCGCATCCCGACACCATCGTCGTCGTCTCGCCGCACGGCCCGGTGATGCCGGACGCCTTCATGATCAACCTCGCCGCGAACTACAGCGCCGGCTTCAAGGACTTCGGCGATTTCGAGACCGTGAAGACCTGGACCGCCGACTTCATGCTCATCGATCGGATCCAACGTAACGCCCGCAAGGAGACGCCGCTCGTCCTCGGTAGCGAGGAGAACCTGGACTACGGTGCCGGCATCCCGCTCGTCTTGCTCACCGAACATCTGCCCAAAGTCACGGTGATCCCGGTCGTCACTTCCGGACTCGACCTCAAGGCGCATTACGACTTCGGCAAACTGCTCAAGGACGAACTGATGGCCTCGAACAAACGCGTGGCGGTCGTGGCTTCGGCGGACTTGTCGCATACGCTCACGAAGGACGCGCCGGCGGGTTTCGCGAAGGAAGGCGCGGAATTGGACAAGACGATCCAGGATCTCCTGACGACCAAGAACGCCGCCGGACTCATCGGGACGGATACGAAACTACGCGAAGCCGCGCACGAATGCGGACTGCGGCCGATCTTGACGCTTCTCGGCACTCTCGACGGCGTCAATTACGATCCCAAGATCATCTCTTACGAATTCCCGTTCGGCGTCGGCTACCTGGTCTCGAATCTCGTCCTGTCCTGAACGGACGGACGATGAAAACCGTGAGCCGTCCTACACGGACGGCTTTTCACGACTTGATGTGATAGCGAAAATCATACCCGCGATCCGGATCCCGCAAGACGGACCCTTCGACTACTCGATTCCCGACGGCACGCCTCCGCCCGAACCAGGCTCGCTCGTCCGAGTCCGGTTCCGCGGCAAGGCGACCGTCGGTCTTGTCGTAGGCGTCACCGAGACGAGCGAAGTCGCACCGTCGAGACTCCTGCCGATCGAAGATCGGGTGTTCGACGGTCAGGCGGTAATGAACGCGTTCAGTCTCCACTTGTTGCCGCGACTGGCGGCCCATTACTGCGTCCCGTTGCCCCTGCTTCTCCTCCAGCTGTTGCCGAAGATCCCGGTTAAGGTAGCCCTTCCACTCGGGTCAGGGAATGATCCGTCATATTTCCTGAGCGAAGCGTCGAGCGAAGTCGAAGGACTACCGCTTGATGACGGAAGGACGGGACCCACGTCCAGTCTCGTGATGCTCGACTCGGCCTTCGACGCGGAAAAAGTCAGGACGCTGGTCACGGATGAGCTCCAGGTAGGTCCCCTTCTCGTCCTGGCGCCGACCGTCGGGCACGCGACTTGGCTCAAGGAAACCATCCTGGGGATCACGTCGAAAGTCGAGCTCTATCACGGCGCGCTCGCTCCGAAGCGTTCGGCGCTCGCTTGGACGTCGCTTGCGACCGGAGCGATGGACGTACTCGTCGCGACGCGAAGCGGCGTGATGGCTCCGTTGCCCCCGAACGGACGCATCATGATCTTCGCCGAGGACGAACCGAGTTTCATCCAATTCGACGCCGAGCCGAGATTCGACGCGAGATTCGTCGCCAGGGAACGCGCCAAAGCCGAAGGTCGGAGTCTCGTGAACGTGAGCGAGGCGCCGACCCTCGCCGCGTACGCGTCTTCGTCGAGCAGGTTGATGGAAGTGAAGGACGATACCGACCTGACCGTGATACGTCTGGATGACGAACGTCGCGGCGGGTTCAAGGGCGTGTTCGCGGATCAGACCGTCATCGCGATCTACGAGATCGTCAAGGACGGCAAGGACGTGATCGTCTGCGCGAACCGGAAAGGGACGGCGCTCGCGGTCCGGTGCGCGGATTGTTGGGCGGCGATCGAGTGCGATGCGTGCTCGTTACCGATGCGATCGTTCGGACATACGTCGCGCTGCGTCCGTTGCGATACGTCTCGCGAGACTCCGACGACCTGTCCGAAATGCGGCGGCAGCCGTCTCCGCGATCGCGGCCTGACCGCGACCCGAGCCGTCGAGGAACTCAAGGCGCTGTTCCCGGATGTCGAGGTACGCGAGGTCGAGTCGGAAGCCTCGCTCTTCGAGTCCGAACGACCGACGATTTTCGTCGGCACCGAAATGCTCGTGCATTCGCTAAGGGCCAAAGTCGAGACGCTCCGGATCGGTGCCGTCATCGTCCCCCACGCGGAGCAGCTTTTCGGTCTCGGCGATTATTCCGATTCGGAAGACGGATACACCCTCCTTCGAGCGCTTCAAGCCCTGGCTACGCGCCAAAACGGTCGTTTCATACTCCAAACGTATTCCGCGGAGCATCCTGCCATCCTTGCGCTCCGTGACGCCCCCGAGGCATTCTATGAGCAGGGCCTGTCTGAACGCGAGGAGTTCGGCTATCCCCCGGCTTGGACCTACCTGAAGGTCACGAGCCCGGAGGTCATGGCGTCAGATGAGGCGAAAAATGCCCTCAAAAGCCGACTTCCGGACGGTGCGAGACTTGACTTTTCGGGCGATCGCACGTATATTTCTCGGTTCAAACCCGGCGACTCCATCGTCCCGCAAGCGCTCAAAACGCTCGGAAAAGGCTGGGTCTGGCGAGCGAATCCACGATACACCAACGAGTGAATAGCAATAGGGAATAGCGATAGGCCGACGATGGAGTCGGTATCGACCTATAGCTATGCCCTATTGCTATCGCCTCGATTCCGGCCTATCGCTATACCCTATATCTATCCCCTCGATCCCCCATGTCCCGCATACTGCCCATAATCACTCACCCGGATCCGTTCTTGAGGAAACCGGCCAAAGACGTCGCACCGGCCAAAATCCGTGAGCGATCTTTTCAGCTGTTCCTCGACGACTTGACGCGGACGATGGGAAGCGCCGACGGGATCGGTCTCGCCGCGATCCAAGTCGGTAGCCAGGATGACGTCTGCGTGATCAGCATGGAGGACGGACCGATGCATCTCGTGAACGCGAAAATCGTGCGCTACGGCAAGAAGAAAGCGACCTCGGTCGAGGGCTGTCTCTCCGTACCTGGCTACTCCGGCGACGTCCACCGCCCCACCGAAATCGACGTCGAGGCCTACGACCGCTTCGGCGACCTCATCTCGTTCACCGCCTCCGGCTTGCTCGCCCGCGTCATCCAACACGAGACCGACCACTTGAAAGGCATCCTCTACATCGACCGCGCCGATCGGATCTGGAAAGACGATAAACGAAAGAAATGACGAGACTGAAAATTACTTTTTGGGGCACGTCAGACAACGCCGTACCGACGCTCGAGCGACTCGCGGCATCGGGCGTTTTCGACATCGTCGGGGTCATAACGAGACCGGATGCGCCGACTGGCCGGCATCACGAATTGACCGAGCCGCCGATCAAACAGGCGGCTAAGCGACTGGGGATACCGGTTCTTCAACCCCTTACGCTGAAAGCGCCCGAATTCAAGGCCGAACTGATGTCGCTAGAACAGGACATCGCGCTAGTGGTCGCCTTCGGCCGCATCATTCCCGAGGCGCTCCTTTCGATACCGAAATTCGGGACGCTGAATCTGCATCCATCTCTCCTGCCTATGTATCGCGGACCGACACCGACCCAGGCGGCGATCTTGTCCGGCGGCGACGAGACCGGCGTCACGCTCATGGTCTTGGACAAGGAGATGGATCACGGTCCTCTGCTCAAACAGGAACACGTCCGACTGCTCGGAACCGAACTGCGGGACGAACTGGAAATGCGCCTTTTCCTGATCGGCGCCGAAATCGCCATCGAGTCCGTCCCTAAGTATGTCTCCGGCGACCTACGGCCGGTCGAACAGGATCATTCGAAGGCTGTCTATTGCGGCATGACGGATCGCGACTCCGGTCGGATCGATTTCGCGGCGACGGATGCCGCGACGATCGAGCGGATGTCTCGCGCTTACGAACCATGGCCAGGCATCTGGGGCGTCTGGAAGAAAGACGGAATGGAGGCACGCTACAAACTTTTCGATATCGAAGTCTCGCCGACACCGGCCGTGCCTGGCACGATCGTCTTCTCGAGCGACGCCAAAGACATCAGGATCGGCACCGTCTCGGGCAGTGTCGTCGTCCGCGGAATCCAACCCGAAGGCAAACGCAGGATGACCGTCGCCGAATACCTGAACGGCGCGACGGCCGATTTCCCGCTCGGTCAGTTCGTCTGAAACGAGACGACCATCACCCGAAGCCGACAATGAAGTCGACCTCCTGTCAGGGGTTGACTTTTTCGTTCGGCTGGCCTATACCAGAGCCAGCACCGAGCCGACGATCGTCGCACCCCACACCCTACCCCCCACGGTGGTGAAACGATTCTGGACGCGAGTCCAAGCGGAGAGGTGCAGGGGTACGGCGTACGGAGTCTATCCGTATGTCGTGCCCCGTTTTTTGTATCGTCAGGTCCGGGTCGCGGTCCCGTCTTGCGGTTCGGAGGCGTTCAGGATCGAATAGCCAAGCAGGAGGAAACCGATGCCGAGCGGATGGTTGAGCCACGGCGAAGCGACGTGCGCGATCGAAATCCCGACTAAGGCGAGGAGCAACGCGAGCGCCAACGATCGTCCGTCGTCCGTCGCCGCCATCAGCCGGTCTTTCGCGAGACGGCCGATCGTGACGACGAGAAGCAGGAACGCGAGCGGTGCCAGGAACCCGAGTTTTAACCAGAAGTCGAGCCAGCCCCACTCGAACGCCGAGGTGGTGTAATTGCCGTCCGGAAAATACGCGAGCAGTCGCGGATCGCGCGTCACGTACGTCAGCTCCTTGCCGAAGCCGGAACCGAGATACGGATGCTCGAGAATCGCCGGCCACATCACTTTGAGGAGGTTCATCCGGCTGTCCACCGCCGCCTCGCCGCCGAACGATCCGGCCCGCGCGAGCGCCGCGCCGCCGACCGTGCGCGAAAGCAGGAACGGCCAGGCGAGTCCGATCGCGCAGATGACGGCGAGGGCGGTCAAATACTTCCACCAGTGCGTCCGCAGCGTCTTCAAGACGGAGACGAGGACGAGACCGACGACGCCCGCGATCGCGGCCGAGAGCCAGAGAGTCCTCGAGAAGCACACGAACAGGACGGCCACCGAAAGCGCGCCGGCAAGCCAAAGCGTCCACGCTCTCCGGCCCTTCCAGTTCCTGACGATCAGCGCCGGCGCCATCAAGCAGACGATGAAATTCCAGATATGCGCCTGGAAGAAGACGCGGTAGAATCCGCCCGGCGCGCGCGTGATCTCGCCTAGACCGTAATCGCGCACCCATTTGTACACGGCGCGAAGGATCGGCTCCGGCGTCGCGTGGGTGAACAGGAAAAATACCAGGAGCGTGAGTGCCGCGGTAGCCGTCGTCGCGCCTAGGATCGTCTGGATTAACCGCGCTCGATCGTGGCGTTTCCTGAACGCCAGCATGAACGCGGGCAACATCGCGAAATAGAGGTAAGCGTTCGCGTCCGAGACCATCTTGACCAGTCCATTGATCCACCAACCTCGCGCCACGCCCCAACCGATTAAGACGGCGATGACGACGAACAGCGCGACCAACGCCTTCTTCTTCAGATATTCCCGTGATTCCCGGTCACGAAGACAGAAAACGGCGGTCGCGACCATGACCACCGTAAAAGCGCCATGCGCACGGAAAGTCCTCCGACCGGAAACGTGAACAAGCGACCGAGCGAACCGGCCACGAGTTCGGACAAGACGACAGCCATCCCGAGCGTGAACGATCTCGTGAATGCCAGGATGACCGCCAGGACGACGATCGAACCGAGCGCGGCATTCGCGGTCACGTTTCCCGCGGAGAAAAAAGACGCGAGATACGCGGTCGAAACTCCGACGAAAGCTCCAAGAAACCAACGGTTTTCCGAGATCACGGTCGTGATACGCTTATCCATATCGAGTCAGGCGTAACGCCTACGTTTAATCCCGAGGATTCCGACGATCCACGCCAAGACGAGAGAGAGCGGCATCAAGGATTCGACGATCAGCCAACGGGCGATGCCGCCGTGCTTGCGCATGTATCTCCCTAGACTTCGATTCCACAACCGTTGCTTCGGAAGCGCAAGCAGCTGTCCGAAGCTCTGACCGCCATGGTGGATGATGCTCGTGTCCGAGAGATACCTGATCTTCAGACCGGCATCGCGGACCGAACGACAGTAATCGACCTCTTCGAACCAGATGAAATACTTCTCATCCATGAGACCGACCTTGTCGAGCGCGCTCCTCGTGATCATGAACGCCGCGCCGATGACCTGATCGACGTCTTGCGTCCTCGAATAGTCGAAGTCCGGCAAGAAATATCGCTTGAGACACGGCAGCCAGGGAGCGAGGTGATGGAGCTTGAGCATCACCGCGACCTGCGATCGGACCGTCGGAAAGCCGAGAACGGAACGTTGGAGCGACCGATCGGCGTTCAGGACGCGACAACCGATCACGCCCACGTCCGGATTCGCGTCCGCCTCGCGGACCATCGCGCTCGGCGCGTCTTCGATGAGTTCCGTGTCGGGATTCAGCAGCAAGACATGACGACCGGCCGCTCGTCGGATCCCTTGATTGCAGGCTGTCGCGAATCCAAGATTCCGATCGTTGGCGATCACGTTCACGTCCGGAAATCGTTTGGCGACTTCGACGACGATCCAGTCGTCGGACGCGTTGTCGATCAGATAGACCTCGAAACTGATTCCGCGGACCTGCGCATAAACCGAATCGAGGAGCTTCATCACGAGCTCCTTCACCTTGTAGTTCACGATGACGATGGTGAGGTCTGTCGTCATGGTCTTGGATCCAAGGGGTCTACGAAAATACGAATCAATGCGAAATTACGAATACTCAAGGAATGACGTTTGCGGTATTTCGGGTCCGGCAGTTTCGTATTTTCGTTTAAGATTCGTATTTTCGTAGACCCTCTCGCCCCGTTTCCTTGAATACTTTGCGGACGACGTCTTCGATATCCGGCTCGTCGATCAGGACGTCGTCGACTGGCATCTCGGTGAGCATCTTCGCGGCGACTTGTTTCGACTCGGCACGTGGGACGTGGAGTACCACCCGTTGGGGATTGTATTCCATGACCCTACCCAAGAGTTCGAAAGACTTGCGCTCTACCGCTTCCGTGAAAGTCACGGTCAGGACTTTGTGATCGCTCGTCTCGCGGACCATCTCCTCGAGCGATCCGTCGTAGACCTTCTCGCCTTTGTTGATGACGATGATGCGTTTACAGAGCGCCACGACGTCTTCCATGTAATGCGAGGTCAGGAGGATCGTCGTCTCGTTCTCGTGGTTGTAGCGGAGAAGGAATTGCCTGATCGCGAGCTGGGACGACACGTCCAGGCCGATCGTCGGTTCGTCCAAGAAGAGGACTTCCGGACGGTGCAGGAGCGAAGCCACGAGCTCGGCCTTCATCCGTTCGCCTAGCGAAAGCTTGCGTACCGGGACGTCGAGCAAGCCTTTGATGTCCAGAAGCGTCGTCAGTTCCTCGAGACTCTCCTTGTAGGTCCGGTCAGGAATCTCGTAAATCTCCTTGTTCAAGAGGAAGCTCTCCATGGCCGGCAGATCCCACCATAGCTGGCTCTTCTGCCCCATCACGATGGCGAAACGTTTCTGGAACTCCGCGTTGCGTTCCCACGGCTTGTAGCCGAGTACGGTGGCCTCGCCGCTCGTCGGGTAAAGGATGCCCGAAAGCATCTTCAGGACGGTCGTCTTACCCGCGCCGTTCGGACCGAGGAAGCCGACGAGCTCGCCCTTCCGGACCGAGAAATCCATCCCCTGCACCGCCTCGGTCATGACCGCCTCGCGCCAAAAGATCGAACGTACGGAACCGACGAAACCGGCCGCCTTCCTGTAGCTCTTGTAGGTCTTGCGCAAACCGCGCACGTCGATGACGATGTCGTTCATATGCCTACCGCTTCATAACGTTTGATCCCAAGACGCCAGACGACCCCGACGATGACGACGAGCGCGACGGTCCACGCCGAAACGACCGCGAGCGCGGCCAAGCTCTCGACGACGGTCATCTTGCCGAGGAAGACCTGCGTCGGGACGAACCCGGTGTATGAGAACGGCAAGACGTTCATCGCGAACAGGAAGCCGGGCGACAGTATGTTCAACGGGAACATGCCGCCGGCCAACAGTCCACGGACGTTGTAGTACGCCGCACTGAAACCTTCGACCGAAGTGATCCAAAACGCGACGAGACCGATCGCGATCGAGAGCAGGATGTTCATCACGAAGGCGACGGCGACTATCATCACGGACAGTATCAGATGCGGAAAATCGGGAACGTACAATTCTTCCCTGTAGACGAATCCGAGCACCACGATCACGACGAGGGCCATGAGCGTCGCCAACATGGTCCTGCCCACCGTGTTCCACATCACGAATTGAACGTACGAGACCGGCTTCACCAGATATTGGTTCAGGAGGCCATCCTTGATTTCCCGGCCGACGTTCTCCGACGCCCAATTCCTCGACAAGGCGATGAAGACGGACGAGACCAGCACGTATGAAATCATCGTCTCCTTGGTGTATCCGGCGAAAGCGGTGGTCGTGGCGAAGACCGCGTTCCAGATCAGGATCTGGACGAGCGGACTGACGACATCACCGACGCGATAGAAAAATATGTCCGAGCGCCACACGAACGAACGCACCCAGCTGTTCTCGATTATCTTCAGGCCCAATTTCAGCGGCAATAATCTCATAATCACGAACTGGCGCTCGAGTAGGCGCGCAAGCCACGATGCCAGAATTTCGAGGCCAGGACAAGGGCCAGGGCCGAAATCGCGAGACCGTATACGCCGACCGCGAGCGGCAGACGTCCGATGGCCGCCTTCACCGGGAACGCGACGATGACGAGCATCGGTACTACGAACGTCAGGAAGAATTGAACACCGCGCGGAAAGATCTCTGGCGGGAAACGCAGGATATACATCAGGTCACGGAAAACGCCCCACAGGTTACCGGTCTGCACTGTCCTGAACGTAAGCGCGGCCAAGGTCATGTTCAGAGCGAAAGCCAGCGCCAAGGCGTTCATGAGGAAGATGACGTAACCTATCCAAGCGACCGCTCCGAGCGACGGCAGGAGCGAGAACGCGTACCAGAGGAATCCGATCGCGACCGGAAGCGTCGTCAGGTCCAGGAAATCGAAGATGTGGAACGCGATCATGAACAGCGGCGAGACGGGTTTCGTGAGCATGAAGTCGAAGTCGCCGTCCCGCACCATCCGCGGCAAGAGGAAGAAGCCGCGGTACCACGAGATCTGGATCAGCACGTCGATCAGGTTCATGGTCGCGAAGAACAACAAGACCTCGCCCTTCGAGTAACCCACGACGGTCGGCGCGACGGCGAAGATCGAGATGAAGAAGACGAAAAAGAAACACATCCGCACCATCTTGCCGAGAAAAAAGAAGACGAAATCGGAGCGGCTCGTCACTAGGGTGCCGAAATGCATGGCGACCGCCCGTCGCCAGATCCACGCATAGCGTCTCAATTTATGCGCCGACAGCTTCATACCGCTTGATTCCCACTGACCAAACTTTTCTGACCGCCAGATACAGGACGACCAACCAGATGATTTGCGCTCCGACGAGTAGCAGTCGCGTCGTGGCGCTCTCCGGACCGACGAGTTGCGCGATCGGAGCGTAAATCAGGTACGGGAACGGCGTGAGCAATATCATCGCATGGATCCAGCCAGGCAAGAGCCCGATCGGCAAATACGCGCCGCTACAGAGCGCCCACAGAATCGTGACGAGCCAGCGTATCCCGTAGGCCCGATGGAACCAGAATGCGAAAGCGCCATTCAAGAAATCGATCGCGACGAACATGCACGTCGCAAGGATGACGCTAAGGACGAATAGCGCCCATTGCCCAGGATTTGAGGGAAAAGAAGTCGGCACGTTCGGAAACAGGGCAAGGAAGACCAGAAGTTTGAGCGGGATCAGCAAAAGGACCAGACCCCGGACCGGTATCATCATCACCGAGTGACGCCAGAAGTAGGAGATCGGCTGCGTCAAGTAAGCCGACAACCTTCCGCCCACGATGTCTTCGGCCATCGTGTCTTGATCGTCTTCCGCAACGAAATCGCCGATCATGGCCGCGACGACGACATAAGTGAAGATGCTCGAGACGTCATATCCCCCGCCGCTACGTCCGCTATAGACCGAAAGCCACATCCAGGCCGTAGCGAGGAAGACGAAGAGCGCCCGCGTCGACCACATCAGGATATTGAATCGGTAGGCCAAGGTGTAGGAAATAGCCGGCGGGAGGAACGCCGAATATTTCCGGATCGTCGCGACGTTCATAATCTTCTCGCTTTGACCGATTCCTTGAACGCCAGCCAAAAGTCGCTCGCGCGCCACGGCAGGTGATGCTTGCTTCGGATTTTCGCGGTGGTGACGAGGCGCGAGAGTCCGCCGCGTCGGCTCAAGGTCCCCTCCTCCATGACGCGGAACAGGACCTCGGGCACGGCGACCCCGCGTCCGCTACGTTCCACGACCGTGAGCCAGAGATCCCAGTCTTGGAATCGCGGCAACGATTCGTCGAATCCGGGAAACGACTCACGTCGCAAGAGGCTCATCGTCGAGACATAGTTGTTGCGCTTGAGCGTTTCGGCATCGAACGGTCTCGCGACGAACGTCCGTCCATGCCAAATGAAACTGCAGTACGCGAAAGCGGCGCCTGGATCGCGTTCGAGCGCCACGGCCAGCTTGTCGAACATCGTGGGATCGAGTTCGAGATCGGCGTCGCAGAAAAACAGCGCGTCGCCGGTCGCGAGTTTCGCGCCGGCGTTCCGCGCGGCCGCCGCGCCGGAGTGCGGGATGCGCACGAACGTGAGACGGTCTTCGTAAGGACGGAGCGAATCCGCGATCGATTCGTCGGAACCGTCGTCCACGACGATGACCTCGTGCGGCCATCTCGTCTCGGCGAAAACCGAATCGAGCGTCGCTCGGATCGTCCGCGACGCGTTCCTCGCCGGTATGATCACGGAAATCCTCATGTCTTCGGTAAGAGTGAATCTCGAAACCGTTGCCGGAAACTCTCATGCGTCCTCGTGAGCGCGAGACGTCGACCACCTTCGCCCAACTTTGATGCTAGACCATCCTCTTCGAGCAGACGGATGACCGCGACAGCGAGCGCGTCCGGATCCCCAGGTTCGACGAGCAACCCCGTCTCGCCGTCCTGGACGGCCTCGGGCAGTCCTCCGATCCGGCTCGCGACGACCGGCTTGCCGAAAATCCCGGCGTCAGCGGCGCCGATTCCGAACCCTTCGAGATCGTTCGGGAGGTCGAGCGAAGGATAAAGGACGATGGTCGCCGCGCGGAAGGCGTCCCGGAACTCGGCGTCGGAAAGCCGACCGGTGAAAATCACACTGCTCTCGAGCGCGCGATCCTTGGCGATCTTCTCGAGCGAACCGCGTTCAGGTCCGTCACCGGCGACGAGCAGTACGGTCTCGGGATGCCTCGTCGTGATCGTCTTGAGCGCCCCGATCGCGACGTGGACGCCCTTCCGACCGACGAGCCGGCCGGCGACGAGCAGGATCCGTCTCCCGCGTAGGCCGAGACGCCCCGCAAGCCCAGTCTCCTCGTCCAGGTTCACCGCACCCGGATCCCAGGAAAGCGGCGGATTGACCGTCTTGATGATTTCGTCCTTGACGCCGTACAGACGGACGACGCTTCCGGTCGCTTCGCTGTTCACGATGACGGTCTCGGCATGACGGAGCACGGCGCCGGCCCAAAAACGTTTCCAGGGATTAGCGAGCGGTCCGGCCACGTCAAGACCGTGACAGACGATCGCGTACCTGGTCCCCAAAAGACGCGACACGAGCGCCGCGTATCCGAACGGCAAGACGTGCGAGACGAGCAGACGGTCGGAACCGG
>Ga0172379_10004262_pt1 | contig 21420 bp, 36 predicted proteins | sample GrowelOW334metaG_FD_119756 | JGI IMG/M metagenome (GOLD analysis project Ga0172379, IMG submission 119756) | Groundwater microbial communities from an aquifer near a municipal landfill in Southern Ontario, Canada - Groundwater well OW334 metaG | ecosystem: Environmental > Aquatic > Deep... | reverse complement strand
CATGATCATTATCTATAAATGTAATAAATCCTTTTGTATGATAATCAGATAAAATAGAATCAACGTCCGGTTTACAAATGTTCGTTATAATTGTATTTGTATATGAAAAAGAATACCTTCCAAACTTTTGGAATCTTACCGTATTAGTACAACCATTCGGCGTAAGCGAGGATACATACGAAACAGTTATGTCTAATTTGCCAATATCAATATCAAATCGCTCATCTATTAATGTTTCCGCTGGTTCTCTATAAGGATTCATGTTTTGTTCTTTCTATTTAATCACAAATAACCTTCTAATAACATACATAATACAAATCCCTGACCAACTGGTCGGTCAGGGTTATTTAATACTTGTTCCCATGTCTGTTCAAGCAGCCTATGGTTGTATCCTTCAAAATCTACAAGATATATATCCTTATCTGAAGCCTCATACATATCTTTTAATCTATGAAAAGCAGATGATTTCTCCATAGCTTTTTTATATATGGGAACAAAAATCTGATTTTGGGCTTCTAAATGAGATAATTTCTTGCCATCCCACCAATGATATGCGTGTTTTGACCAGGCTCCCATTGGATATTTAATAGCTTTTTGTGTTAGCCATCCTCTTTTAGCCCATTCAAAATAATGTTTTGAAGGATTACCATCACAATCAAGATATTCCGGATATACTTTAGCAAATTGATATCCGTTTTCTAAATTATACGCCCAATAATCACCATATAATTCTACCGGACCAACATTAAATGGACTAAATGCTCTTGTCCAGGTACTAGATCTGGATGTAACATTTAAAACAATAACATCTTCTGGAACAGAGTGCTTAAAACTAACAGCATAAATCATGAGGAATCAATATTTCTTTCTCTTTTTAGCTTCAAATTTGATTATCTCAGGAATATTTTTATAATCTTCAGAACTAATAGTAGTCTCACAGTTACAAGCAGCACAAATTACAGAATATCTTTCCCAACCAGAATCATGCCAATCACCATTTTCTCCTTCATATAGAAGGTCAGATGTTTCAATCTCCAATATTGTTTGACAATGATTACAAGTAATATCTTTTTTCCATGATTTAGGATCAACTTTATACTTTTTTATCTTCATCTTCTAGATCTTTCACAACAACATCATATCCGGTCTCAATTGTCCCCGGAAATGCTTTGATTGCTTTATCTAATTTGACTTCCTGTAAGACCCACCAACCAAAATCATCAAGTTTTTCTTTAAGCTTTTCTTTATCTTCGTCTTTACAATCTAAGAAAAATGTAAGTTCTAATTTAAGTGCTAATTTATCTGTCATAATATTTTTCCGCAGTAGGTTTTATTCTAATCTCTAATCTTAGTAATTTAGGAATCAGACTCTCTGAAATATAAAAACGCTGGCTACAAACGGCACAATTAGCAAAATAGCTGTCGCCATCACGCTGTCCTCCGTAAAAATAACAAATATCGTTTTTATCAAGTTCAAGATCTGAATCACAATTGTCACAATGATGTTTATAAGACCAATCACTAACATCTATTTTATTAAGTATCTTCATCTAAATCCCCCTTAATAGTTATCGTATAAGAACTTCCGTGTTCTTTAAAATAACTATCAATCTTTTCAGCCACCGCATCACTTACGTACCATTGTAATTTGTTTCCAAATTGGTCTTCAATAATACGTAAGTGTTTTCTAACTGTTGGAAACTGGGCACAACAATCAAATTTAGGATTTTTTTGTATTATTCATCTTCTGTAATGATACTCAACTGCCCACATGCCGCTCCCGCCTCAATTTCAGCGCAAGTAGCAACGGCAATAGCATACTCAAATCCGTACTCTTCCAACTGTTTCTTAACCTTATCTGTAAACTTCTTATTCATGATAATCTCCTCAAGCAATGTTAATGCCCTCAACTACACCCTCTCCCATATCATTCTTATCTGACATTGGGTTTGGATTAATTGGCGACAACTTAATGAAAAACTTATCAGGATCGAATATCCTTCTTAGGTTTTCAATATCAAAATCAGCTTCATCTACCAAAGTAAGATTTAGCGTCGTTTTTAGATTAGATTTAGTTCTAATATTTCCAAGCCCACTAATATCTGTCTTCCTATTATAGGGAATAAGGTTGTTCCTTCTAACTTCATCTAAGGAATGCAATGATATTTGCAGGGTAATATTGTTTTTAATCCAGGAATAGTTAGCATCTTTTACGCCTATGGTAGAAACATAATGATGTGTACCTGGATATTTAGCATCAATAATACGAATTGCTTTTCTAACAGCTGCAACATTCAAAAATGGCTCCCCCATTCTTGTATAATTAATCTTATGCTCCCTGGCATCTGCAAAATTATACTCTGGATTCTGAGCTATTACGAATTCAACCTGTTCTACAATCTCTTCCGCAGTCAAAGAGCGCCATTTCTTTAATTGTCCAGTAGCACAGAACTTACATCTTACTGGACAACCACTCATACAAGATACTCCAATCATCCAACGCTCAGATCTATCTCCAAAATTAGCATCATTCATTGCATTTTGATGTCTTCCAACAGCATCTTTTGTATAGAACGGAAGAAATGTATCAGTAACTTCTACCGGGAAATCATCCTCAGTGCGAAGTGCATAAACCGTTCCATTAGCAAATGATTTAGATCTTATGATTTTCATAATATAGCCTCAACAAGTGCTTCTAAAACCGGAACTAGAACCGGAACATGTGTCTGTGGAACTTTTAACAGCAGCTTTTTTTATTGTTTTGTTAACAGAAACCTGTTCCGAACCATCCATACTAATGATCTCGGTCTTTAAAAAAGACTCAAAATTCTTGTCATCATCATTAATATCATTAACGACATCTCCAACCTTAATAAGGTCTTCAATATAATTTCTAATAAGTTGAGCAAATAGAGTTGGTCTTTTGGTGGCTAAAATCATGCCCAAAGCACAAACCAGTCTTTCATTTCCCTTAATTTCATCATACAAATCTTTAAGAGATAACTTAGATAAAAGCTTATTAATTAATACCTTGTTCATAATAGTACCATATCTTTCCCAAAATTAGTTATCAAGTTATTATCTTGATTAAAAATGAATGCTTTAACACAATCAGCACTTCCAGATAAAGCGTGTCTTAAATAAAAGGGAATACTTCCTAATTCATTATAATATGAAAAGTTCTCACATTTACAAGATTCTTTATCTTTAGCGAATTTTTCGAACAAAAATCCATCTTTTACATATAATTTAGATGTTATATCCTCATAATCTATAAATAGACTATCACACGCTTGTGTTTTATTCATCAATGAAACAAATCCAACCTGATAAACACCAATTTGGATAGCAAAATCTAAATATCTCTTAAGTTTTTCCGGAGAATCAATAAAACCCTTCATTAGGTTACATGATAGACTAAAAATGCCAGGATACATTTTGTTTTCTTTTGTAAGCCGTGATGTTTTCGGAGTCTTAATACCAAAAATCTCATCATTCTCTGTATCATTATAAGAATGTCTAGATATATGAATATCATTTAACACATGAAAATGTGATAGCCACTTTAATAAAGACAAATTCGTACCATTTGTATTAACAGAAACATGATATGTATCTGCTCCACAAACATCAGCAATGGTTTGCAAAACCAATTCTAACGAATTTAAATCAGATAATGGCTCTCCGCCAGTGATACTGATTCTATTTATAGCTTGTTTTTGATGAAGTTCATAAAGACTTTGTTTGAGTTTATTAATATCTATTTTTGATGTTGCTGTAAAGCCGGGACAGAATGAGCAATGTGCTGGACAATATCCGGCTGAGTAAATATACAGATTTACTTTACCATTAGCACAAGAGATACCGCCTGTTGGAGAACAGATATAATCTCTTATGCTAACATGTTTGTCAAAAATTTTCATAATATTCTCTATAAATAAAGATTACTTATTGGCTCTATTTCTAATATTCTCATATGTATCATCAATTAAAAGATCTCCATTCTTATACACAGTTCTCATTTCAGAACGAGTGTGAGATGTTTTATTTCCAAGTTTTATTGTTTCAAATTCTCCATTTATATTCTTGATAAGATCAAGACGACCGGATTTAGATCGCTTTCCATCATCTGTAATGGGGTCTTTAAAGACATCAATAGATTCTTCGCCACGATTAATATGACAACACTTCATTGCAAACTTCTGGGTATCCCTATTAATCTGCTGTAACAAGGCGCCTCCCATACCAAACGCAATATTTGTAGCACTAAATCCATTAGTCAACAGTGTATCAAGAATCTCTTTAATAGAGAATTCATCAATGCCATCGCCCTGTAGGATTCTAACATTATTTAGAACTTTATAGCCTTTTGTATTGACTCTGGTTCCGAATTTTTCTGCCAACAATTTGGCTGTCTGCAACACTATGGTGGCAGGATGACCCGAATCTGGGCGGATTACGACCGTCGCACCCGATTTTATAAGTTCTTCGCGCAGTTCCTCGCCCCATAGGCGGGAGCAAGCGTTCCACAAATTATAAGAATCCGACACCACAGCAAGAAGTGCTCCGGGTTTTGCAAATTGAGTTAGCATATTACGATATGCTTCCACTTCATTCTCTTTTCCCCATGACGTAATCGAACTATGTTCGGCTGCTGGGATACTAAACCCTGCCATTGGAATGTTATAAAATCGATTTGCACATACTATACCGGCAACAGTATCACTCCCCATGAAGTTAACAAGGTGTGCTGCGCCACCGATCATAGCTGATTCTTGGCTAGAAACTCCGCGAGAGCCAAAATCATGCAATTTGAAATTAATTTCTGCCTTTGGATCATCAGATGACCGCTCTAAGGCGTCAAGAATAATCTTCTTGATTGTATAGCTTCTGGTACAAACTGTAGTTGGATACCAGACATACCTCATTAGTGAGGTTTCAAGCCATGAAACAATCCAAAAAACCTTTGGATCTGTAGACTCGACAGTTACTAATGCATTATGTACTGGAACTTTAGTACCTTCTGGAACCGCTCGAATACGAACAGGAAGTTTTCCTTTTAATTCTTTGGCAATATACATCCAGCCATCATAATTGAATGGTTCGCCATGAGCTGCAAAAAACTCTTTTGCTTCTTCTACTTCCTCAACAGTGACTCGATGAGATAGATATTCCTTAAGATAATACTGCAATCCGAAAAAGATTGTCTCAGGATACATTCCACCACGAGATTCAATGTAACTAAACATTGATGTAGTACCTGGAGGATACTGTAAATAGTGAGATGCCTTATAACTGTCCGTATCTAAAATGAAATTAATTTTGCTTGACATAATATACTCTCCGTATTATTATTGATTTCCCTCTCTGGGAAATTTAGTTAGAAACGATTGACAAAGAAACTAACAATGTGCCAATGGTCCTCGAAAAACTCTGCTTCTCTAGTATAGAACTCACTAAGAGGCATCCACCAAGCCTTATCTGCGTCATCATAACCTTTCACTTGTGGTAATGGTCCAGATTTCAGATTGATAAGAAATGCATGAGTAATAGTTCTTCCTCTTAAAGAACGATCAGGATGATCAAATACTCGTTGATCAATAATTGCAGAATCTAAATCTTCCTTCGAAACCTTAATTCCGGTCTCTTCTTTTAATTCTCTAATTGCTCCAAACCTAATCTTTTCACTTTGAATAAGGAATCCGCCAGGTAATGCAATAAGTCCTTTACCCGGATTACCTCTGCGTCGCACCACCAATACATGTCCACTCTTAATTACTACAGAATCAACCGTGACAAACGTTGGAGGAAATGGCGCACCTTCCCAAGCTGTAAAATATTGTTTTATGAATTCAAATTCATCCTTTAGTTTAAGAAACGTTGGTGTATTTTTGAAAGCCTCTAAATAATCAGCAACTTCTTCAGTTACATGCTTTTTATATTCAAGATCATAAGTGAAATATAATCTTCTTAGTTCTGTTGCATGAGGATATTTATCGATATTCTTCCTCGAAATCAATATCCATTGAGGGAAAAGTTTTAGATAAAAAGAACTATGATCATGTTCATGACCTATCAAAGCAACATTATCAGAACCACCAGTTAAATCATAAACCTTTTGCTGTAAATCTGTTATCCACAAATTATCATTATATAGATAATCTCTCATAAAAATTGGATGAACGCGCGCATTATCCTCTTTAGATAAAGAGCTACTAATCATTTGCATTCGTTCTGCTGCTGACCAAGGATTTTTAATATCTGGAGCCTTGTTATGACTCCCAATAACAACAATAACTTTCTCTGCACATTTAAGAGCTTCCGTAAGAAGTTCTTTATGAGCAAGATGAAATGGTTGAAATCTACCGATAAAAATACAATATTCATACTCTTTCATTGGACACTCTCCGTGTGCGATAATTTAGACCTCTCTCTGAGGAACTCAAACCTGTATATATCAGGCTCTATCTAAATGACAAGTTAGCCATAGCTTTTCTCGCCCCGCACTGCTAATGTAAATTTTAAAAATATCAGGTCAAGCCACACGTATTTTTTAACTAAAGACGGGAAATTTTTAATATTGAAAGCTATATTTGCTCATTCAATAATGTTTTAATCTTTTCGGCAATTTCTTTATATGTGTTTAATGTGCCAATAATTTGGATGGCTCTATTAGTATTCATTTTATATGGTTTTATACTATTATTCGGGCTAACCTCTTCTCCAGTACAGAAACTTTCATAAAAGTGGTCCCATATTTTGTTTTGAATATCCTTAACAGAGTCTTTCGAAGAGATAACTTTATACAAAAATAAGGCTTCATGATCGTATTCGTCAAGGGGAGCCCCAATTTTTATTAAATGTTGAAAATCTGCTTCTCTAAAAAGCCTTTTAAATTCTTCTAGTATTCTATCTTCCATATTAACCTCAAACGAAAAAGGCGATGCTTTCGCAATCGCCCTTTTACCCATAAAAAATAAACTTAGAATCTACTTATCAAATCCTGAGCTGCCCTTCTAAAAGCTCCATATTTTGGTTGTGGAGTATCAATGCGTGGTGTACCCTTTAGATTAATCATTTTCTTTTGAGCATCTCCAGGGAAACCTGTTTGTTCAACATTAGCACCATCAACATATCCAAGACTTTCTAGTTTTGTCTTTAGATCATCCCACCAAACATAACGCACCTTTAGAGTTGTTGCGAATATTGGCTTAACTAACCCCTTTACATAAGAGATATTTTGGTTTACAAAACTTCCAGCGCCAACTGATGCTAAGCTCTTTAGGTCAACAGAATTAGAAGCGCTAGTTTCGCTGATTCTACTAGATTCAGATAAATCTAATGAATTAGATGAATAACAGTCTGGCGCATAATCATATTCTGATACATCTGCACATTTAGTATCACGACATATAGACTTAGTTTGCAAATCTCTACGCCTAATAGAACGATCATAAGAATTCAAATAACGAATTGGTTCTACATATCCCTCTTCGAAAACTGCAACAGCAATAATACCACGACTGGACATATCACCGTGAGTATGTAGGGCTACGCTATTATTTGCGCTAGTGAAAACAAAGGCAGCCCCGCCATTTTTCGACTCTGGCCAAGCCTTAAGTTGTAGGGTGCCATAGCCATTAACTAACCACATTTGACTATCAGCATCTGTAGTTGCAGGATTTCCTGATAAAACATCTGTTCCGTCTACAGATACCTTAACTTGTACTCTATTTCCAGAATGGTTTCTAAACTTAATTTCAAATGGTTCATCTCCCCAAGCACCAATTGTCTCTACGCCATCTATTCCATATTTCTTTAATGGAAGATTTCTAAATTGTGGGTGTTGACTGATGATTTCTAGGGAATAATATTTTGATTTAAACATTGGCTTGCTCCTTAATTGTTAGCCTCACAAATTATATATCAGATCTTTCATAGAAATTATCATTTTTTATCAAACATAGCAAAATTAATTTCACTACCTGATATTTACGATAGTTTTTCGAATAATCTCATATCTCCATTGCAGTACAATTTGAGTTTTTCAAGCCAAGCTTTTGATTTGATTTTGAATCGAATAACTTGATTTTTGTCAACGCCCTTACAAACACAGCCTTCAAATGTCATTCCGCTTAATGTAGAGTTCTTTACGCTATCAACAAAGGTAGAATTGACTCTTCCTTCAAACAAGACATTTGGTATATCGAGATGTTTAAACTTCTTAATGAAATCTCTTGGTTCCATTATGCCTTGTTTATAGGGATTTACATCGAACAAAGTTACGGTTTGAATTTCACCGGCTGCATGTTGTCCTGCAAATGAATTAGGACCATGATATTCAAAGAAACAAATGACATCTCGCCACTTGTTTTCTTTGAAAACCATAGTCAAATCTTCCTCATATTTTTCTCGAATAATAGGAATTGATTTGCCGAGAGGCAAGGTATTTTCATCTATCAATTGGGTTCTGCTTCCAAACTTATAGAAACCTCTTTTGGAATTCCATTCGGCTCGAATATTATTACCATCTAATTTATCAAACGCATAAATATGCACGTCATTTCGAATATCTTTAGGTATTGTCGGATACGCTTTCATCTTTTATTTCTTCTATAATGGTATATTGTATCCATCCATATTTAGGAAGCAATTTCTTCGCCTTATTTTCGGCACTTTTGTGATTTCTTGCCTCAACAAAATAATCCCTAATATCATATAAATCATATCCATTATAACTTTCATGACCGTGCTTGAATGTTACTTTGAATTTTTTCATAATATCTTAGATTTTATAGAACACAATATACTTGGTCTTCACGCATGAGTAATAGTTTTTGCCCCTCTACAGTAATTTCTGTAGCCATATTTTTATTAAAAGCTACAACATCACCAGTTTTAATTTCCAATGGAACAGTTACTCCACCAGAAGTTAAATGTCCAGATCCAACAGCAATAACTGTTCCAGTAGATACTTTTTCTTCCGCAACAACCATATACAAACCACTTGCCGTCTTCTCTTCAGAGTCTCTTTTACTAACCAAAATCATATTTCTTACAGGCTTTACCATAATAATCTCCTTACGCCCTACTATATCAATAACTATCAAACTCAATTAATTGAATTAATTGCTCAAAACAATATTTGATTTTTTTTCTTTCACAAGGCTCATTAAACTTAATATCGAAATTATACAAATCTTCATAGAAAGAAAAATCTAAAACTTTGATTCTTAATATCTTACAAGCCCTTTTTATAAGTACACTGGGAACTGCCAGGTCCTCTATCAAACACTCTTCTTTAGATATATTCAATATCTTTATTCTTAAATTGCTATAATATAATTTTTTATATTTTTCTAGTTTTTCATCAGAAAAATCAAAATTCTTACAATACTCAAAGAATGGCTTGTTTCCTCGCCTATTATTACAATTTGCACAAGAAACTGTAAGATTTGTACTATTATATGTTCCTCTTTTACTGTCCGGAACAATATGTTCCATAGTAACAGTTTCCAATGTTAATGGCGAATTACAATAGCAACAAATTAAACCATCTCTAACAATAACTGAATCTTTTATTCTTTTTTGGCGACGCCTTTCCTGAGCACCCATAATATATCCTTATTCTAAATGCGATGTATTATTAATGAAACGCAATCGCCAACCATTATTTCCATAAGATATTTTCGTAACAGATGTGTTTCCTATGTCTACCTTCCATAAAAAGCTTTTATCAAAACCCATTACATAATGCAATACAGATTTAATTGTCATTCCATGAGAGACCGCTGCAATTTCCAATGGCTTATCTAATCCATAAAGATATTCTAACTTATCTTTATTGTAAAGAATTTCTTCATCTAACCATTTAGATACTCTGCGTTCAACCATATTCATAGATTCACCATTAGGCGGGCGAAACCCCATGTTTTGGTAGCCCATTTTAAGCCTAATGTCATCATTGATTGTAGCGCTTCGACTATGATCGGTCCAGTCACCAGCATCATATTCTACCAACTCAGGCGCATATATAATAGGCGAATCTTCAAATATTATTCTTGCTGTAGCCACTGTTCTATCATATGGCGAAGAATAGATATAATCAAAAGTATAATTGCGTGCAAGAAAGTGTTGTCTTAATAATTCTGCCTGATGTTTTCCTGTGGCAGTTAGTTTTACATCTGCTTTCTGTCCCATTTTATCTGGACAAGCATTAGCCTCTGATTCGCCATGACGAATCAAATATAAATCAAATATCATATTATCAAGCATCTTGTGTAGTTCTCCCAATTGTCAAATGCAGACCAAATTGTGGATTTCTTTTCAATCCGTATTTTTCTCGTATATCATTCAAATAGTCGCATTTAACATTGAGCCAATAATACTCGCCATTATCACGAACACCTGGCTCATATTCAAATTCGATTATCTTATCAGCATCCATTTTCCATAAATGATAATTAGGAATCTTCTCATTTCGTATAAATGAAATATGCGCGCCCCATACAGGTCTTGTTAGCTTGCCTTTATAAGGATAAGCCTGATAAAAAATAGATCTATAATATCTTGTAATCTCATCATCGCAAGACAAAACAGCCCATCTCTCTGATGAAGATAAGTGAGTCCTTGGACTATATATTAATTTACCTGTTGATTTGAACATTTCTTCCTGCATAATTATCTGTTTGAGAATGACAATTCGGACATAATATGGCGATATTTTCTGATCTATTATCATTTGATATCCCATTTATATGGTGGATTTGTAGAATTAATCGTTCATTATTCCATTGATTTTCTAGACCACAGATTATACATTTTTGTTCAAAAAAACCTTCTTGAAAAATTCTCTTCTTTAAAAGATAATTTGGATATTCAGAATTCTTAATCATTACTGACTTCAAAAAAATTGATTCTCTTTGAAAAACGCTTCCTAAATTGTGGCTCTTCCCGCACTTAATATGAGAAAAAGAAATTCCTTCCCAATATAATCTCTCCTTAAGTGCTTTATATTGTGCGCCCTTTTTAGGGAAAGATATTCTATCCAGTATCTCCGAAAAAGTTGTACTACTTTCCGTTACACATCTCAACTTATCTAATGGCACACTCCATATTGGATTCTTTTTTTGTTTAAAAGATATCTTGGGACAATATTCATAACAACTACAATCTCTCTCTTTTTTAAGTTTTTTGTTTTTACAATTTCTTCCACCAAAAGTAAGCGTCTGTGAGTGGCAATTAGGACATAAAAATCTAAGATTTTCTAGCCTATTATCGTTAGAAATTCCATTTATATGATCTATCTGTAATGTTAACGGTTTAGCCATCCAATAGCATCCTAAACCACATTTAGAACATGTGTATTCTAAAAGTTTTTCTTCAATAATTCGTTTTCTCAAATTAGTATTTGAATATGTTGAATTTAATACAAAAATATCTTTTGAGTCTAATCTTAGAAATTTTGTTTGTTTTCTTGTTTTGCCACATAAACTTTTTCTTACCAACCATTCAGTTATATCTAACTGTTTTGCTATCTCAGATCTAATATAGCCATCATTATACAGCGAAACTATTTGTGAAATAACAATTTCATTTAACACCATCTTCATAAGACTCTCCTCGAGAGATGCCTTAATATTAGTTCCCCTAACTAAATTTTCATAAAAACACTTTCAATTTACCTAATCTATGTACTGCAGTTACTAATATACAAGCACTCTCTACTATTTTTGATGAATCTTCTATTGGCACTATTGAAGTAGCTTGTGCATCTTTAAAAAACATAGCTCGTATTTCTGGAAAATGTTTAAATCTATCATCAGACCCAACAAGAATTTGATGCATTTCTATATCTGAACCAGATTTTTTAAGATCATAAATACGTACAGCAACGCAGCTTCCAGGCAAATAGAAAAACCCTTTAGAATTTATACTTGCAATCTGATAATCAGAGACCCTTATAGCTACTCTGAAATCATGCATATAAAAATCAAATAAATTACTTGAATCTATTTTAATATAACGTTCGGCGTGACTAATAAATCTTGACAAATCTAATTTGTCACCAATATCATATCTAAATTGCATTATTTAATGCCTATAGTGGCTCAGGAATCAGGATTCGCACCTGAAATATCTGGTTCAGAGCCAGAGGGTTTACTGTTAGCCTATTCCCGAATAGCTACATAGCATACTTTTTTATTGCTATGTAACTCGCATTATTCCAAAAAAGGATGCCACCCCAACGTGTCACTCCAAAATTTCACAAAATCATGATAATTTTGCGTAACCCTATCTTCTGTATAAGCTTTCTTAAACGAATCTAATTCTTGAAAATATGTATCTTTGTCTTTTCTAAAAATATCAATCTGTTTAGATAGCATTTCTGCTGCAACCTTAGGCTCCCATTGAATCGCTAAAGCCGATTGCGTTTTAATTTTATACAATTCTTCTTTTAGATCCTGCAATTGTTTTTCTTGCGTTTGAAGAAGGTCAAACATAATTTCAATAGCAGTAGCCAAAGACTTGAAATAATCAATTGGGTCTTTTGATGCAATCGATTCATTCATTTCATTAATAATGGATTGGGGGAAACTTATCTTATTAGTCATTATTCTTATCCAATATACTTATTTAAGTGGATTTTCAGCCATTTGTACGACTTCATCCGCAAAATTATCTGCAGGTTTATCTATACCATCGCCAACCTGACATCTAATAAAATTAATTACCTGTATTGGTCCACTAACTTTAGCTGCCAAATTTTCAACCAATTCACCAACAGTAACTTTTGGAGTTATCACGGACTCTTGATTAAGGAGACAAGATTCAGAATACCACTTATTTAATTTGCCGCTCATAATCTTTTCATGAGCCGCAACTGGTTTATTCATCGTATCTATTTGTGCCTGGAATATAGATTTTTGTCTATAAAGCACAGTGGGATCTAACTTATCAGGAGAGATGGCAATAGGATTCATGGCGGCTATTTGAAGCGTTAAGTCTTCCATGAGACTCTCAAACTCCTTAGATCCGGCAACAGTTTCAGTGGGAGCTAATAAATGAAGAATAACACCAATCTTAGAGTTAGTATGAACATATGAGCTAAGTCTAGATTCTGGCTTAAACTTTTGTTCAACCCACCAGCGTCTAATGACAATATTTTCTTTAGTAGTAGAAACAATAGACTTTCTTGCCGTTTCTAATTCTACTTCTTTTGAATCCCAATCTGTGTTATTCTGAACAGATTCTGCCAAAGAATTAAGGCACATAGTTACGAAATTATCAAACTCAGGCATACGTGCTACGAAATCTGTAACACAATTAACTTCAACCATAGCGATCATATTATCAAAATGCATTGTTCCAACGATGCCTTCTGAAGCAGATCTGGAGCCATTGACTATTAATTTACCTCTTGTTTTGATTAAGTCAACTGCTTTTTCAATGTCCCAATTGGTTTCAACTAAGGCATCTTTACAATCCTTCATTCCGGCTTGAGTTAATGCCCTCAAATCTCTAATCATGTCAGTATTATTAGTCATCGCCATACTTCCTTTTGCGACAATGTAAATCTTATAATTTGCCAGTCAAGGGGCGCTAATTTTAATTATTCGACAAAATCAATTAAATATTGGGTGTCGAGGAACTGAGCGCATTCATCACATATTGGACCGAGGTACATAGACGCTTTTCCGCTGGAATTATTTTTACAGCGTCCAGGTTCATGTGCTCCCATTAATTTACAAGAATCCTGCTCACAAGTACATTTGTTTGTTTTCTTGTTATTTTTTTTAGCATATTTAATGACAAATTGACCGGCTAAATCTATAACTTTTGCTGTAGCAGTTTTCATATCTATATGAAAATATATGCCTATTTTAAATCAGTCTATAAAAAATAACAAGACGACAATTTTAATAAGATTTTAATCCACTTTCGTGGGCGATGGGCTTGAACCATCTAAATTGATTTCGGAAAACCAACTATTGACCATGTAATCCTATTTGCATTCGTCTATGGAGCGACCAGTGGGACTTGAACCCACGACATTCTACATGGCAAGCAGACATTCTACCGCTGAATTATGGTCGCTTAATGCCTTGGAGCGGGAGATGGGACTCGAACCCACGGTTATAAACCTACTTGGAAGGCAGGCGCAATAGCCACTATGCGACTCCCGCATCTAATACTATATCACATTATTGCCCGATTAAATTAATAATCATATTCAGTTACCACAATTTCAATTTTTGCTCCACACATTTCAAATTTCTTTTTTATTTCCTGTGCATCAAAATAACTTATATCTTCATAAATTAAACTTAATGGAGTCTCTGCCAATTTCTTGGTTTCTGCAAGGGTTAGTTGTTTCGTGGTTTTGTGATGCCCACCACTCCACACATCAATTGGCGTTCTTAGCAAAGATATTATTCTTATTTTATTAGGACCCACCTCTTTTAAAAAGATATCACATAACGATGGTTTTCTATCCTCAATCAAATAAGGACCGCCATATGCGGGACCGGCTTCTATATATGGTCGTTCATCTACTAGACAGGGTCCATGAACATAAACTATCTTTCCATCTTTATCATAACGATGTTCAAAATTTTTACAATCTTCATCTGTAAGATCTAGAAATTTTTGTTTTTTATCTGATTCCATTATTAAGCCTATATATACAGAATTTGTTTTTCTTTTCTATAACCACTGGCAAATCTAATACAACATTCCACTGCTTCGTTCCAGTAGACGTAACTCCTTCTTTTTTAATATCACGTCGTACTGCTATATATGCTTCGCCACCTGATACAAGATAACTTTTAATATCAGAAATTACATCTTGTACATATTCCGGAGCCACTACATTAAGCACATAAATACAAATAATTGTATGATACTTTCTATTTGGTTTTGTTGGAAACCAATATGGATCGTATTTATCAGCAGAAAGAATTTCTGCATCAGATCCTCTTCCACAACCATAATCTAAAAGATATCTTGGCATGCAATCATTATCATATAACCATTTTGCTGGCAGTGAAAGCTTCTTTCTAGAAATAGCTGTTCGCGCAGAAGTTATATCAAATGTTTGATTCATTTGTCACCAAATTTAATCTTTAGTTTTTCATATAATTTACGCTCCTCTTCTTCCTTCTTAAGGTTTGAGCACGAATCTTCTTGTTCATTAAGATAATTAACAAGATTTTTTAATAATGGCTTGGCGTCAATTTTGTTATTTACTTCGTATAAATAACAACATAAAACCTGATTATAATCTACCTTCTTAGTTAATGTTACATTTCTAAATATAGAATTAATATAATTGATTGCCTCATCAAACTCTTTTTTAGAAAGATAAGATTCTATTTTTGAAGATAGATATGACGGAATACCTAACGCATCACACAATGCAGCTTCCACATAAGAAGCATCTTCTAACAACATATAGTCATGTGTGCCACCATAATATTCAACAAGCAATATATACTGTGCCATTATTTAATATATCCCTTTTCTTTTCCAAATTGTGTCCATATATCTATAATTTTATTTACATTTCCAATATCGTTTGGTCCTATTAATGGACCATCCTCGATAACAAGCTGTATTGCCTGATACCAACGGAAATCTTCCTTTAAAAGGTCAAATAATAATGGTAAATAATCTTTTTTATTAGTTTTCGCGATCTCAACTATTTTGATAAATGGAGCATAAACATTACACATACCAGATTGAAATCTGGATTTATCACTCCAGTCATCTACTAATGATTGAAATATTTCAATTTGTTCATTGGTTAACACTATATAATAACCTTTGTGTGTAGAGAATAAGGATCAACATAAAAGAACCCACGTTTATAATCTGCATAACCTTCCGCTCTATTAAAACACGATGGTTTTCCATCATCTCTCTTGGGAGCATTAGGCAAATTATGTACTGTTTTAATTTGTAAATATACTTTAATCTTCGGATCACAAACTGGTTGTAACCAGTAATAATAATACTTAAAATCTTCTCCCGGAAGATTGTTGAAGTCTATATAGTTTCCAAACTTAGACTTAAGTTTACATCTAATATTTTGCAACGTAAACTCCAAATATGGACCATGATCACCATATACAATACGTTCATACCCTGTAAATAGCAGCGTTCCAGAAGTAGAATAAAACTCAGTTAAAGAGTTTCCCTTTTCAGTTAGTCCTAATTTTGATTCTAACTCTTCTTTATCTTGTAATCTATTCTCATAAATTGCCGTTGATTGAAAATCCATATGAATACTCAAATATAATCTATTCTATAAATTGGTGTATGGTGCAGGATTTGAACCAGCAACCTTCTGCGAGTCGAGCAGACGCACTACCGTTGTGCTAACCATACATTTTATTTTTTCTCTTTTACACAACAGGAATCAGAAATTATAAATTGGGACTTATACTTCTCCCAAGAACAGGGACCACTATGACCCATTGGCAAATTACAACGCAATCTTAAATCAAAAGAACTAAAATTTGCAATGAGACCACACAATCCATCATAACTTTCTATTGAACTCATTTGGTGCGCCGTATAGGACTCGAACCTACAACTTCCACCTTGTAAGGATGGCACTCTAACCATTGAGTTAACAGCGCAAATGGTGCCGCTGGTCGGAATCGAACCGGACCTTGTATCGCTTATGAAACGATTGCCATCACCAGATGACTACAGCGGCATACATATCCCATATATCAGATTATTCGTATAATCTTATGAAAATACCCCTATCTTATGTACTCTACGTATTAATTTTTCAGTTTTTTTAGCCATCTCATCTGCTATTGGCTTGACTGCCACCAATACTTCATTCAAATGATCACTCTCTAACCACAATACAACACCATCTTTAATTTCTCTATCAACACTAGTATATCCAAAACCCCAATGTGAACTATATTCAAATATATAAGCAAGAGGATATACTAAAAGTTTTAGATAATACCCATTACAGCAAACCTCTATTACATATGGTACTTTGCCACAAGTTATTTGTTCACAATAAATAGTTCGATAATCTTCGATCGTGTTACTCATATAGATCTATTATGCTTTTAACCTTATATGATCTTCTATGAAGCGGAGATAATCCATATTTTCTCATTGCAGCAATATGAGCTGAACTACCATACCCAACATTCTTTATCCACCCATATTCTGGGTGAAGCTCATCTAATGAATGCATCAATCCATCACGATAATTCTTCGCAATTATACTCGCCGCCATAACTGTAGGTATTTTTGCGTCAGCCTTGATATCTGTCCTTATAGTATAAACATCAAGCCCCAGGTTGTCAAATTTTAAGTTTCCATCAACAATTATTAAAATTGGTTTTTGTTCGCCCAGTGTATGAAACACTTCAGCATAAGCTGTTTTCAAAGCCAATGCAACGCCAATCTTATCAATAGTAACATTTGATCTCTCTGCAATATGAAAAGATATTTCATTAAACTCAACTAAATTATTTAGCTTATCACCCATAATTAATCGTTTCTTTTCAGAAAGCTTCTTAGAGTCATTAAGACCTTCTAAATTCCAACCTTCAGGAGCCTTAACTCCACAAACAACTAATGGTCCAGCAAGACTGCCATAGCCAACTTCATCTGCCCCAATAACTAATTCAGTCATAAAAATGCCTTTAATTTCAATAATTTATTTGTGTGCTCAATAATATTTTGTGGAATATTATCTGGCGTTAGATAATTAGGCACTAACAACCTATTGTTTTCTACCTTAAATATAATTCCGAAAGAACCAATAAAATCTTTATATCTAATCTCTACATAGCCATCACTTAAAAATGTTACAGTATATTCTACGTGATCTATTATGCGCTTGTAAACTATCATGTGAAAGCTATATTCTTAATGAATTTAGAAATATATTTCTTTGCTTCATCTGATACAGATTCAGATGGCAAATCATTTATACTGTATTGGTCACATTCATACATTGGTCCGGTAGACCGATTCAAAAAACAAAAAAGCATAATATCATAATATGTTCCATCTATGCTTTTTGATATTCTGAATATGTATTCATTATTATTAGAGTCTATATAGGAGTTTTCAATTTCTTTTATCATTCTGGCTTTTTCCCAGCTAACCATTCGGGAGCACCCAGTTGTGCCATTGACTCCCAATAATCTCCAACCTTTTGATATCTATCCATTACGCTATGAATACGATCTTCATCATATCCAAGTTCCCTATATCTTTCCACAGCTTTTTCCCAATACACTAAATGATTAGGAATCTGTGGTATGTACTTAAAGGTATTCATTACCGGACTACATATAATTGAACCTTTTGTAATCTTAGACAAGTCTATTTTTTCATAAAAAAGATTCATGGCTTCGAAATCTCGAGCGGCTGCTGCATCCCAAAAGAATTCAATTATCACATCTATTGCATAATCTTGTTCATCTTGACTGTCAAAATCATATATTTTAGATAAAATCTCATCAATATCAAACATTATTATTCCTACACGTTTGTTGTAATACTTCAAGAACACTATTCGGTTCACATCCATATATGCCAGATGCCCAAGCTTGATTACTTTCAATTATAGCCCAGCCATCTTCCATTATACCAACATCCACCACTGACGGAATTGTTGGAACTTCCAACAGCGCTCTATTCACAAACTTCTCAGCCTCAATACAATTAGAATTATACCAATGTTTTGGCTCATTAATTTCACCATGATATAAATAACAACTTACTGTAAGACACTTGTTACTATCCACAAAACATCTATACTCTTCCACGAAGTTAACCGGATCTGATACTATCACTGGAGTATCATCTAGAACTACTGGAGGAGGATTAAACTCATATTCAGTATAACACTTTGCATCAAAACACTTATCATCAGCAGGTTTAATGAAACGATTGCCTTCGAATTTCAAATTACGAGCATCTTTTAATAAATAAAAGCTTACTTCTCGTTTAAGAAATTCTTCTGGAAATTTAGTCAACCAATCAAATGGATTACCAACTAATCCCCAATTCATTTGCTGAGATATAACTTCACAAAATGTTTGTGATCCATAAGGGCAACCGGCAACTTTTGATGCAATAATCTCATCAGGTAAACGCCAGCCAAAATGGGCTCCATGAGTATCCCAACCAGCAGCTCTTGCTGCCATTTGCATAGCTAATATTTCATTGTGAAGTCTTCCGGCTCTAGGTTGAGATATAAAAATCATTATAGGTCTCTCCTAATACCACAGAAGGCATTTACCGCACGAGAAAGTAAATGTTCCTTCAAACAAATCTCATCGCATAGCATCATTCTATGATAACCAATATCATGTAGCCATGCAATCTCTACAATATCCGCACAAGAAGGAACTTCCTCATTAATTACTGATAAAAGCAGTCTAGATCCAACACAGGCTTTAGGATCCTTTTCAATAATCAACCTCAATGCAGGAATAATATCGTGTGGTTTGGGTAGCTCAACATACATATCACCACGAGCTGCCACTAAAACTAAATTATCTTTCTTTTGAAATGTAGAAACAAACCGCATTCCCGCTACACTTTCAATTTTTAACCAAATCTCAGCATCTTTTCCAACCAATTCCTGAAATTGGTCTACATCAGATTGCTTCTCTACATAGGATAAGAAGTATCTTTTGAAACCAGCAGCCTTTACTTGTTCAATTTTCTTAAGTTCTTCTGGGGTAAAGATACTGCCACGGACACTAAGTGTATTATCTCTAATATGTAAAGATTCTCCCGGCATTACATTGAACCGAGGACCGCCTCTAAACACTAATATCTTGCCATCATCTTCAAGATGGTCTAATAAGGCTGCATCTGCACCAGCTTTAAAAAGAACTACACAAGGTGTTTTAACTGTAATTGGATGATTAAGCCCTATAATTAGGTTATCTTTATTGGGATAAATTTCAGTTACCCTCATTTGGCGACCTTTAACATCAAAAAATAAAGGATTCGTTTCGCCAAATGTTTTTACCAGCCCCAGTTCTTTTTCAAGAGCTGGGTTAGTAATCATGGCGCTATTCAGACGAATACCTGATAGTCTTTTATCATTTGCAAATGTTTTGAAATGAGGAAAACTTGGCCATAGTGTAACTGATAGTTCAGGAATCATGGTAGCAATCTTTTCGTTTTAGTTCCAGACAATGAAGAATGGAAAATTGATTTCCCTTTATTAGCTTTCACATCAATATGAGCCGCAGCAGTTGCTGTTGCAGTTAACGAATGAATTGTTTTGAGAGACTTATATACAGTATCAACTTGTTTTGGAGTTTGTCTTTCTTCAATTTCCTTACGGAAATAATCAACACGATTCTTTTCTTGAGCCAAAATACCAAAAATAACATCAACAACACGATCTGCAGAAGGCAACATTGCAATATGTTCCTTTCCAAGCAAACCTTCCCAACGCTTTTGAATTGCAGCTTCACCTCCAGAACTATATGGTTTACGAATCAAGTAAACAGAATATTTCTCTTGCAATTCTTCAAACAATTCTTTAGTATTTATATGAGAATCCTGTAGGTTAACGTGTGCAAACTTAGCATGACTCTTAGAAATAGTCTCGTAGAACCCTTCATCTCCAATGATAATCATAATGGGACGTTTTGCATTTGGCATATGAGCGTTTCTTGCATAATATAACGCTGTTAATTCATAGCTTTCAGAGCTTTGACCACCACCATTGCCTTCAATAACAAGCTTTTCAAGCTCATCTTTTAATCCAGTTCCTTTATTAAAGGCGCGTATTTGTATTGGATACTGATCTGAGTGAGCGTCACCAACAGCAGCGAAGCTAATTTCCATATTAGGACCAAGATATTCTTTACCTTCAAGGTCAAGATATGGTAATTTAGAAAAGATGGTGGCTGGCCAATCTCCCATTGAACCGGTAACGTCGCATAGAATCATTAATGGTGCATCACTATCTGTCGAAATAGATTCTGGAACCAAATCTGCTAATGTTTTCTTAGCGGTTTTGGCAGCTGTATAACTTCTACCAACATGAACATCATATGCTTTTCGAGCATCATTGAAGTCGTAACCCTTCCAATCACCAGGACTATAATCTGCTGTTTCTGACATTTTTATTTCTCCTATTATTAATTATCAAATCCTGGAATATTTTTCATTCCAGATCTGGATCTACCAAATGATAAATTGCGTACCTTAACAAAATCGTCAAACAAATCCATTTGCGGTCTTGATAAAACTTCTTTTTTTGTGATTCTATATATAAAATCAACCATTGGATCTGGAACAGATCCTGGAACTTGTTTGCTATCCATTCTTTTTCCACCATTTAGAGCATAAATCATGACCATTCCAAGGCTATAATAGTCAGAAGCAGGTAATAAAACT
>Ga0172379_10004261_pt1 | contig 21430 bp, 17 predicted proteins | sample GrowelOW334metaG_FD_119756 | JGI IMG/M metagenome (GOLD analysis project Ga0172379, IMG submission 119756) | Groundwater microbial communities from an aquifer near a municipal landfill in Southern Ontario, Canada - Groundwater well OW334 metaG | ecosystem: Environmental > Aquatic > Deep... | reverse complement strand
TCCGTGTCGCGATACAATGTCTTTTTCCTGTTATCTTTATCTTCAGTGAGTAATGCCAAGGTTGCCGGAAGTAGTTCCATACCCAAATTTTTGAAATAATTTTTGTGATTATTAAATTTTTTTAATATTATTTGAGCGTGAGTACTAGGTGTCGCCGCAGGCTGAGTTTGATAACCTTCAATCGGACCGGAAATTCCGATACGCTCAATGACTTTTTTATAATGTTTCTCCATTTCTTGTACCGGTAGTCCCGTAGCCACCAGTTCTTCTGCATCCAAAACGGCCGAGGCCCCTCCCCACACTTCAGTCATGCCCCCCTTAGCCAAAGTCTGAGCCAGATAAAATTTATCACTTCGAATTGGTAAAAAATCTTCCGTTTTTTCAGCAACATAATAAAATCTGCCACTGGTCATATGACTGGATTGATCAGTGCCGTCTGAAGGCAAGGCTCCCGAAAGATCCTGGCCCAAAAAAATAAGGTGCTGATCTGAAATTTTTCTCCTGATTGAATCAAAATCCATATCCCCTAAATTATCAAAAGAATTTTGAGATTTTACACCTCCATCGAGCATCAAGACTTCTAAGCCCGCTTCCACCAAAGGGAAAGCGACTGAAACTGCAGCCGGACCACCTCCTATAATTATGCAATCATATTTAAGCGACATTTCTTTTGACAAAATTAGGAAAAGGAATAAAAAATAAAGACAAGAAAACCTTCAGTAAAAAAGAAAGAGAGAGGTATGTAGCCTGAAATAAAATATTAAAGATGGATCGAGACTTAGGCAAAAGCCACTCAGCCGAAGAAGGACTGCATTCAATTATAACCATGGCAATATAAATCTTTTGGGGTAAAACAGCATTTTTGTAAAAATTGGACAAAAATTCAAGCGGTCCCAAAATAAACGGGTGTTTATAAATTAAATCACTAAAATTACTTGATATATTACCTTTTGATACGGTTTGATAATATAATTGCTTTTCTCTATTTGTTATTTTTATTTTAGGTAGAGATCTGGAAACGGCATAAGAAAGGATGAGTTTGGCTTCATCAAAAACTAATTCCTTTTTCAAAATTTCTAACCCTTCCGTCAAATTTTTGGGATTAAATCCAAAGTCTTTGACAAAAGACTGATAGTCCATTTCTATGTCTTGAGTAGAGCCCAAAATGTTGCTTCTGGTTATAGGCGACTTATAAAATATTAGGGAGAGCATGCGGACCAATAAAAATCCCAGTTTAGCGGGCACGTGTATTATCCGTACTTTTTTATTAAGTATTTTGTAACCTATCAATTTAATGAGGGTATTCATGGAGACAATACTCGGACCGACCACATCATAGGTTTTGTTTTTTAATTTAATATCTTGCAGAGCAATGCAAATAGCCTTGGCAAAATCTTCTATATAAATGGGTCTAAACTGACACTCTCCAGAACCAAATACCGGAGTAATCGGTAACCTAGAAAATTTAACTAGAGAACCAAAAGCGGCATTTTTCAAATCCTTATAAATAAGGGAGGGTTTCAGAGTGATAGTTGAAATCTGACTTTGCTCAAAAATCTGATCAGCCAAATTTTTGGTTTCTCCGTATATTCCCTTTTGAGCAATTTTGGTAGAAGCGGTGCTTATATTTACAATTAAATCTACTTTGTTTTGGACGGCAGCCTTCACTAAATTTTTGGCGCCAGAAACATTTATTTCAAAGCTGTCTTTTTCGTCTTGTTTGGCTGCCGCCAAATGAACAACGGAACTAACACCGAGAGTGGCTTCGTAAAGAGAACCTAAATTCCTCATGTCTCCGTGGACTACCTCAAGATGAGGATGATCTATAAAATATTGGCCCGATTTGGTCATGGCTCTGACCTTTAATCCTTTATCTAAAAAATATTCAACTAAGTAAGAGCCAACGAAACCAGACGCTCCTGTTATAAGAATAGTTGGGTTATTTTTCATGTTATCCCAAATTATATTCCGACGAAGTCTTGACGAATTTTTTGCGGAATAACCAAAGCAGGTTCCTCACACCATCATTAATTTTAGATAATTTGGTGCTACCCAATCTTTTTTTATATGACCCGGAAATTTCAAGACTTCTTAATTTTGTAAAAGCTTCTATTTTGATTTCTTGACTGAAGGGCATACCATCTGACTGAACTCTTAAAGTAGGCAGGGATGATTTTTTAATAATCCACATACCGCTTTGCGAGTCGTTGATATGAAATCCGAACAAGATGTTTGTAAATAAGGTCAAGCCAAAATTGCCTATTTTGTTGCTCAAATACATAGCATCGCCTCCCATCCTGGCAAATCTATTGACCGTAACAAATTCAAGATTTTTAGATTCAAAAATTTCGAGATATTCCAAAATTTCCTCAAACGGATATGTGCCATCGGAATCACCGGTGATTATGATTTCCCCCTTGGCCACCTTAAAGCCATTTTTATATTGTCTGCCGTAGCCCCTTTCTGAATTAATGACTCGCGCCCCAAGCTCCCGCGCTATCGCAACTGTATTGTCAGTACTGGATCCGTCAACCACCAAAATTTCAACTTCAAATCCAAGTTTTTTTAATTTACCAACAGGTATTGATAGCATCGTATCCCTTATCCCCTCCTCTTCATTCAGAGCTGGCATTACTATAGAAATTGATTTCATTTTAATTAAGATGATTTATTACAAACTTGTCGACAACGAAATAACTATCTTATCAATTAAAGCACTTAAACTATGATTTTCCAAGACGTATTTTTGAAGTTTATCTGAGGTCGTTTTTCTTTTTTCAATACCGACATCTAGCCAGTAATTAATCGTTTTAGCAATATTGTCTGGATTTTTATTATTTATGAGCATTCTTTCGTCAATCTCTCCGGCTAGAGATTGGTTTGTCACCACCAATAGACAACCACAGGCAGCTGCCTCTAAAATCGTCTTATCGAAACTTCCAGACGGAGTGAGGTTTACATAAATACTATGTTCATTATAAATTTTTGGTGTCTCAAAATTTGGAACCGCTTTGTAAAAATTTATTTTACTTTTTAAACCAGATTTTTCTACCTCTTTTTTAATGGATTCAAAATAATCGCCAGTATCTGGAGTTGGATCACCATAAAAATCACAAACAAAATCAACTCTCTTTTTATCTAAAATATTCAAAGCCTCAACCAGCAAATCTAGTCTTTTTATTTTATCCATTCTTCCCAGAAACAAAATTTTATTTTTGCATAATTCATAATTCTTAATTCTTAATTCTGTGTTGAAAACACTGGTGTCTATCCCCACCGGCATTAAAATAGTCTTCTTATATTTTGCCACAAAGGCAAATTTAGATGTGCAAAAAACTTTATCAGCAAACCAAACTGCAATTCTGGTAAAAATATCGCCCATTTGGTGATTTCGCCAAAAATAAACTTTCTTTCTAAGAATTTTCCAAATAAAACCACCGAGTAATATATACTCCTGATTCATATGGACAAATACAGAATCATATTCTTTGTGTAATCCTAAAATTAAATTGAAAAAATTTTTAATATACTTTATTTTGTTTTTGCCTGACTCTTTGCCAAGAGAGTAAACTTTTACATTTTCAGGTAAATCAAAGACACCTTTTTCCAAACAAATTACTGAAATTTTTTCAAACTTTTTTGAAAGCGCTATTATCCAATTATGAAAAAAACCCAAAACCGGATCTTCTTTGTCTACTTTTTGAGTAACTATAAGTAGTCTCATTGTTTACGATTAAATATAAAAAATTTATAAAAAACAAAATTTTGAATCATTACAAAAAAGCCGGCGATGAGTTGAGCTAAAATATACCAAATCCCCAATATTTCTACACATAGTGATATGAGCAATGTGTTAGTTATTACACCCAAAATTGCAGCAATAAAAAATTTTGAAAATTGATACCTCATCTCATTAGTTTCAGTGTCCTTGAAAACAACAAATTTCTGTAAAACAAAACTTATTATTAGAGAAATGAAAAAAGATATAATTGAGGAATATAAGTACCAAATACCAAATGTATCAGTAAAAATATAAAGCGACAATATATTGATGCCGGCTGATGTAACACCACAAATAAAATATCTCAAAAGCATAACAGAATTAAAAGAAATTTTAACAAAACCAAAAATCCTTGCTACAAAACCCTTTTTTTGATAGCTGTTTGCTGTTTTTACAACAGAGTCCGCATATTTTTCATAATAATTATCCAGAGAATTTAAATGTTCTTCGGCTACTGATTTGGCTCTTTGGCCCAATTTGAGACCTAGTTCTTTGTCTTCATAAATTTTTGAAATATTTTTACTAAAACAATCTACATCTTTAGCACCACAAACCAAGGCCGACTCATTATTTTTAAACATTTCTTCGGCCAGACCCGTATCAGACAACAACAAAGGCAACCCATCCAAAGCCGCTTCGACTGTTGAAACTCCATATCCTTCATAAAAAGAAGTAGAAATAAAACTATCTGCCATTTTATAATACGAGCTCAAATTATTTTGCCACCCAGCCCAAAAAACTCTTTCTGAAATACCTATATTCTTAGCCATATTTTCAAGATAACTTTTTTGCGATCCGTCCCCCACCAAACAAAGTCCTATATTTTTATCCAGATTCTTTATGGCATCAAAAACAGTTTTTATATTTTTTTCTTTTTCCAACCGACAAACCATAATCAAAGTAAACGGAAAAGGTTTTTTTGTTTCCAAGGCCGAACCTTGGGAAATTTCAGTTTTTATGGGCAAAACATCTATATTTTTGGAAAATTGCCAAACTGATTTTTTAATTCTTTCAGAAACCACTCTCACTCGATCTGAATATTTCAAAGTAAACTCACTCATAAAAAATCTGACCTTATTCAAAAAAGATTCTTCAATAAAATATTTGTGTGCAAGATCGGTATGAATCTGAACATGTAGTGGTAAATCAAAAAAAAGTTTAATAAAAGCCCCAGCTATACCCGTCTCAAATGGATCTTGGCAAGTCAAAACTACATTTTCTTTGCCTATTTTTTTTAAGATTTTTTTAACTATTTTGATAAAATCAAAAATATAAAATACCCGTATTTTGGATTTGGTCGGGTATAAAAAAACATTATCTGCTATTTTTTCATTTTGAAATTTAGCATCGTCAGGAGTAAAGACAACCATGTGTAATTCATCAAAAAATTTACCATACTCTATTTGCCTCTGCCTGACAGCCGAATCTTTTTCAAATATTTTTTGACCCATCCCTAAAGAAATTACTTTCATAATTTTAAAGAATTAAATACATTCAAAAATTCTTGAGCTATTTGATCCCAAGTATGCACAAAATTGAAACTCCTCACTTTTTCTTTGGCTTTTTTGTAACCTTCTTCTGTTAAAATATTTAAAATGACTTCTTCGATCTCGTTTTCATTCAAAGGGTCTACAAAAGTCCCAGCGTCTTTAATCCTCTCATAAATCCCCACTTCTTTAGTGCATATAAAAGGTCTATTCAGTCTGATCGCATCCAGTATCATATTTGGACTGATATCACCCAAGGAAACCAACACCACAGCATAAGCGGTACTCATTTTTTTTATAAACTCCTGATACGGCAAATTATCAGTAAAAAGCATAACTTCTTTATTTTCTGCATTAATTTTGTTAAACACTTTCTTTAAAATATCAAAATTTTTCCATTTTAAATCTCGAGCCGAAGCAATAAAAGTTTTGGAATCGAAACCAAAATCTGACTCTTTCTCTCCATAATAATTTTCAACAATACAAGTATGCTCTTTTTTTAAATTATAAGCATTTATAAAAATATTTCTTTGCCATTCGGTAGAAAAAATAATTTTTGAAGTATTGTTTAATGTCCATCTGGTCACTAAAAAAATTATTTTTTCTTTTAAAGAAAAGTTTGGGATTTCGGTTTGATAAAAATTATTTAGTAAAACTTTTTTGTCATGCCTTTCGCAATACTGTTCCCACAAAAAATCACCACCCGTCCTTATGATACATTTCCTATTTAAAATTTTACAAGCCAAAACAGAAGGCAAACCAACACTAAATGTATCCAGCGCAAAAACGACATCAGATTTCAAAACTTCTCTGATTATTTTAAGAAAGAAAAACAAATGCCTTATTCCTGTTGGCAAACTATCTTCTATACCGTAAGTTTTGACACCTACTATTTGACCCATTTTTTCAAAAGATTCTTTTAGATTTTTAGCGTACTGAGCTGGGCCGCCAATTTTGGGTGGATATATGCCGGTTGTAATAAGAATTTTCATATTATTTGATTTAGCGAAATTATGCGATTCAGCAAAATCGTGCCTTGGGCGCGGACGATACGTCCTTTGGAGCACGACCAAAAACTTCTTTCATCTGATTGGCTATTAAATCCCAACTATATTTTTCTAAAACCATATTGTAAGCATTTTCTATAATTTTATTTTTATCTGGATCAACTATAACTTTTTGGACAGTGTCGGCAATACTTCCCGAATTTTTTACTTCACAAAAATATCCAGTTTCGTGATCCTTTAAAAAATCTGGAATACCACCAACTGGTGTAGCGATAACAGGCAATTTGCAAGCCATCGCTTCTATAAAAGAATTACCAAATCCTTCCGAAAGTGAAGCTCGTATAAAAATGTCACAAGCATGCAAATATTTTGGCATATCATCATGAGAAACAAAACCTTTAAAAATAACCCGATCTGAAACCTTTAAACTCTTAGTGAGTCCTTCTAAATCTTTTCTTAATTCCCCATCGCCCAAAATTAAAAATTTAATATTTTCTGATAATTTAACTAAAGCTTTTATCACATCTGCTACACCATTTTTTATATTCAAACGAGAGACTGTCACCAAAGCAATTTCTCCTTCTTTTATTCCCAAATCTCTTCTTATTTTTTCTATTTCTTCTTTTTCGTAACTCGTATCTCGTACCTCAAACTTCTGTATATCTACCCCATTAGGAATTATATTTATTTCACCATTATAACCAAATTTTTTAGCTCGCTGAGCCAAAAAAGAACTGAGCACTGTTAATTTTTGAGTTCTGCTCAGAGCAACTCTCCAAGACAGATTTATCAAACCAAACCATCTTTTTTTGAAATGATCTTCCGAATCCCCTTCTTGCAAATTTAAAATTATAGGTACTGGTCGCCAAAATTTTAACATGTTGGCGATGTAAGCAGCTCCCGAGGCAAAGCTAGCCATCACGCACCAAAAATAATCATAATGATTTTTATTATTTAAATTCAAAGCAAAAATAGCCCCCCAAAAAGGCAGCAATAATTTATCCAAAGTTTTGAAACCAAAACCCAAACGATGGACATTCACATTGCCCACTCTTTCAAATTTAAGCAAATTTGAATCAAATTTAGCGGTTATCAAATCAAACTGAACCCCCTCAATTCGATCGGTGATTTCTTTGATAGCTACCTCCGCCCCACCCACCAAAGGATAATAAGCAGTCGAAAATATGAGTATTTTTTTGGACTTTTCCATCCTGTAGTAGATTTTGGCAACATTTAAAAATAATTCCGCAGGAATTATTGCCAAAATTCACTACGGGATCCACCCCTAAAATATAGCAAAAAACAGGGTCTTTTGCTATTCTCCGTTTAATATTTTTCGTAGAGTTTCTTCCGGTATTTCCTTGCTGTTCGCCATAGTATTTTGCGAAGGCTGAGGGCTTTTGGTCATAGTTGGGATTTTATTTTCACTTTCTTTTTTAGTTTCTAAACTTTTAGCTTTCTCAATCGCTTCTTTTAGAGCGTTTACACTCTGAATAGAAGGCTCTTTGTTATTTTTGTTTTTATCTTTATTTCTTAATTCTTCTAACGATATTGGCGCTATTTTTTGTTCGGACTTCATCTCTATTTTTTTCTCTCTAACCGCTTCTTCTATCGCCTTAGAAAGAAAAGATGGTTTAAAAGGTTGTTGTGTTTTTAATTTAGGTTCTTCTTTTTTAACTTCTGCCACTTTTTCTGTCGATACGACTTTATCTAAGTTAAGACCTCTCCTGGTTTCCTCTTTCCTGGGTTCATGCTTGACCACCGGAGGTTTAGCTACCTCGGGAGATTTTTCGGTTTTAGTTGATGAAGCTCTCATAGGAGCCACTTCAGGTGTATGCCAATCTGCTATAGTTTTTTCTACATCTTCTTTGGGTTCTGCATAAGTTTTGCGAGACATTTCCAAAGCGGCATCACGGAAAGAAACTTCTGGTTTTGGGAACGGTGGCAAACCAGTAGCCGAAAAAGGTTGACTCGCCACTCCATCTATCATCAATTTTAAATACACTTGATACAGTCCCAAATTGACTATATCTTCAGCTACAAAAGTCGGGGCAAATTCTTTCTCCAAAATATCAGCATCAAAAGAGCCTACTCTGAAAGCGATCATAGTACCGACGTTGCCAAATACAGCCGCGCGCACTTCTTCAGCCATCTGTTCAATATATTGATGAGTGATATTTAAACTCAATTTATATTTTCTGGCTTCCGACAAAATATCAGCAAAACTTTTGTTGGCAAAAGATTGAAATTCATCGACGTATAAATAAAAATTTGGTAATTTCTTGAGCTCAGAAGGCGTGGCGTCGGCTCGGGACATAGCTGCTAAATATATTTTGGTCACCAGCATCGCTCCCAAAAGATTGGCGTTACCTTCACCCACTAATCCTTTGGATAGGTTGACTATCAAAATTTTCTTTTCATCCATTATCTTCCTGACATCAAAAGAAGATTTGGACTGTCCGACAATATTTCGAATAAGCGGATTGGAAACAAATTGCCCAACTTTGTTTTGAATAGCTGGCGTTGCTTCTGCCGCATATTTATCGGTGTACTTAGCAAACTCGTCCACCCAAAAAGATCGAGTGGTTGGGTCTTTGACATTATCTACTACTTTTTGACGATAAACTTTGTCCGTAAGCATACGATTTATACCAAGCATAGTGGCTCCCGGATATTCCAAAAGGGCCGCCAAAGTATTTTGCAAAATATAAGCCATACGAGAAGACCACTGATCTTCCCAAATTTTTTCAAAGGCACTCATGAGACCAGAGACCACCAAGTGTCTCCTCTCTGGACCAACATCTTCCATGACATTAAAAGAAACCGGAAATTCAGTATCAAAAGGGGCAAAATAAATCAAATCTTTGATGCGATGCTCAGGGATATAGTCCAACAAAAGATCAGCGGTTTTACCGTGTGGATCGAGGAAGGCCATCCCCTCGCCATTTTGGATATCTTGAATAGCCATATTTTCCAGCATAGTAGATTTACCCATACCAGTTTTACCGATAGAGTAAATATGACGCAACCTATCTTCGGCTTTGATACCAAACTTGACTCGCTTATTGCGCGCATCAGTTTCAGCAAAATAAGTAATTTTATTTTTCTCGTCCATTTATTAAATTATATCACTTTATTTATCAAGCAAAGCTTCTCTTGTGTAAGTATTGCCTGGGTCCCAAAGCATCCACGAGGTCAAGCCAACATCATAAGTCGCTTGGATTTGTTTACGCACCATAGCGGCCGTGTAAGGCACTGGATAATCATTGTCTTGCAACCAAGGTCGCAATTGTAATGGATTTATTCTTTTCAAAACTTTAGCACCGGGCGTGCTAGACGCGATTTCTTTATAAAGGAAATTGGTTCGAGCCACACCTGCTCCCATACTGAATTTTATTATTTCATATGGCACTTTGTTGGGATCAGGCCAGCTATTAAACTTGGGCGGATAATGTGACGGATAAACCATCGGAGCCACGTAGTCAAAATTCAAAAGCGCATATTCCAAAACCTGACCGATACCCAAATCATCGGTGTTGGTAGTAGTCATACCAAAGAGATCAGCCGAAGTGACTATGCCAGTACCTTCTATTTTGGAATCTAGATAAGCAAAAAATTGTCTGAGCATTTCTTTTTTGGCAGTAGTACCAGTGTGAGAAAAAGAAATATCACTCATATTACCATCTGACGGGAAACGGATATAATCAAAATTGATTTCATCAAAACCGATAGCATAAGAAGACGTAGCGATAGAAATTATATAATCCCAAAAAGGTTTGGCACCCACATCGATAAAAGAAATGCCTTTGCGATCTTTCCATGTGCCACCATCACTTTTCCTTTTGACGGCCAACTCCGGATGCGCTTTGGCATAAAGTGGGTCTTGAAAAACCGTCACTCGTCCGATCACATAAATATTTTTATTATGCAAAGTTTCTACAAAAGCTTGTATATCTTTGACTTTGCATCCAGTACCACTGAGTTTATCGATCGCGGGATTGCCAGTTTCAAAAGAGACTGTGCCAGTATAATCTTTTATATCTATTACGATCGCATTTATTTCGGTTTCGTCTATAAGTTTGACTACTTTGTCTCTGAAACTTGGTGTGCCCGCGACACACTGAGTCATATAGACCCCCTTCAAAGGTTCAGGGGTTTTCAAGTGTTTGATAACTTTTTTCTCTACTATTTTTTCGGCAGTAGTGGTAGCAGTGATGTTTGATTTATCATAAGAAACTTCTGATGAAAAAACAAAAGAGGAAACAAAAAAAATTACCACCACTACGGCCACACCTCCTAATATATAATTTCGGTTTTTCATTATCTTTTATTTTCGACCTCACCCCCAACCCCCTCTCCTTGCGAAGGAGATGGGGTTTCTGAAAATTTTAATTCTTTTGATGATGTTTTTTCTTTTTTAACTTTTGGTTTAGTCTGTAATTTTTTTAAAATAGTCGGACCTAAAGAAACTAAAATTAAAAATAGACCAGACAAAAAAACTAGAGTATTACGCCAAGTGCCAGGCACTCCCAAAAAAGGTAAAATAGCGATCCAAACCCCAAAAGAAATATAGAAATTATTTTTCATACGATAAGTATATATCAAATTTTGAAAAACAAAAAATCATAAAAGAAAAAGCCCCGGCACACACGTTGGCGTGTGCCGGGACTTGCGGGCGCGTGGCCCAAAGAGCGTTAGTTGACCGTGGTAGGAGCCGTCAGTTTCTCCAGCTCCACCTCAGACATGGTGTCGATTTCTCCTGCAGCGACCATCATCTGCTGAGCGAACTCAGCATCGGACGAGCCGAGTGTCTCAGGCTTTTCAGCCGAAACCTCAATTTTGGCCTCTTCAACTTTCGGCTCGGCCTGCTTGGCCTGCTGCTGGGCCTTTTCGGCCAATTCCTTCCTTTTGGCCGCCTGCTTGGCGACCTTCATGGCCTCAATCTTCTGGACGAGCCAGTGGTCGGCCGAAAGGACTCCCAACTGCCTCATCCGGTTGACCACCGATTTAGCATAGAGCATCAGGTCGTTGGCCGGCGAACCAACCAAAGTGCACATGTCGATCACGAATGCGATCCGGGCCGGAGCGGCCGGATGGTCGATCTCCTCATTGGCCCTCTTGACGAAAGCGGCCAATCCGCCTTCCCCGATGAGCAGGTCGATCATGACCTCCTTCGGGCACTGGCCGATGAAGTTCTCGACGCCATTGGCGTCGGAGAAAAAGATATTCTTCTTCATCTTGCTCACCAAGAGCTTCCAGTCGGAGTCGGTCTTGATGACCTTCTCGGCCAACGCCATCCCATTGATCTCCCGGCAAGCCTTCCAGGCCTGCCAGCCTTTCGTCTCCTCGGTCATGGCCTTGCGCCACCGACCGAGAACCGAATGGTCCTCGAGGCCGATCTCCTTGGCCACACCGTTGAGCTTGGTGGCGAAATCGCCACTGCCACCAGCGTTGAGCTTCAGCGTTCGCGGGGCCACGGTGGCCGGCGCAGGCTTGGCCAGCACCGGCTTCGGAGCCGGAGTGGTCGCGAGGACCGGCGTCGGCTTGACCGACGCGGCCTCCGCCATCACCACCTCCATCGGGCTGATGGTCTTGATCACCTTCTTGGCCGGCGAGGTCGCCAGTTTGGCGACCGAGCCCCAGAAGCTGGGATCGTTGCCGACCAGCGCCGCGAGAACCTTCCCCTTCTCTTCCGAAGAAGCAGTGGGGTTGTCCCAAATCGCGATCTGCTCGCGCAGATTCTGAATCTTCTGTTCGATCATTTTCCGAATGCTCATTTGAATTCTCCTGAATCTCTTTCCTAGAGAGATTCTCTTTCAAACATCTATAAGTGCAAGTCTTTGTTTTTGACAAAACCTCGCAAACTTAACCTGTATATAGTATAGCAAATTATGTAAAAAAAGTCAAGAGCCCAAGTGCATATTATGCAAATGGGCCCTTAGTGGCTCAACTGAGCCGTATTTTGGCAAGATACTTTGAGCAAGTACCCCGCGATCATCTTGGCGAATTCCCTTCTCCGTCGATAGGTTACGACATGATAAGGGGGCAGAATGAAGTGATTTTCGGGTCGACCGTAGGTCGTGTATTGCCTGAAATCTTTTGGTTGGGCGATCGTGAGTCCAGTTTCAGAAAGCTTTTGACAGTCTTTCTTCCACTTGGTTAGCCCGATCTTGTATCTAAATAAGTCAGACTGAAAATCTGACGATGTGTAGACATGTCCCTCAAAAGAGTCTACCCAAGAATCCTTTAGAGCTTTTTGAACGCCCGGGTCCAGATTGAACGTATCAATCGTGACCGGGTAGCGTGGAACCGATGGCAAGAAAAACACTCCATCGGCAAAATGTCGCAGATCAACCTTGGTGTCGATGGCCGACAAAAAGACCAACCCGTAAGGATCAACCCCCAGTCGTTCTAGTTCCCGTTTGACCTCGAGCCAAAAAAGCTTGCCAACAAGAACTTCGGGGTAACGAGCATAAGAATCCCTAATGAGAGCTCTCACATCCTCGTCAAAATCGGGCCTCTGGTCCCGAAACTTTTCCACCAATTTCTCGCCACTAGAGTGGCGCCCGAAGACAGCGTCTTCGAGATCGGACCCACTCCTGAAAATCATTATAATGTACTCTCCTCTTTACAGAGTAACAAACATATGGTTTTAAGTCAATCCCGTAGTAGATTTTGGCATTATGACAAAGTCACAGCACGAAGTGCAATGCCAAAATTCACTACGGGATCAACCTTTACTGTTTACCCCTGTTTTTCCAACTATTGATAGTGATCAAAAGAGTCGAACCAATGAATATAGACGAATAAGTACCAATAAATATACCGATCAAAAGCGCGAGATTAAAATTCTTTATGGTTTCAGGACCAAAAATATAAAGCACCAAAATAGCGAGCAGTACAGTGAGCGAAGTGTTGATGGAACGCACAAAAGTTTCGTTGATACTCTCCCCCACTATAGTTTCAAAACTTTTCTTGTTCCCAGTATTTTCGTTTTTGTGCAAATTTTCTCTCACTCTATCAAATACCACGATAGTATCGTGCACCGAGAAGCCCAGTATCACAAGTAGAGCGGTGACAAAAAGTGTATCGACTTCAAATCCATAAAAATGTCCGAGAATCGCAAAAATACCAGTTGGCACCAAAACATCATGGAGCAAAGCCAAGACGGTGACGATACCATAAACCCAAGACGAAACCGGTTTGGAAACTTTGCGGAAAGCAAAAGCAATAAAAAGCACGATAGCCAAAAGAACCAAAATAATAGAAATGAAAGATTTTTGGATAGCTTCTTTGCCCAAAATCGGCCCAATTGTGCTAAAAGTTTTTTCAACTGGAGTGTATTTACCACTCAAAGAAAGACCTTGAACGATAGAATTCTTTTGATCTTGAGATATTTCTTTAAGTCTTATGAAAAAACCTTCACCTGACGATCTGACTGATGCGTCTTTGAAATCTAAATCGTTTAAAACTTTACCCACTTCTTCGTTGGTTGGTTTATTGCCGACAAAAGAAACATCAAGCAAACTCCCTCCAACAAAATCAATACTAGGCTTAAGACCCCAAAAGAAAATAGCAAAAATTGAGGCAGCCACCAAAATTATGGACAATGAGAAGAATATTTTTCTGTATTTTACTATAAACATGTTTATTTTTCTTCAGAACTAATAGCGAATAATATGGTACGAGTGGCTGTCACTGCAGAAAACATTGAAACCAAGACGCCAATCAAAAACACCAAAGCAAAACCTTTGATAACCGGAGTAGAAGCCAGATAATACAAAATCACGGCCGTGATAATACTGGAAAGATTGGAATCACGGATAGAGCTCCATGCCCGGTGAAAACCTTCTTTCAAAGCGTCATATTTATTTTTGCCTCTTTTTAATTCTTCTTTAGTCCTTTCAAAAATTAAAATGTTGGCATCTACCGCCATACCAATAGAAAGGATGAACGCCGCAATGCCAGCCGCCGTCAAAGTCACTGGTATAAGTTTGAATAAAACCAAATTGATAACTGTGTATATCGCCAAAGCGAGCACCGCCACCAATCCTTGGAAACGATACCAACCGATCAAAAACAAAGCCACCACAATGAAGGCAAAAAGTCCGGCTTTGACGCTGTCGTTTACTGCTTTGTCTCCCAAAGTGGCGCCGATCGTTTCGGTGCTGACCAAACTTATAGGCATAGGCAAAGCTCCATAATTTAAATCGCGAACTACCTGCTTGGCTTGATCAGGAGTGAAGTCTCCCGTAATAACGGCTTCGCCACCTTTTATTTCTTCTCTTATATAAGGAGCTTCTATCAAATTACCATCCAAGAAAATACCCAAAACATTGCCTGTATTTTCTCTAGTGATTTTAGCAAAAAGATCTGCTCCTTCTTGATTAAATTTCAAACCAATAACTGGCTTGCTGGCAAAATTTTGATCAAATTGAATGCTGGCTTTTTGCAACATTCGGCCTGTAAGTCCGGTATCAGAAAACATCTCGGGTTGAAAAGTTGCACTAGGATCATTTTTAAAATTGGCTTCAGCTTCTTTAGACAGAAGTTTAAAATCCAAAGCCGGAGTCTCGCCTATTTTTTTGATAGCTTCATTTATATCAGTTACTCCTGGCAATTCCACGATAAGTCTCTGCTCAGCCACATTGCCCCCAAAAACTCCACCTTGCTCAACTTGGATAATCGGTTCAGAAACTCCAAAGATATTGATGCGTCTTTCGATGACATCACGCAAAGATTGCATAGCCGAAGAAATATCTCCGCTTTGAACTTTAGAGGTATCGGCCCTATAAACCAAGTGAGTTCCGCCTGATAAATCTAGGCCCAATTTGAATTTGCGACTAGAATCGGGATTTTGAGTATTCCAGACAAAAAAACCGGCCGCTACCGCAAGTGCTACCATTATTATTGCCCAAAATCGGTATTTAGCCATATTGGCTATAGGATATATGAAATCAGCCAAAAAGACAACTATACCCCACTCCTCGACAAAAGAGCTTTGATGGTTTTAATGGCGATTTTAAAATCGAGCATCAGAGAGCGGTTTTTGATGTAATAAAGATCATAAGAGAGTTTGCGGCGAGTTTTTTCGCTATCAGCTACCCCTTTAGGTGGATCGCTATGATAAAGCTGAGCCCAGCCCGAAAGTCCGGGCTTAATCAAGTGGCGGATATTATAATACGGTATTTCAGATTCATAATTTTTAACTAAAGCTGGGATCTCAGGCCGAGGTCCGATCATAGACATATCGCCTTTGAAAACCGCCCAAAGTTGAGGCAACTCATCTATCCTTAATTTTCTAAGCCATTTACCAACTTTTGTTATTTTTTTATTTTCTGAATTAGCTGATGAATCAGTCATCGTCCTGAATTTTTTTACTTTTATTATTTTATTATTTTTACCAATCCGCTCTTGTTCAAAAAATATACTACCCCCATCATCAAGCTTAATCAAAATATATACAAATGGATAAAAAATTAGAGATATTACACCCACAATGAAAGCAAGCGTGATATCCATTATTCTTTTCAAAATGTCATGCGTGGCTCGGGTTTCAGTAGAAATGTTTTCCAGAAACCAATTGTATCGCACCAAAGAAAGTGGTACTCGATCAAAAATATCTTCGTAGACTTTATACATATCTATAAATTTCACTTTAGAAAAAATGAGATTATAAAGATGGGGTAATATCGGCTCTACTAAACCACTTTTCAAATCTACCGCAATCAACTGAACTTCTTCAGAATAAACTCTAGAAAGGATTTCGTCTTGGAAATCTACCCCCGTCACCCGGTTGAGATCAACTGAAGATATAAATTGCAAACCATAACGCGGATTATTGTTGACCTCTTCCAAAAGTTCTTTCATCTCTTCCCCACCACCAACGATGATACCTTTTTGTTTTGAAAGTGGATGCAAAACTCTATCGCCATAGATCCGCCACACCAAAATAAAACTAAAAGAAATCACTAAATAAACAAAAAGATTTGTCTTGGGTGCGATACCAAAATATGGAATAAAATAAAAAAACAAAACCGCAATAAAACTATTGGCGATTTGAGCATTAAAAACTGTGTTTGGTAAACGGCTTTTTAAAAGTAAAGTGTGTTTTTCGTAAAGTCCGGATATAAAAAACACCAAAACCCATACTCCGATGATTATCGTAAACGGCCAAAAATGCAAACTCCAAGATTCAACCGATGGAACAGTCCAGTAACGTAAAGTCAAAGCTGACCAAAGCGAAAAATACAAGAGCAATATATCGCCCAAAAATAATGCCATGGTTTCCTTTTTGCCAGATATGGTCATATTAAAGAGATATAATACAATAACTGGAAATTTTAATCAATCTGTGCAAGAATTTCATATTATATGCAAGAAAAGAAAAAGATTTTATACGTCATAACCAAAGGCAATTTCGGCGGCGCCCAGAGATATGTTTACGATCTGGCCACTTCCTTACCCAAAGAAAAATTTGAAGTTTTAGTCGCCCATGGTGAAGGACAAGAATTATCAAACCTACTCAAAGAAAAACAAATCAAATCAATTAAGCTAGACAAACTGGTGCGTGAAGTAAAATTTTTTGACGAATTCAAAGTATGCAAAGAGTTGATCCGACTGATTCGTTTCGAAAGGCCAGATGTCATTCACTTGAATTCTTCTAAAATTGGAGGGGTTGGTGCGGTGGCAGGCACAATAACCCAGCTACTTGAAAAAAATTACAGGCCAAAAATTATTTTTACTGCTCATAACTGGGGATTTAATGATAACAATCGATCCTCTTTTGAAAAACTTTTTTATTATATGAGCCATTGGATAACATTGATGCTCTGTCACCAGGTCATTGCGGTATCAGAAAAAACAAAAAAAGATGTATGTTTCCTTCCTCTCATTAAAGGCAAAATAACTGTTATTTACAACGGTATTGATAATTTTGAAATTTTATCCAAAACAGAAGCTCGATCAATTTTGGCTGGTTTAAAAACCGATAAAACTATTATTTTTTCTATTTCAGAACTTCACAAAAACAAAGGTTTGGACTTAGCGTTGAGAGCTATAGCTCTTTTACCCAAAGAAGCCAAAGAAAAAATAATTTATGCTATAACTGGTGATGGAGAAGAAAAAGAAAATTTAAAAAATTTGGCCAAAGAATTAGGAATTGAAAACATAATTAATTTCTTGGGTTTTGTACCAAACGCCAAAAAGCTTTTGGCCGGTAGCGATATATTCATGTTGTCTTCTCGAACTGAGGCCTTCCCTTATGTTATTTTAGAAGCTGGTTTTATTGGTTTGCCAATCATAGCGACCAGTGTCGGTGGCATCCCTGAAGTAATCAAAGACATGCAAAATGGTATTTTGGTACATCCCCAAAATCCCAAGGAAATCGCCGAAGCGATTTTATACTTGCTAGACCATCCAGAAAAATCCCAAGAATTTGGCGAAGAAATCAAAAAAACTATTTCCAATTTTTTCTCTTTAGAAAAAATGTTAAACGAAACTATTCGTTTATACCAATAATTTCATTTTTTGCTTCATTTTTATTTATAGCTCCAGAATAAGAAGACTGGCCCATCAGTATCCCCAGCCCCAAAAATTCAGCGAGCATATGAGAACCTCCATAACTCATAAACGGCATAGTGATCCCGGTCACCGGCAGAAGCCCGACATTCATACCTACATGAATAACAAAATGAGAAAAAAATATTGCCGAAAGTCCTAGCCCGTACAAAGTTTCAAAGTTAGTAGCTCCTTTTTTGGCAATATCAATGATCCGCCAAAAAACGACTCCATACAAAATAAACATCACTACCACTCCAACGAAACCCCATTCTTCACTAAAGGCGGCAAATATAAAATCGGTCTCATATTCTGGCAAAAATTCCAATTTGGATTGACTCCCAAGCCCCACACCCTTGCCCCAAATTTGCCCAGAACCGACAGCAATAGTTGATTGGTAGGCATTGTAGCCACTACCAGTGAGATCGGTCAATGGATTCACAAAAGAAATTATTCTAGCTTTTTGATAATCTTTGAAAACAAAAAACCATAACCCGCCAAAAGCCAAAATACCAATGAAGAAAACGGCGATCAAATGTTTTTTTGATATACCGGAAAACAAAACCATAGCTAGCCATATAAAAAAGATAATTATGGCTGAACCAAAATCTGGCTGCAAAAAAACCAACATGAAAATTACAAATGTATAAAATCCAGAAATAAGGATATGTCTTATGTTGGCGATTTCGATATGTCTACGACTAAAATACTTAGCCAAGAGCAAAACCAAAACTATTTTAACGAAATCTACTGGTTGGAAAGCAAAAGCTCCAAAATTAAACCAACTTTGAGCGCCTTTGAATACTGAACCCAGGACAAACAAAAACAAAAGCACTACGCAAGAAACAATAAAAATAGATACCACCGAACTTGTTCGTCGTAAAAAACGCCAATCAACCAAACTGGCCAAAAGCAAAGCAACAACCGAAATACCCAACCATATTATTTGTCTGACAAACAAAGTACTACCACCAACCCCTGTATGGGCTGGCAAAAAAGAATTCATAGTCAAAATACCGGCAACCGATATGAAAATCACTGACCCAAAAAGTAGCCAGTCTATGTTTTTAAAAAAGCGTGTCAAATATTTTGTATGTTATCTCTATCCTAGCTGGCATCTCTTTACATATATCAGATGAAATATTTTTGTAAATAGTTTCTAAATTTAAAGCCGAGGGAGCAAAAAAATAATTATCTGGTGAGGAGGCAATGCTTTTCAAAAAAGCTTCGTTTATTTCTTTACCCAAACCGATAGTATAGATAGAAATACCATCTTTTTTGATATTTAAAGATTCACTCAAAGCCAAATCTTCGGCGTATTTTATATCTTCGGCTTCAGTCCCGCTCTTTGGATTTTTGGGATTGGTGGCCACCCCATCAGTCAAAAGAACCATTATTTTTGAAGATTTATCATCCGCTCGAGCGGAAATTAATTCTTGCCAACCAGCCCGTAAAGCTTCATAAATATTGGTATACTGGGTACTGCTAGCGATTATGGCCACTGAACCAACCGATTGTTTAGCCAAATTGAAATCAGAAGTAAGATTCAAATCTATCGGATCTTTGACTGTATTAGCGAAAGAAACCATGCCTATTTTATCCTTCAATTTCAATTGATCAACGAAAGTAGTGGCAGCTCCTTTGGCCGAAGTGAGCGGTTCCGGCGGATTCAAACCCAGAGAAGACATCGAGCCCGACCGATCTAAAAGCAACATAACATCTGAATTTTTTTCACAGACTCGAGAGCCCAATTCAAAGGGTTTAGGCCAAGTGAAAAACACACTCGCTTCTTTATCTTTTGGTAAAGTCTCTACGAAGGTTCTAGAAGCAGCAATAGCATTGTCTGCCCCATCAAATATGACTGCTATCAATTCAATATTTTTTATTTCTCCAGTACTGTTATTTTTGACACTGGCTTCAACCCTCGGAGAACTTTCTATTTTTAGAATCGGACTGTTTGTGACGCTTATTTTTTCTCCTGTTTCTTTATTTTTATTCCATATTATATTTGTGCCCAGTTCGAAAATAGCTCTCTTAGGTTTTGAAGTTCCTTTATTTAAAATGTTGCCTTCAAAAATACCGACGGTTTTGTTTTTGGGCAAGATAGTAGCACCCTCCCTTTTTTCTAAAACTTTATTATTTTCATCGTATACAGTAAACGTATACGGAACATAGTTGGCATCAACATTTATATTTGGATTTTCTACATAAACCAAAGTACTCCAAACTCCTGGTGAAATTTCAAATAAACGTGGCCCCCATTTTACGATTGGTTTTATAACGTCAGCCGAACAAACCAAAGTACAAGAGCCCCCACAATCAATCCCCAACTCATCACCATTTTTAGTTTTATCAAAGCAAGTCGGAACTTGATACCAAAATTTCCAAAATATAGCAAAACCAACAGATGCCAATATCAAAATCACCACCCCCAAATAAATTGATTTTCTTCGAGATGCCCAGTCACTCATACATACTAGTATAACAAAAAACTCCCAACTAGTGTGGGAGTTTTTTGAGAATTAAAAAGTTGAGAACTCTGTGCTGGCGGCTACCTACTCTCCCCTTGCGAGTACCATCGGCACTACCGGGCTTAACTTCCGTGTTCGGAATGAGAACGGGTGTGACCCCAGCGTTAAACCACCAACACACAAATCTCAACTTTTACTTTTTAAATTTCACTCAACAGACCGCTCTTTCGAACAGTCTCATGTGGCAGGACAAATTTCAAAAGAAAAAGTGTATTTTCGAATTTCCTAATAGAATCGGAAAATTAGTACGCCTCGGCTCAATGTGTTGCCACACTTACACCTAGCGCCTATCAACGTGATCATCTCTCACGATCCTTAACGATTCCTAATCTTGGGGATGGCTTCCCTCTTATATGCTTTCAGAGGTTATCCAAACCCGACTTAGCTACCCTGCGGTGCTCTTGGCAGAACAGCAGGTACACCAGAGGTCAGTTCAACTCGGTCCTCTCGTACTAGAGTCAAATCCCCTCAAGAATCAACGCCTGCAGTAGATAGGAGACCAACCTGTCTCACGCATGATATCGTTTATTACTAAACGCATTGGACTATAGCTTATTCTTTTTTAAGAACACTGACGCTTAGTCTCTACAAGTCTCTTTCGAGTTCTCTCGGTATTACCCCAATGGGGCTTCACCGATTTTAGTCAGTTTAATCACAAAATAAATTTGTGACCGCCGTGATTTGATTTTATCTACTTAACTTAATCATGAAGCCTTGAGAGCTTCATAATTTTCAAAACAAAAATATTTTATAACAGTAAATTTACGTCCCTACATCATTTTGTAAAAACAAAATGATCGGGCGAACATTTACAAAGTAAATGTTTTAGCCTCTGAGGATTCAGATTGTGGAGAAGACAATACAACTAGCAAGCTAGTAGATTGAACTTCTCCACGGTCTGAACCCAGCTCGCGTATCTTTTTAAATGGCGAACAGCCATACCCTTGGGAGCTTCTCCACCCCCGGGATAAGATGAGCCGACATCGAGGTGCCGAACACTGCCGTCGCTCTGGACGCTTAGGCAGTACCAGCCTGTTATCCCCGGAGTAGCTTTTGTCCGATAAT
>Ga0172379_10004260_pt1 | contig 21443 bp, 21 predicted proteins | sample GrowelOW334metaG_FD_119756 | JGI IMG/M metagenome (GOLD analysis project Ga0172379, IMG submission 119756) | Groundwater microbial communities from an aquifer near a municipal landfill in Southern Ontario, Canada - Groundwater well OW334 metaG | ecosystem: Environmental > Aquatic > Deep... | reverse complement strand
GGAGGCGTTGGTGTCGTCGCAGTCCGTGTTGTCCGTGACGTAGCCGTCCGTGGCCCCGCAGGCCTCGAGCGTGACGGCCGGATCGCCGTACCCGTCGCTGTCGGTGTCGGCGTACCAGGTGGTCGTTCCACCCTCGTCGATGCCGTCGACGCAGTTGTTGTCCAGCCCGTCGCAGACCTCGGTGGCGCCCGGGTTGATCGCCGCGCTCGTGTCGTCGCAGTCCGTGGCGTCCAGGACGTAGCCCGTGGGCGCGGTGCAGGACTCCATGGTGTCACCCGCGTTGCCGTAGGTGTCGCCGTCGTCGTCCGCGTACCAGGTCATGACTGCGCCGTCCTCGTCGATGCCGCCGTCGCAGTCGTCGTCGACGCTGTTGCAGGTCTCGATGGCGCCGGGGTGGACCTCCGAGTTGTCGTCCGCGCAGTCCGCGGCCGGAAGCGTCGACCTGAAGGGGTCGGCGGGGTCCGTGACGTACTCGATCAGGTTGAAGTACGCCAGGATGCTCACGTCACCGCCCGTCGCCGCGACGATGGCAGCCTCGGAATCGGGCGTGCACATGACGAACTCGTCCACGGCGCCGTCGCCGTTGAGGTCCGCGAACGCGCCGTCGCCGTCGAGGTCGAGGCCGTACCAGTTGTCGATCGTGCTGGGATCGTCGCAACCGATCAGGCCGTCGCAGTCGTAGTCGATGGTGTAGGTCGCGAGCTCGGTGGCGCCGGGGTAGATCTCCGCGTTGTCGTCGTTGCAGTCGACGCTCACCGGGAAGCCGTCCCCGTCGTTGTCCGGGCTGTCGTACCCGATTCCATCGCCGTCGATGTCGCGATCGAAGGTGGGACCGCAGGCCGCGGAGGAGATGGAACAGGCGATGATGACCAGAGGAAGGAAGGAACGCATTGCTGAAGCACTCCGTAGTGCGAGAACTCCGTTGAAGACGACGAGGCGAAGTGCCAAGTCTCTTTCGCAGGAGGGAGTTTTTTACAGGAAAACCCCAAAAGTGTCAAGGCCTGGACGGGATTTTCGCATAAAACCCAAAGAAAAACCGCGGTTCCAGGCGGAATCGCGGATGGGCAACGGGCGTTCCTCCCTATCCGGAGGTGAACCCGTTGCAGTTGCTGTCGAACCCGGTGGAGCCGCCGTCGTAGGCGCTGTCGTAGGCGCCGGGGTACACCGTGGCGTTGCTGTCGTTGCAGTCGCCGTCCCCGACCACGTATCCGCCGGGGCAAACGGCGTCGTCGTAGACGACCACGCAGTCGTAGGCATCACCGTACAGGTCGCCGTCGTAATCCCGACAGCAGGTGACCTCTGGGCTTTTGTCCTGGCCGTCGCAGTTCTGGTCCAGGCCATCGCCCGGAAGCTCAGCAGCCCCGGGGTTCACGGTGTCGTTGACGTCGTCGCAGTCGAGGCCGTTCGCGACGTAGCCGTCCGGCGGGTCGCAGGCGACCACGTAGCTCGAGAGCGCGGCATCGCCGTAGCCGTCGAGGTCCGCGTCTACGATCCAGACGGTCGAATCCGTGGCCTCCTCGTCGACTTCGACATCGCAGTCGTCGTCGATGCCGTTGCAGGTCTCCATGGCGCCGGGGTGGACCTCCGAGTTGGCGTCGTCGCAGTCCGTGGCATCGGCCACGAGCCAAGGGTCGACGCCGCCGCAGATCGTCTGCACGGCCTGGGCCAGGTCGCCGAACCCGTCGCCGTCCATGTCCGCGTACCAGGTCTGGCCCGCGGACTCGTCGACTTCCCCGTCGCAGTCCTGGTCCGCGGCGTCGCAGACCTCGGGAGCGCCCGGGTAGGTGGTGGCGAATGCGTCGTCGCAGTCCGTGGCGTCGTCCACGTAGCCGTCGGGCTGGACGCAGGCCAAGGTGGTGACCGTGGCACTGCCGAAGCCGTCGCCGTCCGCGTCGCGATACCAGGCGACCGCATCGCACGGCGGAAGCCCCGTGTCCTCGATCTGCCCGGTATCCGTGGCAGCGGAGTCCCACCAAGGAGGTGGGGACAGGATGTACGACGGGCCGCAGGCCGCCATCATCGTGGCGACAAGGGCCGCAAGAAGAAACAGGATGGTAGCCCGCATGGGCCCTCCAGGGTTTATGGGATCCGCGCTCAAGTCACTGGCCCGCGGCGGCCGGATGGAAAAGATCGTGACCTGATTCCCTCCCTATCAGGACGCGAAATACCAAAAAATGGGTAGAAAACGAGAGGCCGTAGTATCACGGACCCGGCAGACTGTCAAGGACGGAGTAACAAAAAATGGCTTAAAAAAGCCAAAAGCCCGGGGGACGGACGCGCGCAGAGCATGCGCACGCCAATCCCCTCGGGCCTGTCCGACCTCAGAAGATGAGGCCGAGTTCCTTGCCGTCCTCACCGTCCCACTCGATGTCGAGCAGGTAGCTCCAGGGGGCGGTCTCGACGCAGAGCCCATGCGGGTCCTCGCGCGTCGCATAGCAGAAATCGAGGTTCTGCCACCAGTAGCTGTCCTTCTCCTGGGTCAACGTAAACCAGGTGGTGCAGCTATCGAGACCAACGAAGCTCACGACGTAGTATCCGGCGCTGTTCACGCCGAACGTCACGTTGTTGAGCCCGCAGGAGCTCCTGGTCTCGTACCCCTCGGCATCCTGGCCGAAGAGCGACGATTCCGTCCACACGTCCCCTCCCATGAGAAGGGTCTCGTAGGCACCGTCGGCGTCCACGTCCACGTAGCACGCGTCGGCAGACCCGGGACAGGACGCCACATCCTGGGCCTCATCGAACGCCAGGTCGCTGCCGTCGCAGTCCTGGTCGATTCCGTCTTCCACAGTCTCGGTGGCGCCCGGGTGCACGTCCGGGTCGGAGTCGTCGCAGTCGACCGACTCGCCGAAGCCGTCACCGTCCTCGTCCGTCTCGGGACACGCCAGGTCGCTGCCGGAGCAGTCCTGGTCCACGCCGTCGCCGCAGGTCTCGTGGGCGGCGGGGTTGACCGCCGCGCTCGCGTCGTTGCAGTCCGTGCTGTTGAACGACCAGCCGGCCGGCGCGACCGTGACGTCGCACGCGACCGACGAGCGCACGGCGCTGTCGCCGTACCCGTCACCATCGACATCCGCGAAGACCGTCGTCTTCGCGAATCCCTCGTCGACCGAGCCATCGCAGTCGTCATCGACGCTGTTGCAGGTCTCGGCCGCGCCCGGGTGCACCGCCGCGCTCGCGTCGTTGCAATCGGACTCGACGCAGGTGCCGTCGCCGTCGCCGTCCGTGCAGGGCGGCTCCACCGGCTCGGTGCCGGTGTCCGCAACGCCCGTCTCGACGGGCTCGGCGCTGTCGCCCGTGTCGGTGGGCTCCACGCCCGTGTCGGCCGCGGACCCGGTGTCCTCGACCGGCCCGACGCCCGTGTCCTCGACGCCCGTGTCGGTGGGCTCGGCGCTGTCGCCCGTGTCGGTGGGCTCGACCGGACACTCGACGACCGTACCGTCGCAGTCCTCGTCCACCCCGTTGCCGCAGATGTCCACGGCACCCGGGTTCACTGCCGACGCGAAGTCGTTGCAGTCCCCGCCCTCGACGCAGTAGCCGTCCTTGTCGGCATCGATGCAGCCGACATCGGTGTCGGCATCGCCATCCGCGTCGGAGTCGGCGTCGGCGTCCGTATCCGAATCGGCGTCGGAGTCGGCGTCAGCATCCGCATCGGCGTCAGCATCCGCATCGGCGTCAGCATCCGCATCGGCGTCAGCATCCGCGTCCGCATCAGCATCCGCATCGGCATCCGCGTCCGTGTCCGCGTCGGTGTCGCCGTCGGCATCCGTATCCGAGTCGGCATCCGCGTCCGTGTCGGCGTCCGTGTCCGATCCGGCGCTGTCGCCGGTGTCGGTCACGATCGGAGACGCGGTGTCCGGAGCTTCATGGTCGTAGGATGGCTCGCCGCAAGCGGCGAGAATCATGGCCGCAACGGCCATCAGAAACTTGTGCATGGAATCTCCCTTTCGGAGGTGAAAGATCGCTCAGAAAGCCCCGCAGGGGCGCATGAGCACGAACCCGACATGGGCGCGCGCTCGCTTCCGGCCCCTTGCGGGAAGCCGGCGGTCTGCAGCAATCGCAGCCGGAGGTCGTTCTGGAGGGGGCGTCACAGATGTACGTGGTCGTCACAGATATACAGATGGTACGGATCTACTGATCAGACATGAGGAAAATCATCTCGGCGGGGTACGGGAACGACCCAGCCATTTACCCCGTGTTTATCATCTGTAGATCTGTAAAGATCCGTATATCAGTGACGATCGCCAGCGTTTCCAGACCGTTCTCCGGCTCAATTGCGGAGAAGAAATATACCATAAAATGGGGGTTTTGTCAAGGTATTGATGGGTTTCGTCACGGATTACGGATTTCGCCGGATGTACGGATTAGATGCGAAATAGACCATCACGGCGGGGTGCGAGTTTGTCCGGCTCCGACGGAAACCATCCCGGCGGGGTGCAGGGACACCGCCTGTCCGTAATCCGTAACGACCTCCTCGTGCCTGATCCGTATATCCGGCGAAATCCGTAATCCGTGACGACCCCCTCCTCAACGAAAAACGCTCCCGACAGGGCGAGGAGCGCTCGAAAGCAGTTCCTCTCTCCGTCAGGAGCGAGCGTCCGGGCACCATGCCCGGTGAGGTGGTCGGCGTGATTTTTCCTCCCTGCTTTCGAGCGTCCTCGCGAAGTCGCGAGACGTTTTTCCAGAAGCTCTAGATGCAGCCCCCGTAGCTGGCGAGGTAGAGAACCTCGCCGATCGCGCCGAGCGAGCAGCCCGTGTCGTACGGGAACGACACGATCAGCGACGTGACGTCTACGCCGTCGAGGTCCGCCTCGAAGTACGAGGTGGCCGGCGCGCAGCCGCCGTGACCATCTCGATACCCGAGCCAGTTGTCGTCGACGCCGTCCCCGTTCTGGTCCTCGGCAGTGTTGAAACGGACCGAATGGGAACACGTCAATGTGGCCGTGATGGTGACCTCATCGCCGTAGGTCCCATCGTGGGCCGTGAGGCCCGACCACCCGGAGCACGCGGCGGGATCGTCCCCGGCGCAGGTCCCGAGGTTCCCGACGGCCCACCGGCTGGTGTCGAACATGACGTGCACGGTCAGCACCGCGCTGTCCGGCACCTCGACGGGACACTCGGTGTCCGCGCCGTCGCAGTCCTCATCGATGCCGTTGCCGCAGATCTCGCCGGCGCCCGGGAAGGTGACGGAGCTGGCGTCGTCGCAGTCGTCCCCGATGCCGTCGCCCCACCCGTCGCCGTCCGCGTCGACGTACCGCTCACCGGTATCCCCGGTGGCGTCGGAGTCCGCGTCGGAATCCGTATCCGCATCGGCGTCCGTGTCGGAGTCGCTGTCCGCGTCGGAGTCGGAGTCGCTGTCCGCGTCGGCGTCCGCGTCCGTGTCCGCGTCCGCATCCGTGTCGCTGTCGGCATCGGAATCGGCGTCCGTGTCCGAGTCGCTGTCCGCGTCCGTGTCCGCGTCGACCTCTGTGTCGCCGGTGTCCACATCGGCACTGTCGCCGGTGTCGACGCAGCCCTGCATGTCGTAGCTGGGGTTGCAGGCGGTAAGGACGACCGCCATCATGGCCACGAGAGCCAACAACAAGTACTTGAACATTCGCATGACTTCCTCGCTTCCAAAGTGCCCCGCAGGGGCGATGAAACACGGCTTGCCCGGGATGGGTCAAGCGCGTGAGTTCCGGCCCCTTGCGGGTTGCCGGTTCCTGCATTTCAAGCAGGAAGAACCTAGGGGTGAAGATACAAGATACAAATTCTTGATATTTCCTACCTAGATTTTTCCTGCCTGAATGAAAACAGGTATTGTAAGGAACGCCTTACCCTAACAGCTTTTGACGATTTTGTCAAGAGGAAATAGCCAAAAATTGGCTTAAACATCGCATAAAACGAAAAACCTGATGGAACGAATTCCACCAGGCAGGATCCCGCCCAGGAGCGCTCTTGTCGAGCAACTCCCGGACGGGACAGTTTCCACTGGGCGAAGGTGACCAGCCTCCGCTACTCGCCGTCCGCGGGGGGGACGGGCCCCATCACCGGCGCCGGGTTGTAGGGGACCACGTCGATGGTCGCGATCTCGTCGAGCGGGGCCACGCGGACCGGGGCGCGGGCGACGGTCAAGCCGCCCGTGAAGATGCCGGCCGTTCCCTGGTGGAACGAGTTGTTCGTTCCGTACTGCTCGGCGATCACCGCCGCGCTCCCCGTGACCCCCACGCGCCACTTCGACGCAGGGGAGGTCAGGAAGACCTCCAGCTTGGCGCCGCCGCCGAGGCCGGAGGAGCTGACAGCCGGGACGAACAGCGTCTCGTCCGACATGGCCGAAAGCTCACCGACGCCCTCGAGGGCGATCGAGGCATGGGTTCCGACCTTCCCGATACCCACGGCCACGAGGCCGAGGGTATGCCCCATGTCGCCGCCGTCAGAGGCCCGGCTTCCCTGGCCGCCAGCGAAGGTCGCGTAGACCTCCGCCCCAGACCAGGCCTGGCCGATCGTCAGAGCGAGACCGTTGAAGGACCCGTGGTCCGCACGGACGAGGGGCCCGCCCGAGAACTCGTAGTTGGGGCGGCCGGTGATGAGCCCGACGATGGACTCGATCTTGAACTCCGGACCCGACATGTCGTAGGCGTCCTGGGCCGTCTCGATGACGGTCAGGCGCGTGCCCTGGGCGCGGACGTTCTCCGTGACGTCCTCGAGGCCCTGTTCCACCTTCGTGACCCGGTCTCCCAGGTCCGAGTTGGCCTTGGCCAGGCGCTTCTCGACGCCTTCATCTGCCTTGTCCCAGGCCCAGGTGCCATCCGAGCCCTGGATCTTCACGACCAGGTCCACGATCTGGCTCCGGACCTTGGCCAGGCCCGAGGCGTTGGCCTGGTCGGCCCGAGTCTGGACGCCCAGGGAACGGCTCCATCCGAAGCCGTAGGCCTTGGCCGGGTCCGTCGGGATGCAGCCCCACCGGCCGTGGCCGATGGGACCCCAGACGAAGCCGTCGACTTCTTCGGCGAATCCGCCTTCGGCGAGGCACTCGTCGACGAGCGCCATGTAGGCGATCGCCTTGGGGGACTCGGGGTCGCCGTCGCCGGCGGCCGCCTTGGCCTCCTCGTACTCGGCATCATCGCCGGTACCGTTGCAGTCGTTGTCCTTGCCGTCGCCGAGGATCAATGGGAACGCCGCCCCGACGGTCGGGTCGTCGTCCTTGCAGTCCACCTTGGCCGGGTCCGAGTCGTTCTTGTACCCCTCATCCCCGTCGCCGTCCTCGCACTGGTCGGTGCCCTGGGTGGCGCCGGCCGCGGGGGTTCCGCACGTGCTCGGAAGTGGCGGCTCTTCGGCCATGGCGGCCGAGGAGGCGAAGATGGTGGCGAACAGGGCGATGTTTCCGTAGTTACGCATGGAGTGCTCCTTTCTGGAGTCTCTGGGGGAAGAAGCCCCGGCGATGCCGGGTTCGCGGTTGCAGGGACCTTCCCTGCCGCCGCTTTCCCGACAACCGGGAAACCTATTCCGTGGATATTTGGAACGAACGTGTTGTCGATCCACGGGCAGGGAACGGGTTACGAATCTACGAATAGGCTACGAAACTACGAATGTTGTTTTGTGAGCTATTCTGTTGGTCGTAAACCACTTCCTGACCGTGGGCTCGAGTGGTTCGACGTCACATCCAGGCACAAGGAGGAGGTGTGCCTGGCAGACATCGAACCGCTTGGGTCCGCGGAAAAGGCGAAATCGTCCTTTTTGCGAAGGGTGCATAATAGCATGAGTTGAACGGATTGTCAAGGGGAGAATGGAGAATTCCGCAAAATTTGTTAGGAAAATTCAAAAACCCGCTCGGAGAGCCAGGCCTTGCATTCGCGACAAGGAGGAGTCATCACGACGCCGGTCCTGGCCCTCTAAGCGGGCTTTTATGTGTGTATTGCGTTGGTTGGTAGGGTACCTCCTGGAATGGAGGGTGGTCAAGGTAGGGTAGAAAATTTCAAGAACCAAGAACCAAAAACTAAGGCACTTTTTGAAGAATTGATGAAAGCATTAGACCTCTTCTTCATGAATTAACTGATGTTTTCTTCGATGATTTTCGAATCCCATGAGCACGAAGCCTGCGCCGATCAGACCTCCGAGCACGAAGCCGGAGACTGCGTTAGCCGGGATGTTCGGGCGCACGGGCCAGCGCGAGTTGAGCGGGGCGTCGATGAGTTTGACCTGCACGTTGTCGCCGGAGGTGTACTCGCCCACCTTTTGCGTGAGCACGTAGGAAACCGCGCGCGCGAGCTGCTCGGCCTGCACCACGTCGCGGTGGTACGCGGTAATGGTCAGAAGTCCGGACCCACGCGCTACTGTAGCATCGACAGTATGGCTCCATTCGCGGCGGCGCTTCGCATCCTGGGTCGGGAAGTACTGGCCGTCGATCGAAAATCCGGAGGTCATCACCTCGTCAAAAAACGTGGTGGTGTACACGATGGTCGAAAGATTCTCGGCAATGCGCTCCTCGGACCGGCTTGCGGTATATGCGTCCACGGACGATCCGACGTCCTGAAGCACCAGGAGCCGAACCGTGGAGGAATACTTGAGCGGCTGGATGAATGAAATGACGAGCGCGAGCACGAGGCCTACGAGGCAAAACGCGCCGATCGACTTCCATTGATCGATGAGAACGGACGTGTAGTTTGGTGAGGACATAGATGCTTATTGTAGCACGTAGGGGGAGGCTTAAGGGGGGGAAGGCAGAAGGCTTAAGGCTTAAGGGGGGTAAGAGTTGCTTTGACTTCGCGTTCGCCGGATGTGGAGATTACACGCAGGGTGATGATATCGCCTGGAGCGCGCGTCACGATGAACTCGTCGAGGGAACGGCGCGCGTCAACAGGCGTACCGTCCACGGACACAATGATGTCGCCAGGTACCAATCCGGCGTCGGCAGCCACACTTCCCTTTTTTACCGAGGACGACCCAAGGAGAAGCGCACCCTGGGAAAGTCCTAAGGTGTCGGATTCAGACAGGCCGAGGTTGCGCGACAAGTCTGTGGCAGCGACTCCGAGCGAAGCGCGGGTTGCATTGCCATCGCGCAAAACCGCGTTAAACGCGGAAAGAATTCCATCCGTCGGGAGGACAAGCGCCATGTTATCCCTGCTTCCCTCGATCAAGCCGACCAGCTCGCCGCGAACATTGACGACCGGAGAACCAAGGCGGGATCCGAGCGTCGCGTTGCCAAGCATAAGCCTGCGTTCCGGAACATCCGACGAAAGCGCTCCGGGTTCCCAATGGGCCTGCACGAAGGTTGTTGAAAACAGCGATGATCCGGACGGCGCCGCGAAGAGCTGGTCGCCGGGAACGAGGTCGAACCCGCTGCCAAAGGCGAATACCGGAAGGTTCGAGACATCAATTTTCACGAAGACTGCTCCCGTGGCAGGATCATCCGCATAATGCGTGATCGAGTACGGTTTTCCTCCAACCACCGCGACATCGCCGACCAGGTTCGGCAGGTGTTCCATCATGGTCACGATCCAACCGTCGGAAGTCAGCACGGCCCCGGACGCAATGGGGCTCGCGAACGAACCGACGGGATACAGGGTCGCAACGGCCGGGAGCGCGGCATCGGTCACGTCGTGCACGGCGTCCGCATAGGTCGTTGGCGTGGAACGAGGCAATTCGTCGGACAGGCGCGCCGGCGCCGTATACTCGCCGAGCATGCGCGCGTAGTCGGACAGATACCCGTAGGCAAGCGCGCATCCAAGCACGCCCGCGCCAAAACCGAGAACGATCGAGAGCGCGACTGTCCGCGCCGTAAGCTTCCATGTTGATTCCATAGGCTCTAAGTCCATTGCGACGTGCCGAGAATAAACGTGAGCAGCACGACGCCCGTGACAACGTAACGCCGCACGACGGGCCGCGACAACTTCTCAACAAAGCGCGCGCGGGTCAAGCCAAGAAAGAGGTAGGCGACAAGCGCGATGAACGCGGCGTTCGTATAAAATCCGGTCGGAAGATAGGTGACCGCAAGGAAAATTTCCGTTACAAGCAGGGCCCCGCAAAGCGCGAACGTCCTGGTACCCCGTGCATCCACCTTGCTGGCCCACAGCGTGCCGAAGGTCACAAAAAGCGTGATGCAAAAAAATGCCGGAGCCAGGAGCCAAAGCGGGGCGAGCTCGGCAAGAAACACGCGCGTGCCGAATGCGGCAACAGACGCGAAGAAGACGCTGGCCACATTGAGGACGAGCGAGAGATTCTCAATTGCGTACGTCTCGTAATTCACCGGGATGTGGACATAGGAAAACACGTGTTCCGCAAACGCAAACGTCAGCAGGGTGACGACCGCCCCAAGCGCCGCCTGGGCAAAGGACCGTTCGAGAAACAACATGAGCGCAAAGCTTGTGAGGAGAAACAAGAGCGGCGTGCCGCAGAGCATCCAAAACTGGAAGGACTTCGGGGCAAACCCGACCAGGCGCACAAACAGCGCGGCAACGACCACAAACGTCACAGCCATCACCAAAAGCGGAGGAAGCCGAAGGACAAGAAGTGCCGCGAACCCGAGGGCTGCGGACGCACCAATGGCAAACGTGGTGATGCGATGTAGGAGAATCATGCGTTTGGCAGCTTGATGATGAGCATCCCTTGCTCCAGGCGCAGGGACTCAATGGGAAACGATCCCCCGCCCTGCTCGACCAATTTGTCCAAAAGCGATTGCATCGCCGGACCCGCCAGTTTGTCACGCATCCATCCGGGCATGTTCCACGAGCCGACCGAAGCGGAATGAACCGAAATTTTTGGGACACCCGACTCAACGGACAATTCGAGAAGAGCAAGAATCGCTGTTCCGCTGGCATTGTCCGCGACCGGGAGGTACAGCTCGATCCCGGCGTTTGGAATCACGGCGACTTGAGAACGGTCCGCGTCGAAAAAGCGCTGTCCGTTCGTCTCGATTGAATCACGAAGCTCGGTTGTGAGCGTGGTTTCCGGAACGGAGACAAAGGAGTTATTGGCCTGTGCGACCGCGATGGTTCCGAAAGGCACACCCTCGCCAACGAACCGCGTGGGCTGCGGTTTTTCATACGCCCACGATGAAACCACGGGAATCACGACAAGGCCGGTCGAGGCAATGATCCAAACGACATATCCCACGAAAACGAGAAAGACGCAGAGGATGAAAAGGACGAATCGTGTCCGCCAGCCCATCCGCGGCTGTTCGTGATCGTTTCGTTCGTCTGCGGCTGAAAGATGCTTTTCAATTCTCGCCATAGGACTGAGGGTTATTCCGCAAGCCACGGATAATCCCCCACCAACTCCATGAGCTTCGCATATCCGCTGTCGAGCGAACCCTCTTCCCCGCGCAACCCATCGCGCATAAGCGTGAGCGAAACCGCAAGGCCAAGATGCACGTCCTTGTAGGCGGCCGGGACGGTTAGTTTCATGAGTCCGTTCAATCCGTCCTCCACGGCTACAAGCTTCGCGATGTCCGTTGGCGCGGCGTCATACGCTTGGAGAACCGGACCAATCACGCGCGATGCGTCCGCGCGGTAATCCGACTCGGTCATGGCCGGGGCTGCTGGTTCATCCGCGGACGGATGATTGGTTCCCGTCATGCCGGCGAGCATAAATGCGCCAAGGCCCAAGGTCGCGAGCGCAATAAGGAGCGGATAGAATGAGGTTCGATGACGGTTGAACATAGCTAGCGATTAGTATCGAGGCAAAAGAGGTCTTCGAGCGCGACCGAGCACATGGTTGCGACCGGAATGGAAAGCACAGCGCCCACGAACCCGCCAAGCTTCACGCCGACGAGCAGGGCCACGATGGACACGATGGGATTCAACCCCGTGACCTTCTGCATGACCTTTGGAACAAGAAGATGATTCTCGACCTGCTGGATGGCGAGGTACAAGGCGATCACGGCAAAGCCGATGAAAGGCGAGTGCGCGAACCCGACGATCGCGGCCGGAACAAGCGAAAGCGTCGGACCCACGTACGGCACAATCTCGAGAAGGCCAGCGATCACCGCAAACAAAAGTGCATACTTCACGCCAAGAAGCGAAAGCCCGAGGTATGCCGCAGAACCCACGATGATCCCGAGCAGGATCTGCCCTTGGAGCCAGGCGCCGATGCGCGTCTGCATCTTCGTAAACAACTGCGCGAGAAATGGCTGATATTCGATTGGCGCGAGATTCCGAAACAATTTGCGCGCGGTGTCATCCTCCACGACCATATAGAATGTGAGCACCAGCACCACCACGAGAGCCGCAAGCCCGCCAAGAAAGTCGCGTACCTGGCCGAATACGGCAGACACGGACGATGACTCACCACGTATAAATGAAAGAAAAACATCTTGCAGTACCCAGAGCAGGGCACGTGTATTCGCGAAGAGATCAGTAAGCGCGGGAATGGCAGCTGAGGAACCGAACAGCTGGATCGACTGCTCAATAACGACCGGGACAAGCAGGATCGCAACGGCGGCAATCAAACCGCCGAGCACGAGGTAGACGACAAGGACGGAAAGGACCCTCGGCACGTGACGGCGCGCGAACCAATCCGCGAACGGACGAATGAGCGCGGCCAGGAGCACGGCCGCGACAAGCATGGCCACGATGTCGCGGATGAGCCACAAAAACCACAGGCCAAGCACAACCAAAACGACCTTCGCGAGGGTCGTCCACGACACGTTGATGGTCTGCGGCGCGCGCTCCATAGAATGACGAAAGTATATCACAAAAACACACCGGATGTCCGGCGTGTTTTTGACTGTCCCACTTCGCCGCGCGAAATGTAAAATCCCTAACGAAGCCCGAAAGGGCGAAGTGGGATGGTGGAGCTGATGGGAATTGAACCCATGTGTAAGAACGATCCGCAAAACGGCGCTACAAGCGTAGTTCCGCCTAGGTACGGCCCGACGGTGTGGGCGGAACGAAACCCGTCGAGACGTGTTCGCCTGCCTGTTGGTCATGCTGGACGAACGACGGCATGACCCAAGCCCGATACAATGGCACCCGGATCCCGCTATCGGACGTCAGGGGACGGATGGGTTGTGGCTATTAGGCGACAACCGGAGAGAAAGCCGGGACGGAGAACGCCGAAGCGATCATGTCCGAGGCCTTCGCGAAGATGTTGGCAATTGTCTTCTTTGCGGATGGATTAACGAGGTAACCGCTCCTCGGCTTGTCCGTTTGGCTTCCTGTCCCTATCGAACCCGTGACAGCCCCACGGCCTCATAAAATCGCGATCTGTTGCTTCACGTTTCCGGTCCTCCTGTCACCGTACATCCGTGTACGGCTCCAGTCCGGTCCTCAACGTTCAGCAACATCTCATCGATTTTCTGAGGCCGTGGCATCACTGCTAGCCCTTCATGCGAACGCGGAGCTCGCGCTCGACGTCGCGCTTCTTGATGGCCTCGCGCTTTTCGTACTGCTTTTTTCCGCGCGCGAGCGCGAACTCAAGCTTCACGAGAGCCGCGCGAGTGTACACCGAAATTGGGACCAACGTCAATCCTTGCTCGTGCGTTTTTCCGACCAGACGATTGATCTCGCGGCGATGGATGAGCACCTTGCGGTCGCGCGCTGGATCGTATCCGGGCTGCTCGCCAGCCGGACCATATTTCGATACGGTCGCGCCCTTAAGCCACAGCTCGCCGTTGCGCAAAAACAGAAACGATCCTTGCAACTGAATATGCCCAGCCTTCACGCTCTTCACTTCCGGCCCGGTCAACTTCAACCCGCCCTCGAATTTTTCGAGGAACTCATAATCGTGCTAGGCCTTCTTGTTGGACGCGAGGGTTAGCATGACGCGAGTATACACGATTTCTTGTGTTTTTCCATTCATTCCTTTATACTTCTGCCAGATATGCGCATTCATCGACACCGGCATCAAAAGCCGAAACTGAACATTCCGACGTTCCGGATCAACGAACAGATCGACAATCCGGATATCCGGGTGATCGACGACAAGGGCGAACAGCTCGGGATCATCCCAACCTCGCAGGCGCTGGAGCTAGCCCAATCGCGCGAACTCGACCTAGTCGAGGTGTCGCCGAAGGCCGAACCTCCGGTGTGTAAGATCCTGGACTTCGGACATTTCAAGTACCAGAAGGAAAAGGAGGTTCGCAAGCAGAAGGCCCAGTCGCACGAAGTAGAAGTGAAGGGCGTCCGCCTTTCCCTGCGCATCGGCGACCACGACCTCGACATCCGGCGCCAGCAGGCTCGTAAGTTCTTCGAGCGCGGCGACAAAATCAAGATCGAACTTCGCCTGCGCGGCCGAGAAAAGGCACACGTCGACGTCGCGAAGGGCGTGGTCGCGAAATTCCTTGAAATGATCAAGCAGGATTTCCCGGTGCGTGTGGAACAGCCCGTCCAGGTGATGGGCGGAACCATCACCATGATCCTGGCGCGCGGTTGACACGTTTTCTCTCATCCTGTATATTCCTGCCGTTCGGACGCGGCCAAAGCCGCGGCCACATCGAGCAAATGACGTATGAAACTCAAGACGCACAAGGCGCTGTCCAAGCGCATCAAGATCACTCCGACGGGCAAGGTCCTGAAGCGCTACAGCGGCCAGGACCACTTCAACAGCCGTGATCCGGGAAAGATCACGCGCAAGAAGCGCCGGGACACGGAATTCTCCAAGGCCCACACCCGCGCCATTAAGACACTGATTCCCGGTACCTAAATATGCCTCGCGTCAAACGCGGAACCCAACACGTCAAGCGCCGCAAAAATCTTCTCGCGAAGACGAAGGGCATGATGTGGGGCCGCAAGTCCAAAATCAAGCTCGCTCGCGTAGCGGAACTCAAGGCCGGCGCCTATGCCTACCGTGACCGCCGCAACAAGAAGCGCTCGTTCCGCCAACTCTGGCAGGTGCGCCTCAACGCCGCCGTTCGCCCGTTCGGACTCAGCTACAGCCGGTTCATGGACAAAATCCACAAGGCCGGCATCGAGCTCGACCGCAAAATCCTATCCTCGATCGCCAAAGACCAGCCAAAGGTGTTCGAAGCCATCGTGGCTCAGATCAACAAATAAAAGTTTCAAAGAACCAAGAACGAAAATCTTGGTTCTTTTGATTTTGGCCATTCCCTTGACGAAATCGAGTTTTTTGACTATGCTGATCGGCCTCATGGGCAACCCATGCCTTGAGATGAGCTCTTTGAAAGGAAGGAACATGCACAAAAAAGACGAAGATGACGGAACGGATACCGCTCCGATTCCGAAGTCCAACTGGACCTATGGGCTTGCAGGAGAAGAACTCGACACGGTTGATGGCCCCGAAGAGACGGACCCCTCGTTCCGCATTGACCCAGATCTCCTCGAGGAGGATCATCTTGATCGGCCGAATCCTGACGACGACCCTGTCGCGGATGACGAGACCGATGAGGAGTGCACCAACGACAACCTCGTCGTAGACGTGGACAAAGTACCACGTCCAAACATCGACATGTCTCTGCCTCCTCCACCCCCGGAACAGCCTCCGGCACTTCCGACGGCAACCACTGCAGTTCCCGGCAAGAAGGAGTCCTCCATGTCCTCGATTTCCCCTACCCCTACGTCTCCGACCAATGCAGAGATGGAACGCGCCGACTCCTGGATCGGATGGCTGATCGGTGGCCTGCTCCTCGCGGCCGCAATCATCGCGGCGCTGTCTTTGATCAAGAACCCCTACCCGTGGAACGAGTTCTTCGGCGGGAGGCCAGCGGACGCGATCGCGGACAACGTCCAGGCTCCTGCCCCGGACACGGCCAGCGCCAAGGACGCCGCACCCGTGCCGGACGAGGTCGCGACGCCAGTCGAGATTCCCGCCCCGCCAGTCGCGACCGTCGAGGCACCCGCGCCTCCGGTCGTCGTGGCCGAGATCAAGGTGACGCCCCCGGCCGAACACGCGCCGCCCTTGGCGCAAGTCGAGGTCGCCCTGGCCCAGGCGGTCGCGACGAAGGAGGAGATCAAGGTCACGCCGCCGACTGCGGCCAAGACTGCCGCAGCAAGCAAGGCTACGGCCAAAGCCGCGGAAACCGAGGCGTTCGTGATCACCGGCATGGGCAAGAAGCCGGTATGCAAGCCCGAAAAGGCCCAGTGCACGTGGGGTGATCTCACTGTAGATGACTTCCCGAAGACCACGGACGGCAAGATGACCGTCATCTGCGGGTCCGTGACCTACCACGTCGCCAAGATCGTGAAGATCACATCCGGCGACCAGAAGGAGTGCTTCAGGGGAACGGGGATCACCCCATAGCCCTCCTCGACAACCGGCCCCTGGCCGGTTTTTTCATTGGATTTGGCCCGAAAACTGGGTAAGACGGTTGACAAAACCGTCTTTTTCTGATAGATTTGATCCTTTCGTACCTTAATTCCACCCAAGGGAGTACTGATGAACTTCAAAAAGATGAGAAATTGGGCCATTGCCCTGGCGGCCTTTGTGTCGGTCGCACCTGCAAGCAACGGGCTTGTTCGGAGCGCCGGACCGGTACTGTTCCGGGACGGTGACATCCGGACGCTCCATGGTTGGAGCACGATCGCGGGCCAGGAACCGCAGGTCACGCGCGGCTTCGGCCCGTGTGCCTTCACCGTCAAGACGAGTGACGGGAAGGTATACGCGTCGAACTGCGCCGCGGACCGGGAGCTTCTCAACCTTCTCGATGACCTGGTCAAGGCCGGGCGTGAGAAGGCGGAGCTCGAAAAGAAGCAAGGGGAGGAACGATGACGTTCCTCCCCCTGATCAACCTCATCCGCCGGCTCCGCAGCCAGGCTCGCGATCGGTCCGACCGATCCGAGCCCGGCCCGGAGGCGGCGCGTCGCCCGCGCGACTGCGGTTCGTGCCCACAGCAGGGCACGGACTGCGACCGTCCCTGCGAAAGGCAGGGATCATGACCCCGAACCTCCTGGTCCGGGGTTCTTTCTTTGAAACGACGAGAACCATATTGAAAGTCCGCCACGTAAAAACACCAGCTCAACTGGTGTTTTTCCGTGGCGGGACACGGTGAAACGAATGGTAATATTTGTTGTTGTCAAACAAGCAATCTAAACGTCTTCGCGCATCACTTCTTCAAGACAATCCAGAACAACTTGCCTGTTTCGAGCGCCGACATCCGTGCCTCCACTATCCATTGCCAGACCCAATTTGGCTCCAATCTGGTTGGCCAACGAAGAGATTTTAAAATCCTTTTTTATTGAACTTCCAGCCTCTTCAATATCCCTCTTTACTTGAACACGCATGCTCCGCCACTCTGCCTTAATAGCTTCCCCATGCCTTTCTTTTACCTGCTTCAGTAATTCCATGTTCTGTCTATCTCCCAATCCTTGGATATCACGAGAATACAGTCTATCCATAGGGAACAAATATTTTATATCTTTTTACGTGTAGGCAGCCACATAAACACCAGCGAGGACAAGACTGACCCACGTAAAGGCCACTGACTGCGGTCCTGCATGCGGGGTTTCCTGGAAGACTAAACAAAATAACGCGCAGATTACGCGTTATTTGCCGCACTTCGCTCTGAGGAGCTTCGTTAGGGGCATCCCCCTTCGCCCTAGCGAAAGGTGATATCCCCAACGTAGCCCGAAGGCGAAGTGGGATGGCGGGACGTCGTGGAACGGGTGGGGATGCATTTTATGCAAAGCGGATCTTCTTTGTTCTGTACGGCTGGTCTGTCGGGTACACCATGAAGTGCAGATGCGGGCATTCGCTCCATCCGGTATTTCCAACTTCCGCGATTTTTTGACCCGCCTCCACTCGGTCGCCGATTTTTACCGTAACTGAATCTTTAAGAAGGTGCTCGTACTCGGATGATTCACCATTTTCATGGGCGATCTCCACGTAGTTGCCGTGTTCTTCAAATCGCTGTTCAAGACCGCCGACGCTTGAATCGTCTTTTATATCAGTGACGATACCCGCCAGTGCCGCCATAACAGTTGTCCCCGTTGGGGCATCGTAATCAATCGAATGAATGAGATCGCCAACGTGTGCGATCGAGTCCGCTTGAACTCTCGTGACGTGCGTGAGATCGATTGGCAAACGATAAATATTCTGTGTCTCCATATGGTTCACAGTATGCCGTCCTCCAGATAAAAGCGCCATTTTTCAAACGACAAAGTTCCAACCATCCCGTCTGCATATAAATGACATCCTCCCCGGAGTCCGGCTGAGGCCTCCCTCCGGGGTTTCCTGACGATCTCCGAGAACCACAGCTTCTCGGCAATTCTCGGCTGAGGCCGAGCGAGGCACCATTCATCCCCGCATTCCGGACTGCGGTCCTCCATGCGGGGTTTCCTGGAAGACTAAAAACCGCGCCGTGTAAGCGCGGAATGGAGCACTTTCGAAGACGGAACACGAACTCACTGTCCGCATTCCACTTGTTCGTCGGCTTCGCCCAATTGTTGTTGAGCCACGACCCATCGTCATTGCGTTCCACGTTGAAGACGTTCGGGTTGCCGTCCGAGTCGGATTGCATGGCGTGCCGCCCTTGCCACTGCCCGCCTATCTAGGAAAGAGGTCGGGCTGTATTTTATGCGTGATCGAAAATCACCAAGCACACCATACCAAGTACTTCATTTTTGTTTGGACACCGTACGCATCCTCCGAAGGAAACCATAGCCGCCCTCGTTCTCAACACGCACGTGCCGAAAAGGCCTTTGGACAGCCGTAACCGCCCATATGAACCAATCTGCTGCCAGAATACCAAAAAATTTCCGATCCGCCTACGGCGGAAAGTATCAAAGGGTCAAAGGAACAAAGTTTCAAGAAGTGACTAAGGCTTCAAGGGTTTCTTGCGAAGACGGAACACGAACTCACTGTCCGCACGCCACTTGCTCGTCGGCCTCGCCCAATAGTCGTCGAGCCCCGACCCATCGTCAAGGCGTACCACGTGGAAGACGTTCGGGTAGCCGCCCGAGTCGGTAATTTGCTTCATGCCAACATAAACGTATTCGTTCATCGGTTGGTTCGTATATTGCAAACGAAATTGGGGACCGACTTCCGGTGGACACAGCTCAAGACCCAACTCTTCCGCACGCGCATAAATCTGATCCGTTGTGGCACCGCCCGGAAAACCCAAATCTTCTACGCGAAGACGGATAAGCTTTGCTTCCTCTGGAGATTTGAGTTTCCACTTTTTCCAATCTGGTTGCTTTGGATCTGGCTCGCGGAGCGAACGCTTGAAGTCGTCGTGTTCCATCATTGATTTGGCGTATCCGTAAATTTGGAATCCGCTACGCTCAAGAAGATTTTCAAGCTCCTGTTCGTCCTTGCCACCGATCTCAATGTTTTGACGGCGAACACGACCCTCGGGGAATTTGGTGTAAACGTGTTCGACGCCTTCCGGTAGCCGGTCAAAGATGCCGGGTTCAAGCTTACCGACGTATGCCTTGGTCGATTCGTCGATCTGGTCAACTGAACGAGCAATCTGGCTTTCGTCGCACTCGAAGATGACGAGTGTGTCTTCTTCGGGATTGCGCGCGCCGCGTAGCTCGGCGACACGGGGATCTTTGTCGTATCCAAAACCCTCAATGGGAGCGTTGATCTCGTAAAGGAAAAGCAGGTCTTGTTTTGTGAGCGGCTTACCGGCAACGGTCTTTTGTTCGACGAGGGTCAAGAGTCTCATGTCGCTGGCTTTCTTCTCGTAAGCCGTGCCATCTGGAAATTCTTTCATCTTTGCTCCGACAACTGGCGCGATATGCGGATCGAGGTTCTGATCGGGCGCGATACCACGAACCTCGGCAATCTTATCGCCTTCCATACGAATAGCGGCACGGGGAATGCTACTTGCGCCGGATTCATCTTGCGAATAGTAAACATAAAAGTCGCCACGGGAGAGCTGGGACTTTGCCACCTCTTCTCCGGCGGTACACCAACCGGTCTTGTGGCGCTCGATGGATTGGACGAGCAGGGTTGGCTCGGAGCCTTGAGCATACTTCACCCATTGTCCCGTAGTGTTATGCAAGAGCGTTTCGCTGGTCGGGATGAGCTTGGCAAATTCAAGGGCGTAGAGCCTGGCAAAATCTTTGGCATCTAATGCGGACTGAACCTCTGGCTCGAGATTGCGGTCATCGGCAGGCGTTGCAATTTCGAACGTCGACGGATCAAACGGAGCCATGTCCAAATCCGCGATGATTCTTTCGCGGTCAACAGGAGCGGTCGGATTTTGTGCCTTGGCTTCGGCAATCTTTTGTCCGATTAACAACTGACGTTCTTTGTTGTGCTTTCTCTCTGCCCGTTCCAACTCTTCTCGAGAGGCGGCAAGTCGCTCTTTGTACACGCGATCATGCTCGACTTGATCGCGAACCTTTCCAAGAACGGCTTGATCCAATTCCGGGAACGGGTTCATGGTTTCTTCGTCGCGCGAAGGAAAAACCTTGGTGTCTTTATCAAAACTGGAAAGCCCCGTGACGCTACGCATCGCCCAGTATCTGAACCAGTCTGGATAGGCGGTTCGGGCGTCATCGGTTGTAAGATAGTCAATCCATTTATCCAGTGATCGCTTTTGGTCTTCAATCTTGGCGACGACTTCTTCCGCCATCTGCTTTTGTTCGTTCTCAAGATCCTGAAGCTCTTCCTTGATGTCAGACCCTTTGGCAATAGCTTCTACAGCATGCGTAATCTGGTTGCGGATATGTTCGGGGATATCAGTGTCGCGGTGTCCTAGGGCACGCGCTTGTTTTTGTTGGTGTGCCAAGTATTCATTGGTGGCGACGTCTGGCTTCACAATAAGCCCGTCGTGCATGAATCGCTTCATCATGGATACGTTGCGGGCTTTGCGGTCGAAACTTTCGTGACCCTCGAGTTTTGGCGGATTAAAAATGATATCCAAACGATCAAGATATGCCTGGATGCGCTCGGACGGTACGTTGCGGACGCGTTCGCCGCGTCGCTCCCTTTTCTTCACGGCACGGTCGGTTTCGTCGGATTTCTCAAGTTGATACTTTTGTCTGAGAAATTCTGGGTTCAAGCCTTCTTTCATATGGGGGAATTGTAGCAAAATAAGAAGACGACTCGCAACTCCACGTATCACAAAAGCGACTCGGAAATGAGTCGCTTTTGTTCAAAGGACAAGGCCCCATCGGTCGCCCCGCGGCCATAGGCCAAAGGGTTGCACGATAAGAAATTGTCCTGGCGGACCGGAAGGGATTCGAACCCTCGATCTTCTCCGTGACAGGGAGACGTGTTAACCGGGCTACACCACCGGTCCATCGGTGGAACGGCGGCATCGTAGCATGGGATTTTTCGCGTGGCAAGGGGGCTGTGGATGTCTATCGCACGTCCGCGACGTCGAATCCCGCGCCATGTTCCCCTCCAATGACTACGGCCAAACGCATGCCCTTTTTAACCCATTTCATTCGTTTCAAGGCTGCGACGGCCTTTGTGGCAAACCCCTTTGTGGACGTTCCCTTCAACACAAAAGGACGCACGCCCCAGCGGAAGGCATTTTGTCGAGCAATCGACTCATTCGGACAAGCCAGGAACAACGGGGTCTCGGGACGAGAAACCATCAGGTTTTCCGTCCACGGAGCGGATGC
>Ga0172379_10004259_pt1 | contig 21443 bp, 20 predicted proteins | sample GrowelOW334metaG_FD_119756 | JGI IMG/M metagenome (GOLD analysis project Ga0172379, IMG submission 119756) | Groundwater microbial communities from an aquifer near a municipal landfill in Southern Ontario, Canada - Groundwater well OW334 metaG | ecosystem: Environmental > Aquatic > Deep... | reverse complement strand
TTGCAGCATCAGCCATTGCATTTCGACGTAGTCGCGGGCATGGCCCCAGTCGCGTAGCGAATCCATGTTGCCCAGATACAGGCATTCCTGCAGCCCCAGCTTGATGCGCGCCAGCGCGCGGGTAATCTTGCGCGTGACGAAGGTCTCGCCGCGCATCGGACTCTCGTGGTTGAACAAGATACCGTTGCAGGCGTAGATGCCATAGGCTTCCCGGTAATTCACGGTGATCCAGTAGGCGTACAGCTTGGCCACAGCATAAGGGCTGCGCGGATAGAACGGGGTGGTCTCCTTCTGGGGAATCTCCTGCACCAAGCCGTAGAGCTCTGATGTCGAGGCCTGATAGAAGCGTGTCGTCTTCTCCAGGCCGAGGATGCGGATCGCCTCCAGCACGCGCAATGCGCCCAGCGCGTCCGAGTTGGCGGTGTATTCCGGCTCTTCGAACGACACCGCGACATGACTCTGCGCCGCGAGGTTGTAGATCTCGTCCGGCTGCACCTGCTGGATGATGCGGATCAGGCTGCTGGAGTCGGTCATATCGCCGTAGTGCAGGATGAAATTGCGCTGGCTGACATGCGGGTCCTGATACAGGTGATCGATGCGGTCGGTGTTGAACGACGAAGCGCGGCGCTTGATGCCGTGAACGATGTAACCTTTCTTCAGCAGGAACTCGGCCAGATAGGCTCCGTCCTGTCCGGTTACACCGGTGATCAATGCGACTTTCTGCTGCATGCCAATATCTCCTAGGTTGAACTATCTGCCGTAGTTGTCTTCGTAGCGCTGAATATCGTCTTCGCCGAGATAATCGCCGACCTGTATCTCGACGATGTGCAACGGTTCGTTGCTGCAATTTTCCAGTCTATGCTTCGCACCGATAGGAATATAGGTGCTCTGATTCTTGTGCACCGTGAATACCTCTTCGCCATTGGTGACGGTCGCGACACCCGACACCACCACCCAATGTTCGGAACGCTGCCGATGGCTCTGCAGGCTCAGCCGCGCGCCGGGAGCGACTTCGATGCGCTTGAGCTTGAAGCGCTGCAAGTCCTCTTCGAGCACGGTATAGCTGCCCCACGGACGGTTTACCTTGACGTGATAGACATGTTCGGTGGCCCCCCTCTCCTGCAGGCGGTCGACCACTTCGCGCACGCGCTGGGTCTGGTCGCTCTTCGAGATCAGCACCGCATCCGCAGTCTCGACCACGCATAGATCTTCCACGCCGATCGCTGCGACCAGCCGTTTTTCGGCCCGGATCAGGCTGTTCTTGCAATCGACTGCAATAACGTTGCCTTGCAAAGCATTGCCGTCCGCATCCTTGTCCGCGATCTCGTGCACCGCCTGCCAGCTGCCAACATCGTTCCAGCCGATGTCGCAGGGAATCAGCGAGACGCGGTCCGATCTTTCCAAGACACCATAATCGATGGAGATCGCCGGCATCGCCGAGAAATGTTTTTCCACGGCCTGCTGAAACGACATTCCGGTTCGGCTCTCCACGAGAATGTCCTGCACCACCTTGTACACCGCCGGCAGATAGCGCTGAATCTCGGCCAGTATCACCGACGCGCGCCAGACGAACATGCCCGAATTCCAGTAGTAATCGCCCGACTTGAGAAAACTCTCGGCGGTGGCAAGGTCGGGTTTCTCGGTGAAGCGCTCCACTTCGTACACGCGCTCGTCGCCGCCCGGATGGGCCTTGATATAACCGAATCCGGTATCGGGACGAGTGGGCTGGATACCGAAGGTGAGCAGTTTTCCGTCCTGCGCCGCCTGAATAGCCGTATCCAGATGCTCGCGGAAGCGCACTTCGTCCTTGATGATGTGGTCTGCCGGCAACACGACCATCACCGGGTCGGCCCCGTCCCGAGCCAGCCAGGCAGCAGCCAACGCGATCGCCGGCGCGGTATTGCGGCCGACAGGCTCGAACAGCGATTGATACGGCAGCAGCGCGTGGTACGCCTCACCCTTGGCATGCGCCTCCTGGGTGACGATCAGGATGCTGCCGGCATCGACCGTGGGCGACAGCCGGTTGATCGTGGTTTGCAGCAGCGAAGCTTTGCCTTCGAGCGCAAGGAACTGCTTGGGCAATTGCTGGCGCGACAAAGGCCACAGCCGGCTGCCGCTGCCTCCAGCCAGGATCACAGCAAAGACATCACTCATGTATATCCTCCATTAACCCGCGTCGTTTGGCCTCATGCTGCAGCTCCTCGATCTCCGCGCGCAGCCGTTCGTATTCCTGTACCTTGATCTGCAGGAACTCCACCGTCATGCGCGCTTTTTGCTCGACGCCTTGCGGTGTCAGCAAATAGGCATAGGCCAGCTTGTTGTCGCTGTTGCGGAAATTGTTGACCTTGAGGCAGCCTTTTTCGATCAAGGCGTTCAGGCAAAAATTGACCTTGCCGAGACTGACGCCCAAGCGTTTCGCCAGATCTCTCTGGGAAAGGCTGGGGTTGTCTTCCAGGGTTTTCAGTAAACCGTAGCTGGTTCGGTCGTCGCTCATGGGTGCGTTCAGCAAATGAACAGCGCGCATTTAAACAGCCGCAAGCGAGGGAGTCAAGCAGGGGATGGAGGCGCGCCATGGCTTTGAAGCACCGTCGCGCCGGGGATCAGTGCAACGCGCGATTGACCCTGGCGAGCTCTTCTTCACCGAGCGAACCGGTCGCCGCCTTCAATCGCAACTGACTGACCAAGTAATTGTATTCGGCCTGGTACAGGTCGCGGCGGGTGGCATAGAGTTGCTGCTGGGCATTCAGCACGTCGAGGTTGGTGCGCACGCCGACTTCCTGCCCAAGCTTGCTCGCCTCCAGCACGCTCTCGCTGGAAGTCAGCGCTTGTTGCAACGCCTTGACTTGGGCGATGCCGCTGACCACACCCAGATAGGCTTGGCGGGTCTGGGTTGCAACGCTGCGGCGTGCGTTCTCTTGCTCCTCCCTGGCGCGATCACGGTTCGCTTCGGCCTCGCGCCAGCGCGAATTAATCGCACCGCCCTGAAACAGCGGCATGTTCAGTTGCACGCCGACGCTCTTGCCGGTGACATCGCTGCCGCCGCCGAACCCCAAGCTGCTGCCGTTGGCATTGGTCTTCGAATAGTTCGCCACCAGATCCACGGTCGGATAATGTCCGCCGCGGTTGCGCGCCACTTCCTTCTCGGCAATCTCGGCCACCGCCTTCGCAACGGCAAGCTGCGGATTGTTCAGCTGCGCATCGTTCACCCATTGCTCCATATCGACGGGCTGCGGCGCTTCCATCTTGAATTCGCGGCCCAGATGCCGGATATCCTTGGGCATCTCGTTGATCAGTTGCTGCAAGGCCCGGCGTTTGATTTCCAGATTGTTCTGTGCGGCGATCTCCTGCGCGACCGTCAGGTCGAAGCGCGCCTGCGCCTCATGGGTGTCGGTGATGGTGGCGCTGCCCACCTCGAAGTTGCGCTTGGCCTGCTCCAGCTGCTCGGTGATCGCGGTCTTCTGCGCCTCGGCCAGCTGCACGCTGTCCTGTGCGATCAGCACGTCGAAATAAGCCTGGGCAACGCGCAGGATCAGATCATGTTCGGCCAGCTTGAACTGCGCCTCGGCCTGCGCAACCTGCAACTCGGCCTCGGTGTACGCCAGCCAGTTTTGCTGGCGGAACAGCGGCTGGGTCAGATTCACGCTGTAACCGTAGGAGTTATAGCGCTGCACCGCCGTATTGGCCCCGCCGAAAGGATTCGCCCCCAGATACTGGATAGTCTGGTCGTTAAACGTGCTGTTTGCGCTGAGGCTGATGCTGGGCAACAGTTGCGAGCGCCCCTGTGGCAGCTTTTCCTGCCCTGCCTGCAATGTGGCGCGCGCAGCGGCGAACACGGGATCGTTCGCCTGCGCGGCGCGATAGGTCTCCAGCAAATCGGCGGCCTGAGCAAAGCCGCCAGTGCCGAGCATTACCGCCAGAATATAAGGTTTCAGTTTCATTCGTTATGCGCAACCAATATATTAGTAGTTTCTAATGCTACCGCCTCGGGCCGCACGATGCAATCCCGCGACTCAGAACACGAACCGCTCGGGCTGCGCAGCGTTCTGCAGCGGCGCGACACAAGTTTCCATAATATTGACCGTCTCGAACGTGTCCGGCGCAACGCGCGTGATCAGCTTTGCTTCCATCGCCGGCGCATCGCCGACAATCGCGAACAATCGACCGCCGACGTTCAGGCTGTTGCGAAACGTCTCCGGCAACACCGGGGTGGAACCGGTCAGCACGATAGCATCGTATGTCCCATTGCCCCAGCCGGTCGCCGCATCGCCAATCTCCAAAGTAATATTGTCGCGCTGTAGCGCAGCCAGATTCTGCCCGGCCTGTGCGCTCAATTCCGGCACGATCTCGACCGAGGTGACATGCCCAGCCAACGCAGATAGCAAAGCGGTCAGGTAACCGCTGCCGGTGCCCACTTCCAGCACCTTGTCGGCGCGAGTCAGGTGCAGTTCCTGCACCGCGCGCGCTTCCAGCTTCGGCTGCCACATGCTGGCACCGTGTCCCAGCGGAATCTCCATATCGGCGAACGCCAGTTCTTTCATGCCTGCCGGTACGAACTGTTCGCGCCGTACATGTTTGAGCAATTCCAGTATCCGTCCTTCGAGTACGTCGCATGGGCGTATCTGCTGCTCGATCATATTGAAGCGCGCCTGTTCCATGTTCTGCATCTCCCTCTCCATTACCTTATATGTGTCGTTTCGACTGTAGTCTGTCGCAGCAGTATAGCAACTGCCTCCCGGGGCGGCATAGTAACTTGCTTTTCCCCCTCCTTTCCAGTACCTTGCGCGCTTCGCTAGGGGTCTGCCTCGGGGTTTCAAGACCAAGGCAGTGAGAGACACCCTTTGAACCTGTACGGGTCATGCCGTCGTAGGGAAGCATCCTTCCGGTGCTTCCCGTTATTCCAGGAGCACCACATGAACGCCAATTCCCCATTCCTCGCGCAAACGGCGCATGTCGACGAGGCCGCGATCAAGCCGCTGCCGAATTCCCGCAAGATCTACGTCCAGGGCACGCGCCCGGACATCCGCGTGCCGATGCGCGAGATCACCCAGACCGATACCCAAATTAATGCTGGCGCGGAAAAGAACCCGCCGATCTACGTGTACGACTGTTCCGGCCCTTACACCGATCCGTCCGCGAAGATCGACATCCGCTCAGGCCTGGACGAACTGCGCGCGCCATGGATCGCCGAACGCGACGACACCGAGCCGTTGGATCGACTCACCTCCGAATACGGTCAGCAGCGCCTGAACGATCCCGAACTCGCCGGGATGCGCTTCAACCTGAAGCACACCCCGCGCCGTGCCAAGCCCGGCAAGAACGTGACCCAGATGCACTACGCGCGCAAAGGCATCGTCACGCCGGAAATGGAATACATCGCCATCCGCGAGAACCAGCGCCGCGACGGCCTTTCCGGAATGATGCTGCAACAGCATCCGGGCGAGAACTTCGGCAAGGCCATGCCCAAGGAGATCACGCCCGAGTTCGTGCGCGCTGAGGTCGCCGCCGGCCGCGCCGTCATCACCACCAATATCAACCACCCCGAGTGCGAGCCGATGATCATCGGGCGCAACTTCCTCGTGAAGATCAACGCCAACATCGGCAATTCCGCATTGGGATCGAGCATCCAGGAAGAAGTCGAGAAGATGACCTGGGCGATCCGCTGGGGCGGCGACACGGTGATGGACCTCTCTACCGGCAAGAACATCCACGAGACGCGCGAGTGGATCATCCGCAACTCGCCCGTGCCCATCGGCACCGTGCCTATCTATCAGGCGCTGGAAAAGGTGAACGGCAAGGCCGAAGACCTGACCTGGGAGATATTCCGCGACACGCTGATCGAGCAGGCCGAGCAGGGCGTGGACTACTTCACCATCCACGCCGGCGTGCTGCTGCGCTACGTGCCGATGACCGCGAAACGCATGACCGGCATCGTGTCGCGCGGCGGTTCCATCATGGCGAAGTGGTGCCTCGCGCACCACAAGGAGAACTTCCTCTACACGCACTTCGAAGATATCTGCGAGATCATGAAGGCCTACGACGTGACCTTCTCGCTCGGCGACGGCCTGCGTCCCGGCTCGATCCACGACGCCAACGACGAAGCGCAACTCGGCGAACTCAAGACGCTGGGCGAGCTCACCCAAATCGCCTGGAAACACGACGTGCAGGTGATGATCGAAGGCCCCGGCCATGTGCCCATGCACATGATCAAGGAGAACATGGACCTGCAACTGAAGTGGTGCCACGAAGCGCCCTTCTACACGCTGGGCCCCCTGACGCAGGACATCGCCCCCGGCTACGACCACATCACCAGCGCGATCGGCGCGGCGTTGATCGGCTGGTTCGGCACCGCCATGCTGTGCTACGTCACGCCCAAGGAACACCTCGGCCTGCCCAACAAGGCCGACGTGAAGGAAGGCATCATCACCTACAAGATCGCCGCGCACGCCGCCGACCTCGCCAAGGGTCACCCCGGCGCGCAGATCCGCGACAACGCCATGAGCAAGGCGCGCTTCGAGTTCCGCTGGGAAGACCAGTTCAACCTCGGCCTCGACCCCGACCGCGCGCGCGAATTCCACGACGAGACCCTGCCCAAGGATTCCGCCAAGATCGCCCACTTCTGCTCCATGTGCGGCCCGCAGTTCTGCTCGATGAAGATCAGCCAGGACGTACGCGACTTCGCCGCGGCACAGGGCGTGGACGAACAGGCCGCGCTGGAAAAAGGAATGGAAGTGAAGTCGGTGGAGTTCGTGAAGCAGGGGGCGCAGGTTTATCACAAGGCTTGATTCCGCATCACAATACGGGGGCGTCATGCTACGCAAATTGCTATTGGTTGGCGCGGTACAGGGTTGGGCGCTGTGGGGCCTGTGGAAAACTCACGAACTAAAGGTTTGGCCTGCGACCGATCCGCTCAGCGAGCGCACCCTGCTTTATTTTTCTCTCGCGTTGCCGCTGGCGATCTACCTGACGGAAGGTATCTCTTCGCTCACTCGGCAACGGCGTATCTTCTTGCTGGCCGCGATTGCCCTCCTGTTTCCCTTGCTCGGTGCATACAGCGGCTGGGCAGATAACGTTCCGACCAGTATGGGGGATTTTGACGGCATTCCCCCCGCCCGCCCCTCCGATTTGTTGGCCGCTACGGTGCTGGGTTTTGTGCTGATTCCCTTACTGGCGCATTTCGACCGAAGAAACCGCAGTTGGCCATATCACGACCTGTTTGAAACTGCTTGGCGCAATGTCATTCTGTGTATCAGCGCCGGGTTTCTGACCGGCGTGTTCTGGATCGTGCTCTACGCCGGATCGGAATTGTTGCATCTGATCGGCCTGAATTTCATGCGCGAGCTAATACAGAAATCCATTTTTGCCATTCCGGTTACCAGCATCGCATTCGGCACCGCTTTCGCACTGGCCTTGGCGCGCGCCGAGATGGTAGTCACCTTGCGCCGCTTCCAGCTTTCCATGCTGGCTTGGTTACTGCCGTTGCTGATGATGTTCGTTCTGGTGTGGGTCGCTGCCGTGCCGTTCACCGGAGTCGAGTTGCTGTTCAAGACGCATAGCGCCGCATTCATCCTGCTCTGGTGTGCGGCGCTATGCATCAGTTTCGTCAATGCGGCCTATCAGGATGGTCGCGTCATACCGCCTTATGGCAAATATCTAAGCAAACTGCTCGCTTGGGCTTGGCTCGGGCTGCTTGTCGTGGTCGGTGTTGCATGGTGGGCGATGGGGCTGCGCATCGCACAGCACGGTTGGAGCGAAGACCGGGTATGGGGCATTTTCGTCGTGGTCATGGCTACGCTGTATGTGGCAGGCTATGCCGCATCGGCGTTGCGCCGCGAGGGATGGCTGGCTTCCATCGGCAAGACCAATATGTGGGCGGCAGCTGTGCTGTGTCTAGGGTTGCTGCTGCTGCTCTCGCCCATCGCCGATGCACGGCGCATCGCAGTGAATAGCCAGATGCTGCGCCTAGCCAGCCAAACCGTCGCCAGCGATAAGTTCGATTTCGATTATTTGCGCTGGCAGGCCGGAAAATACGGGCAGGATGCGCTGCACGCGCTGGAATCCGGCATCAACCATCCCGACCGCGACACTCTCGCCTCCAAAGCCAAGCAAGTGCTCGCACAGAAGCAGCGCCACCAGCCTGCGGAGGGTATCAAGACGCTGACGACCGATGAAATTCGGCAACGTCTCCATGCCCTGCCTGCGAATGCGATTCTCAGCGAGAGCCTGCTGAAAGCAATGCAATCCGAATCCAAAAACTGGCAACTGCAACGCTGCTTTAACGCCGAGTCGCAATGTACGGTATGGCTGGTCGATTTAAATGGAGACCATACACAGGAGGCCGTCGTTCTGATCAAATATCAGTGGGGTGACACCGGCGCTGCCCTTGTCATGCAAAGCTTTAACAATGAATATCGGCTCGTCGGCTCCCTGTCGTTACCGGGCAACAATCAGTTCAGCAAACATCTGGAGCAAATCGAGCGCGGTCAATTTAAAATCGCTGCGCCAACTTGGAACGAAATCGAGCTTTCTGGACAGCGACTGCAAGTCACGTTGCCCCTGCGGCAACACTGAGCATGAACTGCCGCCCCCACTGCGCCGCCTGCTGCATCGCCCCCTCCATCACCTCGCCTTTGCCCGGCATGCCGCAAGGCAAGCCTGCCGGGGTGCCGTGCATCCAGCTCGATGACGACCTGCGCTGCAAGACATTCGGTACAGCAGAACGTCCGCCCTTCTGCGCCGGACTGCAGCCTTCCGCCGAGATGTGCGGCGAGTCGCGCGAACAGGCGCTGGTATGGCTAACCAAACTGGAACAGGCGACGAAGCCGGTATAATCACGCCATGCAACAACGACTGAAACCCCTCTCCCCTGCGACCGTCAACGCCGACACACCCTGCACCGGGCATTGTTCCACCGCGCTTGGGGATGACGTGTGCCGTAGTTGCCTGCGCACCTTCGACGAGATCACGCGCTGGGTGGAGATGAACGAAGAGGAGCGGCGGGCGGTGAATCTGCGCATTGCACTGACTCAATGCGAAACACTCCGGCAGGCATGATGCGAACCATATTCCCGGATGGCGACGTTTCTACCCTCTCCCTATCCCTCTCCCTGCAAGGGAGAGGGACAACGTATAGGAAATAATCCCGTTTATGGACATCACCCTGCTGCTCAAGGCCACCCTCCTCGGCATCGTCGAGGGGCTGACCGAATTCCTGCCGATCTCTTCGACCGGCCACCTGATCATTCTCGGCGACTTGCTGAACTACAACGACGAGACCAGCAAGGTGTTCAAGATCGTGATCCAGCTCGCGGCGATCCTCGCGGTGTGCTGGGACTACCGCGAGCGGCTGAAGAAGATGGCGCTCGGTCTGACCAGCGAACCTGCCGAACAGCGTTTCGCGAGCCTAGTCTTCATCGCCTTCCTGCCTGCCGCGGTGCTGGGGCTGATGTTCCACTCGACGATCAAGGAGTTGCTGTTCAACCCGATCACCGTCGCCACCGCGCTGATCGTCGGCGGCTTCGTCATTCTCTACGTGGAGAAGCGCGCCTACCATCCCAGCATTCTGTCGGTGGACGAGATGCGCTGGCCGGATGCGCTCAAGGTCGGCTTCGCGCAGGCGCTGGCGATGATCCCCGGCACTTCGCGCTCGGGTGCGACCATCATGGGCGGGCTGATCTTCGGCCTGTCGCGCAAGACGGCGGCGGAGTTCTCGTTCTTCCTCGCGATTCCGACGATGTTCGCCGCGACCGCCTACGACTTGTACAAGAACTGGGCGCTGCTACGCATCGAAGACCTGCCGGTGTTCGCGGTCGGCTTCGTCGCCTCCTTCGTCGCGGCGATGTGGGCGGTGAAGAGTTTCATCAAGTTCATCTCCAACCACACTTTCGTGGTGTTCGCTTGGTACCGCATCGTGTTCGGCGTGATCGTGCTGGGTACGGCCTACACCGGCGCGGTGAGCTGGTCGCACCCATAAAAAAACCGCCGGGGTCTCCGGCGGTTTTCATTTCGACTTCAAACATCAATCTTCAGAACTCGACGTTCGCCTTAACCCACAGGTTACGCCCCACCTCGTTGATACGCGCCGTGGTGGTGAAACCGGTCACCGCGCTGCCGCGGCGGCTGATGTGCTCGGCATAGTTCTTGTCGAACAGGTTGTCGATACCGGCGCTGATCTGCGCGCTCTTGCCGACGCGGTAGGCGCCGTTCAGCGAGAACACGCCGAAGCCGCCGGTGCGTCCGATGTCCTGGCCAACGATGTTGCCCTGATTCACCGCGAAGCGGTCCTGGGCGGAGGCCATGCGCAGCAGGCCGCCCACCGACCAGACGCGGTTATCGTAGGTTGCGCCCACGCGCCCTTCCAGCGGCGGCATCTGGCCGAGCGCTACGCCGTCGGTGTCGTTCGTGCCATGCACATAGGCCAGGCTGCCATCCAGCTTCCAGTTGTTCGCCGGCTGGTAGGCCAAGCCCGCTTCCGCGCCCCAGGTCGTTGCGTTGACGTTGCGGGTAACCGTGATGGTTCGCACCGGTCCGGCTTTGGCAACACCCGACTCGATCAGGATGAAGTCATTGACCTTGCTGTAGAAGCCCGAGACCGAGGCCGACCACTGTCCGGCCTTGTAGATCGTGCCGATGTCGAGCTGGGTGGTCTTTTCCGGATTGGTATTGAAGGCGCTGGTGGTAGTCAGACTTTCCTTGTTGGCGGAAAGCAGCTCCCAGTAGTCCGGGAAGCGCTGGGTGTGACCGATGCCGGCATAGAAGGTCGCGGCATCGTAGTCGCGCTCATAACGGGCGAAACCGCTGCTCAGCGTCTTGTCGCGGCTCTGCCCGGAAGTCGGGTTGGCGACCATGTACATCACGTTGTTTGCGTCGCGCGCCGCCAACATGGCCGCGCGCCTGTCCTCGGCATGCCAGTTGTCCATGCGCAGGCCGCCGATCACCCGGCTGTCTTCCGCCATGTCGTGCGTCATCTCGCCGAACAGCCCGTAGTTGCGGAAGTTGGCGTCTTCGGCACGCGGCAGCAATTCATAGGGCGTCGTCGCCTGATTCATGGTCGAGCGCAACGTATGCTTGTTGCTCTGATAATCCACGCCCACCTTGGCGTAGGTGGCATCGCTCAAGCTTAGTCCGGCCACCGCACGCGCCCCGGCGGTTTCGCGATCCGGGTTGCTGACCATCTTCATGCCAGCCTGCGTGCGCAGACTGTAGTTGTCCATCACGTGATCGACATAGTTGTAGTAAAGCTGCGCCTCGATGCTGTCTAGCGTGCCGCCCATGCGCCGCTTCTCGAATTTCAGGCCGACGTTGTCGCGCGCGAACTTCACGCCGTCCATCGCGCGATCGGCATAGGCCGCCTTGCCGTCGCTCTTTGCGGCGGTCAACTCGACGCGCGTGTTGTCGTCCGGCGTATAGCCGAACGCCGCGTTGCCGCTCCAGCGGGTGTAGGAGGAATGAACCGCCTGACCGTTGCCGTCGCTGTAATCGTTCGCATCGGAATGGGTAAGCGTGCCCTGTGCATAGACCTGCTCGCTGCCGCTGCTGACATCCAGCATCTCGTCGTTGCGACCGAAGCTGCCCAGCGTCAGCGCACCCTTGAAGCGGGTGCCGACCTGCTCCGCGCGCTTGATCTCACGCTCGAACAGCACCGTGCCCGCCGAGTTGCCCGGACCGTGCAGCACGGTCTGCGGTCCTTTCAGCACCGTGATCTTGTCATAGGAAGAGGGGAATACATACGCCGTGGGCGGGTCCATGCGGTTGCCGCAACCGCCGAGGATATGTTCGCCGTCCAGCAGGATATTCAGGCGCGAACCGGCCATGCCGCGCAGCACCGGGTCGCCGTCGGTACCGCCCTTGCGGACCACCGAAAAGCCCGGGATCGTCTTCAGGTAGTCGGCGCCGTCGTGCGCCGGGACCGGCTGGCGCGGCTTGCGCGGGTCAGTCGTCACCACCAGCGGCTGTTCCATCGCCGGGGCCGTGACCACGACTTCGTCCAGCATGGCCGTCTCGGCGGCAAAAGCGTTGGGTGCTGCGGCCAGCACCACGCACAGGGTTATACGTTTGAATTGCATTGCCAGTTCTCCCAATAAAATGTGCGGGGATTATCGATGCAGCACATTTATCTGGGAATGCGTCATATTGTCGCACCCCCGTATTTACGGGCTCAGCGCCATATGACACGCGCAAAAATGTCATCGCAGTGTCATAATTGCGCAACATAATCACACACCCGGAGAGACCGAAATGACAAGAATGGTGCAATGCGTAAAACTCGGGCGCGAAGCCGAAGGACTGGATCGTCTACCCTACCCCGGCCCGCTCGGGCAACGGATATTCGACAACGTTTCGAAGGAGGCCTGGCAGGGCTGGATCAAGTTTCAAACCATGCTGGTGAACGAAAACCGGCTGAACCTCGCCGACGCCCAAGCACGCAAATATCTGGCGGCCCAAATGGAGCAATACTTCTTCGGCGCAGACACGCAGATGCCCGAAGGTTACACACCACCGAAGAATTAATTTCGTTTTCGGGCTGCAATTTTGTAGGGGCGCGATTCACCTCGAAGAGGTTCTTGTACCCTTTGGGTATCACGCCCACTCGCGAACATAAACAGATCTGGACGCGATAAATCGCGCCCCTACATATGGCCAAAAAATATCCCCCGCAACAGTTCCTGAACCGCGAACTCGGACAACTCGAATTCAACCGGCGCGTGCTTGCCCAAGCCGAAGATCCCTCTGTTCCGCTGCTGGAGCGGCTGAAATACCTGTGCATCGTCAGCAGCAACCTCGACGAGTTCTTCGAGATCCGCGTCGCCGGCCTGATGGAGCAAGTCAAACTCGGCAGTCTCGCCGTCAGCGTGGACGGCATGACCGCCGCCCAGATGCTGAAGTTGGTGCGCGAACAGACGCACCAGTTGATCGAGCGCCAATACCAGCTGTTCAACAGCGACATCACCCCCGCGCTCGCCGCGCAGGGCATCAAGTTCATCCGCCGCACCCACTGGAACGAGGCGCAGCAAGCCTGGGTCCGGGACTTCTTCTTCCGCGAGGTGATGCCGGTACTGACGCCGATCGGCCTCGATCCTGCGCACCCGTTCCCGCGCGTGCTCAACAAGAGCCTGAATTTCGCCATCGAACTGCAGGGTAAGGACGCCTTCGGGCGCAACTCCGCGCGCGCCATAGTGCAAGCGCCACGCGTGCTGCCGCGCACGATCCTGATGCCGCCGGAGATCAGCGGTTGCCCGCACGGATTTGTGTTCCTCTCTTCTATCCTGCACGCGCATGTCGGTGAGCTGTTTGCCGGCATGGAGGTACTGGGCTGCTACCAGTTCCGCGTCACCCGCAACAGCGATCTGTTCGTCGACGAGGAAGAGGTCAAGAACCTGCGCCTCAGCCTGCAGGGCGAGCTGCCGCAACGCCACTTCGGCGACGCGGTGCGCCTAGAGATCGCCGACAACTGCTCGCCGCAGGTCACCGAGCTGCTGCTCAAGGAATTCGCGCTGTCGCCGGACGACCTGTACCGCGTGCATGGCCCGGTCAATCTGGTGCGACTGATGGAAATCCCCAGCCTGGTCGAGCGCAACGACCTCAAGTTCCCGACGTTCGTCCCCAGCATCCCTAACATCCTGCAGAAAAAGGGCGCGGACATATTCAAGGCGATCCGCAAAGGCGACGTGCTGCTGCACCACCCCTTCCAGTCGTTCAAGCCGGTGGTCGATTTCATCCAGCAGGCCGCCAGCGACCCCGCCGTGGTCGCGATCAAACAGACCGTATACCGCACCGGCGCCGACTCCGCGCTGATGGAGGCGCTGATCGCCGCGGCGCAGCGCGGCAAAGAGGTCACCGTGGTGGTGGAACTGCTGGCGCGCTTCGACGAAGAGGCCAACATCAACTGGGCGAACCGGCTGGAAGAAGTCGGCGCGCATGTGGTGTACGGCGTGGTCGGCCACAAGACCCACGCCAAGATGCTGATGGTGGTGCGGCGCGAGGAAGGCAGGTTGCGCCGCTACGTGCATCTCGGCACCGGCAACTATCACCCGCGCACCGCGCGGCTGTACACCGACTTCGGCCTGTTCACCGCGAACGAAGAGGTCTGCACCGACGTGAACGAGGTGTTCAGCCAGCTCACTAGTCTCGGCAAGGCGCGCAAACTGAACCATCTGTGGCAATCGCCGTTCACGCTGCACAGCCAGATGCTGGCCGCGATTCGCAACGAAACCGCGCTCGCCAAGAGCGGCAAGCGCGCCCAGATCATCGCCAAGATGAACGCATTGCTGGAACCGGAAATCATCGGCGCGCTATACGAAGCTTCGCAGGCCGGCGTGAAAGTGGATTTGATCGTGCGCGGTGTGTGTGCGCTGCGTCCCGGCGTCAAGGGACTGTCGGAAAGCATCCGCGTGCGCTCGGTGATCGGCCGCTTCCTCGAACACTCGCGCATCTTCTATTTCCGCAACGACCTAAAACACGACGTGTATCTCGCCAGCGCGGACTGGATGGACCGCAACTTCTTCCGCCGCATCGAGGTGTGCTTCCCCTTGCTCGACAAGAAGCTGAAGAAGCGCGTGATCGACGAAGGCCTGAAGGTTTACCTGCAGGACAACAGTCAAGCCTGGGACATGGACGGCAACGGGCAATACCAGCGCAAGAACATGCGCCGCAGCACCGCCCATTGCGCCCAACGCGAACTGCTCGAACAACTGACCAACTCGCCGATCAAGGCCGACGCCTAGTGTTTTTTCGGGCGGCCCGTCTTGATCTTTTCGAGTCCGGCCAACGCCCGCTTCAATTGCGCGGGACTCATTGCGACTAGCGCTTTCAGCCCGGCGCGCAACACTTCGCTTTTCTTCACCGGCACCCCGGCCTGCAAAGCAGCTTCCTTGATCTCTGCAATTTTCAGATACTCATTCTGCGGCATCGTGAAGCTGTCGCGCACCACTTTAACCTTGGACTCTTTCTTCGGTTTTTTCGCCGCCGACTCGGGTTTTACAGCCGCGTCAAGCGTTGACGAAACGGCCTTCTTAACGGGAACCTTCTTTGGCGTCGTCGGCGCAATGCTTGCTTCTGTCTTTTTGGTTGTCATGTCATATGCCCCAGAGTAAAGTGACGGAAACAGTGTATACGGTATCTTCGCTTTGGCAAATCGTAATATTTGGGAGGCATAAATGGACTTGATCCTGTGGCGACATGCGGAAGCGGAAGACGGCATCCCCGACCTCGATCGCGAATTGACCCCCAGAGGCATCAAACAGGCCGAGAAGGTCGCCGCGTTCCTGCGTCAACATCTGCCGAAAGATGCCCGCATCCTGGTCAGTCCGTCCGCACGCACCCGGCAGACCATCGCCGCGCTCACCGATCACTACACTTTGGCCCCCACCATCGCCCCCGGCGCATCCGCACAGGCGGTGTTGCAGGCGGCACGCTGGGCGGATGCCAAGGACACCGTGCTGATCGTCGGCCATCAGCCGACATTGGGCGAAGTCGCCGCACAACTGCTCGGCAGCCGCGGCTCGCTGAGCATCAAGAAGGGCGGGCTATGGTGGTTCAGCCACCGCGAGCGCGAGGGAACGGCGCAGACCACGTTACGCCTGGCCATCACCCCCGAATTTCTATAAGGAGGACATCATGTTCGAATCCGCAGAACTCGGTCACAAGATAGACAAAGCCACTTACGACGCGGAAGTGCCCAAACTGCGCGAAGCGCTGCTGGATGTGCAAATGGATCTGGCCAAACTGGCGAAATTTCCGGTGATCATCCTGATCGGCGGCGTGGACGGCGCGGGCCGGGGCGAGATCGTCAATCTGCTCAACGAATGGCTGGACCCGCGCTTCGTGCAGACCCATGGCATGGGTGAGCCCTCCGACGAGGAGATGGACCGGCCGATGATGTGGCGCTTCTGGCGCGCGCTGCCGCCCAAGGGCCGGATCGGCGTATTCCTCGGCTCCTGGTACACCTGGCCGGTGCTCAACCGGGTGATGGGCCACACCAAGACCGCCGATCTCGACCAGAGCCTGGAGCGCGCGAAGCGCATGGAAACGATGCTGGTGGACGAAGGCGCGCTGGTGCTGAAATTCTGGATGCACCTGTCGAAGGAGAAACAGGAAAAGCGCCTGAAGGTCCTCGAGAAAGACCCGAAGACCCGCTGGCGCGTCACCGAACGCGACTGGGAGCACTACCAGCTGTACGACAAGTTCCTGGTGGTGAACGAACGCGTGATCCGTCACACCAGCACCGCCGAAGCACCGTGGACCATAGTCGAAGGTTACGACCCGCGCTACCGCGCCCTGACGATAGGCAAGACCATCCTCGATGCGATACGCAAGCGCGTGGGCGAGGCCGGCAAGAAGAAGGCCGCCGAGGTCTCCGCGCCGCCGCCGCTGCCGTCGATCGACCAGCTCACCGTGCTGAAGACGCTGGACCTGACGCAGAAGATCGACAAGAAGGATTTCGAGGCCGAACTGGAGAAATACCAGGGCAAGCTGGCGATGCTGACCCGCGACCCGAGATTCCGCGACATCACCGTCGTCGTGCTGTTCGAAGGCAACGACGCGGCCGGCAAGGGCGGCGCGATTCGCCGCATCACCAGTGCGCTGGATGCGCGCCAGTACAACATCGTGCCTATCGCCGCCCCCACCGAGGAGGAGCGCGCCCAGCCCTATCTGTGGCGCTTCTGGCGGCACATCCCGCGCCGCGGCCGGCTGACGATCTTCGACCGCTCATGGTATGGCCGCGTGCTGGTCGAACGCGTCGAGGGCTACTGCTCCGTGGCCGACTGGATGCGCGCCTACAGCGAGATCAACGACTTCGAATCGCAGCTGAATCGCCACAAGATCATCGTCGTGAAGTTCTGGCTTGCGATCAGCGAAGAAGAACAGCTGCGCCGCTTCAAGGAACGCGAGAAGATCGGCTTCAAGCGCTTCAAGATCACCGAGGAAGACTGGCGCAACCGCAAGAAATGGAAGGAATACGAGCACGCGGTATGCGACATGGTGGACCATACCAGCACCGAGATCGCGCCGTGGACGCTGGTCGAAGCCAACGACAAGAACTTCGCGCGCATCAAGATCCTGAAGACGCTAAGCCAGCGCATCGAAGCCGCGCTGGGCACCAACAAGGACAACAACAAGAAGAAAAAATAAGGTTTTCTCCAAGAATCCGGATTTCGTCATTCCGGCAAATAACCAGCGACTTGGCTGGCGTTGTTTGCCAGCTTAGTCGAATGGCTAGTAGTTCCATCAGGCCGGAATCCAGCGTTTTTAATCAACTGGGCACCGGCCTTCGCCGGTGCGACAGATTTTTAGAGGCTCCCATAAGCCCCTATGACCAATGACTAGGCTGTTGTCTTTGACAGCCTAGTCAGATGGCCAGTAGTTCCATCAGTGCAGGCTTTCCGCAGCCTGCACCAGCACATAAGGCCTGGCCACCACCGCCCATACCTCGGCATCCGACTCATACCACGCCAGCGCCTGTTTATCCGAAACGCGGGCGATCTGCCCCGACTCCAGCCACTGCGCCACCTGCGCCTTGTTGTCCTTGGATATCTGCACCGCCACCTCGACGAGGTCGAGACCCTCGCCCACGAGAATCACGGCCCCGCTGGCGAAGAAAACCTGCAATTCTTTCCATGCAATACGCGAGGTTTCCAGATTGATGTTGATGCGGTCGATGTCCTGCTGGCTGAGAGTAGTCATGTTCAACTGATTTTCTGATGATTAAGCTTTTGTTCCGTTCAGGTAATTGTCCTTCACCCTGATGTAGTGCTCCGCGGAATAGCGCAGGTAGGCGATCTCCTCGTCCGTGAGCCTGCGCACCGCCTTGGCGGGACGGCCCATGTACAGCATGCCGCTCTCCAGCACCTTGCCCGGCGAGATCAGGCTGCCCGCGCCTATCATCACGCGGTCGGGGACGATCACATCGTCCATCACGATGGAGCCCATGCCGATCAGGCAGTCGTTGCCTATGGTGCAGCCGTGCAGGATCACCGAATGTCCCACCGTCACATAGTCGCCGATGATCAGCGGCGAGCCTTCCGGCTTGTCCGGCGTCTTGTGCGACACATGGCCCATGGTCAGATCCTGCACGTTCGTGCCGCGCCCGATCGCGATATGGTTCACGTCGCCGCGCAACACGGTGTTGCACCAGACGGAACTGTCGTCGCCAAGCGTCACGTCGCCGATGACCTTGCAAGAAGGATGCAGATAGATGCGGTCGCCGAGGACCGGGGAGGTATTCAGGTAAGAGGATAACGGCATATCAATCACAAATTTTCTGGCCACATTCTGGCCGTATGGATCACCGACAAAATCTGCACTTCAACCGCGTCAACGCGGTAAGCCAGCATGAATGGAAAACGACCGACTGTTAATTCGCGAGTCCCGACGAGAAGAACGCCTCCATCTCCTCGTCCGTCACAAATTCACCGCGTTGCGCCTGTGCCAAACCTTCCTGTATGCGCGCAGAAATGCGGCGCTGCTGCGCAAGATAAAGCGACACCGCTTCGTTTGCCAATTCGCTTTCGCTACGATGGCTTGCTTCCGCCAGATGGTCGAGTTGAATTTTCAGGTCCGGACGAATCTCAAGAGTAGTGGCGCTCATGACGGCACTCCGTAGTTGGGTTGGAAAATGTCACTCAAAATATTGACCCTAGTTGTTCCATTAAACTATTTAACGCTTGCCTCACCGCTCTCTCCATTTTCAAAAATATCTTCATCAAGAAGAACGGCTGGGCCACGCATTATTTGTCCGGGGCCCCGCCCAAATCGCCTAGGTATTGTTTCCTTCTCAAGGGTTTCTGCCCACAAGGCAACCTCTTCATCCGAGGTTATTTGCTTCGTATCGACTCCGTAACGAACAAATCGCTTTATAAGGCCTGCAAGAATCGCATATGAAAATGACACCACGTGGGGCAGCACGTTGAAATTATTATGGTCCCGGAATCCATCGTAAATTGCCGTATCACCACGACCAAGTATGTAGCTCATACCCAGAGTGCGAAATGTTCTGTGCGTGTATTTGCTGAGGTCAGTGTAAACGCCACGTGAGTGCTCCGCTCGCTCTGGGCTGTGGTGGTGCTTAACAAAATCCCGAAATACTCGATGTAAGATAATTTCGTTCTGATACCACTTGCTAAGGTTTGCCTCTGCGGACGCTCCTGCAAGAGCAAAATAGTACGAAACATCCAAAGTTTCAACTATGTCTCGGAACAACCTAGATGCAACCCGAAAATTTTTTTCTCCAATCAGCTCAATTGCGTCTGATAAAGCCGACAGCGCATCTACTTGAAGCATCCAGACCGCACGTTGCGCCGTTTGATCTGTCACTTTAAATGAGTGGTTCTTCAATTCGTAAATTGATTTCAACCGTTGAACTACTGCCTTTGCCTCCCGAGCAAATTGCTCTTGTGCTCCGTATTCGTATGGCTCACCGTATGCTTCAGATGGCTCTCGATCCCAGACAAAGCTTGGCATGGTTATGATGAATACCTCATTACCGAATCAGCTTCCACTTCATCGCCTCGCCCGCCCGCAACGGCACGAGCTTGGAGCCGCCAAATTCGACGGTGTGGGGCATGTGCCACTCTTCGCGGCGTAGCGTGATCTTGCCGGTGTTGCGCGGCAGGCCGTAGTAGTCCGCACCGTGGAAGCTAGCAAAGGCTTCCAATTTATCGAGCGCCCCCGTTTGCTCGAACGCCTCGGCATACAGTTCGATGGCGCTATGTGCGGAGTAGCAGCCGGCGCAGCCGCAGGCATTCTCTTTGGTGTGTTGCGCGTGCGGGGCGCTGTCGGTGCCGAGGAAGAATTTCTTGCTGCCGCTGGTCGCGGCCTGCACCAGCGCCTCGCGGTGCGTCTCGCGCTTCAGTATCGGCAGGCAGTAGAAGTGCGGCCGGATGCCACCAACCAGCATCGCGTTGCGGTTGTACAGCAGGTGCTGCGGGGTCAGGGTCGCGGCGATGTTGTCCGGCGCGCTCGCGACGAACTGCGCGGCATCTTTGGTGGTGATGTGCTCGAACACCACGCGCAGTTCAGGCATATCCTTCAGCAGGGGCTGCATCACGCGTTCGATGAACACCGCCTCGCGGTCGAAGATGTCGATGTCGGCGCCGGTCGCTTCGCCGTGCACCAGCAGCGGCATGCCGCAGCGCTGCATCTCCTCCAGCGCGGCATAGGTCTTGCGCAGGTCGGTCACGCCCGCGTCGGAGTTGGTGGTGGCACCCGCCGGATACAGCTTCACCGCATGAACGATGCCGCTGGCCTTGGCTTTTCTGATCTCTTCCGCGCCCGTGTTGTCGGTCAGGTACAGCGTCATCAGCGGCTCGAAGCTCATCCCGGCGGGCAGTGCCGCGAGGATGCGCGCGCGGTAGGCCTGCGCCTGTTCGGTGGTCGTCACCGGCGGACGCAGGTTGGGCATCACGATCGCGCGGGCGAACTGGCGGGCGGTGTCCGGCAGCACCGAGGCCATCAACGCGTCGTCGCGCAGGTGCAGGTGCCAGTCGTCGGGACGGGTCAGGGTGAGTTCTTGCATGATGGATTCCCGCTGGATGAATGGGCGGGATTGTATCAAAGGCCCGGGATGCCTTTACTCCCGGCTTCGATATTCGAATCTGAGCCGGATGCTCCAGACGCATCCGGCTCGAAACGGCATCGCGCCGGAACCGCAGGAAAACCGGCCTCCCCTAGTGGCCAAGGGGCGACCGATCCGAGGCTACACCTTGAATCGCCCGATCGCCGCTTCCAGTTCCTCGGCCAATTCGCCCAAGTGACGGATGTCGTCGGCGGTCTGCATGATGCCGGCATGGTTGTCTTCCGCCATGCGCGCGATGTTCTCGACATGCCGCGCAACCTGGGCGCTGACCTGAGTCTGTTCGCGTACCGCCGCCGCGATGTCGTTCACGCCGTGGCTGGCCTCGCCGACCGAATTGCCGGCCTGATCCAGCATGACGGTAACGCGGTCTATGTGTTCCAGCGTCGCATGCAACGAAGTCAGGCCGCTCTCGATGGCGACCTCGGCACGCTCTGCCTTTTCGCTCAACGCGGTGGTCACCCCGTCGATCTCCCCGGCAGACTGCGACGATTTCTCGGCCAGCTTGCGCACTTCGTCCGCCACGACCGCGAAGCCGCGCCCCTGCTCGCCCGCGCGCGCCGCCTCGATCGCCGCATTCAGCGCCAGCAAATTGGTCTGGTCGGCGATGTCCCTGACCTGCTGGGTCATGCCGGCGATGGAACGGGTGCTCTGCACGAACTCCTCGACCGAGGCGGCGACCTGCCTGACCGTTTCCTCGATGCGGCGCACCTCCCGTATCATCTCCGCCGCGCTCTCGTTGCCCTCGCGGGTACGCGCCAGACTATCCCCGGACAGCCTGCGCACTTCTTCGGTGCTGTCGGCGACCGAGCCGATGCTGACGGTCATCTGCTCGACCGAGGCTGCCGTCGAGGCCGCCGCTTCGCTTTGCACCAGC
>Ga0172379_10004258_pt1 | contig 21451 bp, 16 predicted proteins | sample GrowelOW334metaG_FD_119756 | JGI IMG/M metagenome (GOLD analysis project Ga0172379, IMG submission 119756) | Groundwater microbial communities from an aquifer near a municipal landfill in Southern Ontario, Canada - Groundwater well OW334 metaG | ecosystem: Environmental > Aquatic > Deep... | reverse complement strand
CAAGCATCTGAGACGCAAATAAGTCCGGACACGCTTCCGGTGGATAAAACAGCTTCGAATCAAACGACCGGAACAGACGCTTCAGCAACCCGTCTTCAATTCCTGCAGCTACCGATCAGAAATCCGGAGTGAAAAACGAGAATGCAAAACCGTCCGCTCCCAATCCCGTCAACCCGCTCGCAGACTATTTTGATCCGCAAACTGAGGAACCGAAGGCAAATCCTCCGACAGCCTCTGACACTCCCCCGTCCCCGCAACCTCCGGCCGGAGCTACGGTATAAGAAAATTCAAATTTACTGTTGTTAACTTTTTATGAGCCTCTGGGTAATTTTCAAAAGAATTTGAAAAAGGATAAACACGGTCAGTTGTATCCCCGATGCAACTCCGAGCGTCTGGTTTAAGAGAACGAGAAAAGATTCAATCTGGACTGAGGCGGTTTCTGTCAGCGAGAGCCGGATTCCGGATAAATAGAGAGACAGGAGAATGAGAAAAAGGATGGGGCCGACAAACAAAAATGCCTGCAGGTCACGCTTACTCGTAAACATCGTGCTCGTTATCATCCAAAGACAGTAAAGCCCGAGAAGCGTCCGGTATGACGCGGTTATTATGAGGGAAATATGCGGGAAAAAATACTCCCCGATAAAATAGGTGGCAGTGAGTCCGACAATCATGGGAGCAAGACCAATAAGGGTATGCCGGAAAGGGTCAGGTCGGGCAATTTCCAGACTTCCCGCTTTCACCTCCCCGCTTTCTGATACCGTCGGGAATATCGTTAATTTCCCTGTTCGGACGCGAAGAATCAAAGCAAAGAAAAAGTGGGACAGTTCATGAAGAATCGTTCCGGGCAGAAAAAGTGCAGCTACGATGCCGATGGTAACCGTTTTATTCCGCGTAATCCGGAAAGCGATCCGGTATACCGTGATGGACGTGTGGTTGGTGAGAAAATACAGGATTAAACAGAGCGCGATTAAGATGAGGAATTGAATGAGCATGGGAAAAAATTATCCAATAACCCAATAACCCAATTATCCAATAACAAAAACCAAAGAACTAAGTAACCAACTGACTAAGTAACTAAGCAACTATTATCCTCCTTGCTGGCCCTGTCTCGCGTCCACCATACCCTCATTTAACAGTTTATCCAGGTTGGTTAAAAGAAGCATAAATAACGGAGGGATTGCGGCTTTTCCAAGGGATGCTTTCTTTTTTTTGATGATGTCGATCATGCCACCCAGATGGAATTCAGCGCCGGGAAGGAACATGGGCCCAATAGGCCCTGTATCATTAAGATCCTCCCTGACGGCAGTAACTGCGCGCGCAGCCGTTGTTTTTACCGCATCCGGTTTATCAAGGTAATCCGGTTCACTTCCGAAAAAGTCGTGGGCAAATCCTTCTACTCGATTTCCCTCTGTAAGTGCTATAACTAATGGTTCCGCGTCTGTAATACCCTGATCATACATAATTTTTTTCATTTGAGCAGATAGAACGGTGCGTCCATTTCCATCCAGTTCTGTTTTACCCTTGAATTCATATGCGTCACATACAATAGTCATAATATCTGACGTCTCTATGTTTGCGTGTGCTCCAAGACCTGTTGAGGCCATAGCCACAAAATCTCTATTCGCTTGTGCTGCCAGATTCTCATACGGACTCTGAGTTCCTCCTCCTGCCGCAGGTTTCCGAAGGTCGAGAATAGTATTGATTTCTTTGCGGTCGGCTTCCGGAAGTTCAGCCAAAAGATCTGGATTATCTTTTAAAGCAAGGTACATAAAAGCCGTGAGATGATCCTGAGCCATGCGTTTTTTCTCCTCAGGAAGATCTGGGTCGATACGCTCCATCAAAGCTCTAAGAGTAATGAGTCTGGCCACAACAGGGTCCGGTTTAGCGCCTGTGGTTTCTTTCCCTGTTTTGGGGTCAATTTTTACTTTTTCAGACATGACTTTGATGACTTTGCCCGCAGCCATCCTGACTTTTTGTCCTTCAAGGTGGTTTTCGAATTCTGCGGTAAGCTTAGTATCCGGTTGATAAGTGAGGAGATCTTCTATGTCATCGTTAACGTCAACCTGCTCTGAGATCGGTTTTCCGTCAGAGCCGATTTTGGTTTTCATAACTTTGCCGTTAGCATCTGCTGGTAGGACATAATCGCGGACGTAATTCGCCTTCTCTATCCTTTTTCTTGCTTTGAGATATGCATCCTCCCTTTTAGTCCGCTCCGCAACTTCTATTTCAGTGCGAGTCGGTTCGAGTCGTTTCATATAGTCGGCGTCCGATTCCCCAGTGAGTTGTGCGCCGATTTTTTGTTGAGCTTTGTAGAGCGCAATTTCTTCGATAGGTTTCGTAATCTCCGGATCTGAAGCGTCATAATATAAATCCCCTCCTTTAACAATTTGAGCTGGGTCTGTATAGAGTCCTCCGCCTGGTTCGACTGCTTGTTTTAGCGCTTCCTGCACTCGCGCCATGAGGGAGCCGGGTTTCACCTCTTTCATCTTCGGGGTTTTTGCCGCTTCCGGCGCAGGAGCTTTTGCTTTTCCTGCAGCAGCGTTCGCTTCTTTATTCTGTTGAGCTCGTTCGCCGGGTTTTCCCATAGGGGCTCCGGAAAATCGTCTTCCTCCTCCGGGGGGTCGATTAAAAGTTGTACCGGAAAATCTTCCTGTTCCTGAATCTGGCGATTGGATGTCATCCATTGACTACATCGTACTAAATCCATTACAAGCCGTAAAGAGCTTAGGCTCATCATTCATTGACGGTGATGGGGAGTGCGTGGTATGGTTAAATGGAATACATTATGCCAGACGCTGTTGCAGTTGAAAATACATCTCCTCCAAAACCAAATATCGTTAAGCGTTTGTTAAATCGTGGTGGACAGTCGGAAAAAGCGGGTAACTGGCGGGGAGGACTTCTGACTACTGAACGGACCACACCGGTCGAAATGGGTGTAAAATCCCAACAGGAATTTATCCAGCTTATCTTTGATCGGTATGAGACGATGACCATGGAGTACAAAGAGCCGAAACCGGGTGAAATGCGTGCAGGGCGTCAGGAAATGGATGACTGGTCGGAATGGATCATGAAGATGATAGCAAAAGAAAACGGATTTACCGAATTCGATGAATCCTCAGAAGCAATGACCATCCAGAACATGCGCAGGTTTATGAGAACTAAACCGATGCAATTGGATGTCCTTAGTGACGATACCAGGGAATGCGCATATTTTTTAGTGCGGGCAACGACAGATGAGATGTGTGCAGCTCTCGGAGTGACCCCTCGGGATATTGCGAGCCGTTTCGAGTTGAAAGTTCCTTCATACATAATTGACGCTCAGGGTAATCGGAGGCCACCAACTCCAGCGGAAGCACGAAATATGAAGTTGGGATTAGCAGCGGATTCATGGGTTAATCTTCAACTTACTCGACTGAAAGAAAGAACTCAGAGTAGTGATAAGTTATTAAATCTGACGAAAATTCTTCATCCGGAGATCCCCAAAGGTGAGTTGTGGAAACAGTGGAAAGCGCAACAGAGGAATAAACTGGTAACCGCATATGATCCCCTATCGCATGGGTATGAATCTGCCTATATGCAGCAGATGATGGGTACGGAGCCGATGACTGATGAAGTCCGGGTGCAGTATTTAAGCAAATTAGCTCAAATGGATGATCTCAGACGCGCATTTTTGGAAGCAGATACGGGAGTATCAGTCCATGATAACGTATGGACTGCAGTCGATCGGTTTGACACACCTACACAACCGGGGAAAACTCTTAGCAATAGTCTTTCCCATCTGGAAAATGCGTATGTCAATGAAGTTCAAGCGGTGTTAAGAGATCGTTTCAATAATTCGGAATACGGTACGTTGACTCGGGAACAGCAAACAGAAGTTCGTCTTGAGGCAACGCGTCGGGCAATGGCTGATCGTGGACGAGAGCATGCTCTTGCGATTCTTGAGAAATCCGGGTCATACGGTTTTCGCGATGACGAAGTAACCGAGGCAAGGGGCAACTTGACAAAGATTGAACCGGCAGAGGTAAGTACAAAATACGACGATGAAGTTAAAACTCTGGAGGATCGATACACAGCGTTAAAGGCGACTCAGACTGATTATTTAGCAAAGCAACGTGCGAAGTTGGAGGCTGATGCGAAACGGGCAAAAGATGAAGCTATAAAGAATCAGAATATCGATGAATATGACGCAAGGCTTAAAGCGGAAATAGCCGAAAGAGATAGGCTCATAGCTGCAAAGTCATCTGCAAAAGTGCTTAAACCGACATATGACAATATCGATCGAGTCAAGAGTCTGTTGGAAGGAGCAAAAACGGAATTACAGAACATACTGGATACGCAAAAGAATGCAGAAGAAGCATTAACGCGGGCGCAGTTGGCTTTGACAGATCAGTTAAATCTATTTACCGATCCCGCGGATAAAACTCGCGTAGCAACCGTATATCAAAAGGACCCTGTAACCGGAGTTATTACCGTTAAGAACGTCGAACTGGATGGTTTTGTGGGTAGTATAAACACACGATTGTCAGAGACAAAAAAACTGCAGGAAAAAGAAGTCACAAGTCAAAAAGAGTTACGAAAAGACGCAAAAACAGCCGGAGCAGAGGTATTGGATGTTATCGCGCATAAACGAGATGAAGTTATAGCCGCGTTTTGTACGGGAAAGGTAAAAATGGGCGATGTTAAAGACTGGGAGGATTTTGTTGAACGCTTGGGATTAACCAACGAACATGTGCTTCCACCGGACCGGTTGGTAAAGCTTCTGATAACTCATCTTGAATTGACGGATATGGATCCGAATGAAGTGGCTGCAGTTGCCGATACACATCAGATTCCCAAGGAATTTGAGGCCCAGTGGAAGCAGGTGATGGATGCATTTTGGCGTACGGACGAATATGCCCGTGCCAAAGTCGTTTTGGAAATTTATGCGGATCGTTTCAAAGCGATCAAAGAAAAAGGCGATCCGTTTGCGGATGCCATTCGTTATCGCCGTCCGGAGAAACAGACGGAATTTGTCATACGTGAAACCCGTCGGGAATTGGTACAGGACTCCATGGAGCGGGATGGCATTTATGAAGGAGTTAACGCAATTGTGACGCAGCATGCCGATCGACTGATTGTTGCAAAAGATGGAAAACTGCTTCTTCATCGCATGACAGAAGCGCAGGATGGGCAACGGAATCTTGTTGAAATCGGTGAGATGGGGTTAGGTAGGAACGCTACTACCGGAGATATTGAAGTCGTAAATCCCGGAACTCCTGAAATGCAGAGAATTCGATCTGAATTGGAGCTGGCAATGGGAGGAGAAGCCTTTAATTCCGAACTATTAGCGGGTGTTCTAGGAGGAACAACTCAAGTAATCGGAAACGATAGGCAGCCGCGTACTTTCATGCACGGAATCGATGCCGATGGACATCATGTTATCAACGTGATTTCTGGTCCGGAGTTCAATCAAGCCGGACACGAAATACCTCTGGCAGAATTTCAAATAGACGTAATTGGTACATTCCTCAGTAAAAAAGGCCGGCAGTTTTTATGGGAAGCCGCAGAACGGAGTAAATCATTATCAGAACAAAATAAACAAAAGCATCACCTCGAAATGGACGAAGCAGCAGGAAAAAGCGTGTTAAATGCCCGGGAGATGACATCAGAGTATAAGAGCGGGGCTGATGAATTTCGGTATACGCTAGATTTAAGTCAGTCAAGTGGAGTTACAATGAAGAGGGAGAAATGGGACCCCGTGAATAACAAATGGAATGCTGAACAGATAGGTGGTAAAAATATGGTCGATTTGGATCAATTTAGCGCATTGCCCCTTACCGATGTACCGGAAGGAGAACAGCGGTTGATTCCTGCTGAGGCTTTTAATTTGTTAGTTGGCATGAAGCCGGAGGACCGAAAAAAACTGGGATTTCAGCCGGTTCCGGTTGATATTCAGGCGGATGCATTGGAGCCAACGCGATCGGGACGAATATCAGCAGGAGTGGATGGAAACGGAAATCTGGTAGCGTATTATCCGGATGGCAGCACCATGCTGTTGACTGATCTACTTAATACGGTTGTATATTTGAATAATGCGCATAACTATCATGAGGCGCCCGCAAATCCTGCGGCTGTTATGACGCATGACTATTTAAAACTTCAAAGCGCAATCGGAACGGAATTTTTAAAGGCATTAAACAGGAGAAAAGCAACAACTCCTTAACTAAATCACTATGGATCTTCGTACTCTCGTTACTGTCGCACCATTTGACGATCGAACCAAGACGCTGCTAACGGATAATATTACTAATGGACTTCTGGATGAAGCTCAACAAATGAAATTGTCGGAATTATGCTGGGATATGATTTTGTCCTATCATGAGCATGAACTGGCGATAACCATAGAAAACATGCAGATGGAGGTTGCAGAAGGTAAAAAACATTATACCCATGAAGATTATCAAAAAGCCAAAGACGGGTTGGTGCAAAAGGTTGCAGAACTGTTTGAAAAAGCCGGTGCAGACTATGCAATTACTGAGGTTCAGAAACAATTAGCTGGTCACTCCTCTACTCCCTTGCCTCCGAAACAATCCTCATAACGTTTAAAAATAAATTAGGCAACTTTTGCCGTCTGCATAGAGACCACAAGATGATTCAGTACAGGGTTAGGAAACGCCTGAATCTCCATGCCTAAATGTTCAACCTGCCGTTGATCTGGACCTGCAGTCAAATCTCTGACTAGCGATGACATGCGTTCCTGAATCGTTCCATGGATATCGGGGATGTAAGCTGGGCCGCTAGTGATTGCCAATCTTTGAAGGACTGTTGGTACGGTTTCATGGAAACTGAACGGTTCAACCGTTCCATCCGGTCGTGTGCCATTACCAGATAGCTGAGTTAATTTTAAGCGAGTTTTTCGGCCAGTATTAGGATCTGTTCTATTTACCAGATCTAACTGGGTGACGGTGACATTCGGATATTTATCATGCACTCTGGAAAGAGCTTCGAAAATATCTACATCTTTTATTTGCGTCAGTTCGGTGGGGTTAAACGTTAAAGACAAACCTGTGAGTCGTAAGGTGGGAGTATCTCCATCAAGGACAATCTCAAACTGGGGTAGAGCTCCTGGCGGATTGGTTACTTCCAGCCCAATTGTTTGCATACAGTTTTCTATGGCAGGTTCTGCAAGCGCTACAAGTGTGTTTATACCAGCTGATGACAACGCTACCGCAACCATATTTTCTGTTTTGACTCTGTTCGCTAGATCAATTATGTCCGGCATGGGTAATCCAATCGGATGGCCCGTTTCCACTCGACGATGATCGGAGGGGCTTTGATATTCGGGAAAATTAGATTCTAAAACTGTTTCATACATAGGATAATTTTACTATATAACAGATAGACGGTTGAATACAATTCAATTAGGGATTTTAATATTATTGACAGATTATAAAAATACCTATAGCCTGAAGATAGGAACAATTTATGACGCAAGTCCCAGCAGAACAATCACCCGTTTCCTCTCAGGAACCGGTTGCAATTCCTAATATTGATCCCCATAAACAAGCGATTCAAACGATGTTTGATCAGTGGAACAAACCATTCGGAGACGTCTATAATGCGGTAACAGCCCCAGATAAAAAAAAGAGTCTGGAATCAGATCTTCAACTGAATTTTTTAACGAATTGGGAGTATTTGCCGGATATGACCGTAGATGATCTTCTGACAGAGTGGAATGAAGTAATCCCTGCAGGTCACACAATTACAGATGAACAACGCGAGTCTTTGCAATGGATGTTGGACCAGGGGCGGGAAGCCTATATACGAAAACACCCCACAGCTAATTTAGCGGTTGAGTCAGGAACGGCGTCTAACAATGTGTCTAATTCCACTCCTGCAACTCGTGGTTCTAAAGCCGGAGCGGTTGTAGAGGATAGAGGGACGAATACAATAGAAGACGAGAATGATCCGGGGGACGATTTAGCGATAGACAGATTGTTAAATTTATTAGTAGATAGCTCTTCTGAAACTCGTCTGGGTGAGTTGCACATAATGACGGATGACGAAGTAAACCAAAGAATTGAGCTTACGCAGCGAATGGAAAATAGCGGTTGGTTGGATCGGGTAAAAGAAAAAGATCAGGGACAACGTATCAGAAACGCACGGGTACAAATACATACGGAAATACGGGCCATTCGGAATCGCTTGGGAGATTTGGAGAAAAATCGAGAGATGACAGGAATTGTTCAACAGATAAATAATGAGCTTACGTTAAATGCTGATTTACTAACCGAATTAGCTAATCGGACAACGGCAGATATAGATTGCGGTGTTCGAATTGCGGCTCGCACCATGGTAAAACTTGCGCATCCTGATGCGATGGATAAAAGGGATCGGTTAAAAGCTTATCGCCGGACTCGTAATCAAGTGCAAGAGCGATTGGGAACGAGCGGGAGTGTAGAAGTCAGCCATCAAGAATTATCAGATCTTCTTGACCAACCCGTATTGTCTGGGGATGAGAAGGATGCCCTAGACGTTATTACGAATCTTACGCGCGGTTATGCGCGGAGTGATAGAATTCGAAAACAACAACAGAAACGATATGATATTACCTCTGATCAGTTAAAGAAGTTTCGAGAAAAAGTTGCCGATCGAATTAAGGATTATCCTGAACTATTAAGATTGAGGGACACGGTGACTCATTTACAAACTATCGAGGCTGCTCTTGATATATATCAAGAAGGATATGCCAATCAGGTTGAAGCGAATACCCATTTAATTGAAGACTTAGAGAGGAATATTGCTGAGGAAGAAGTAACGCATTCCCGTCGGAGGGCAGAATATGATGATTTGAATCGTTTATTGAAGGATAAAAGCCAGCTAAATGATGCGGATAATCGCCGGTTGGGGGATTTATCGCTGGAGATCATGCTTTCTGAGCAGCGGTTGAGTCAATTGAATGAGCAAAATACTACAGCGCAAACAGCTGTCCAAATAGGAGAAGATCCAAGGAATATAACACGTATGCCGCTTGGTTCGGATATCCATCCAGAAACTCTTGCGTCTTTCTTGGGTATCATTCAAGCGTTGGACGGAGAGCCGCTTTCATCCGAAAATATTGAGCAATTGGAAGAAGAAAGAAAAAGCCTGTTTAGGGTTGCTGGGGTTTTATTAGGTTCAGATAATGTCTTGGATCATACAGAACTTTATGAAATATTTGCTGAGAGTCCGATTCCAACCGATGAGGTAGCGCATGATCTTACTCCAGCAGAAGCTCACCCTGCTCTGCCTGCTATCCCACTAGAGACGGGAACTGAAGATATTTCTTCATTAACTATAGATGAATTAAAAGCACGAGTTCACACTTTGTCGTCCGAGCAAGTTGCAGCTCTCACAATGGATAAGTTATCCGATTTAGCTAGTCTGCTTAGTACAGAACAGGTCAAAGAACTTGTTACCGATGTTGCTCCTGATTTTCTTAATACTCTGTTAGGTCTCCCCCCCCATGCCAGGAATACGGATCAAATTGTTTCTGCGGGAGTATCACATCGAGAATCTGTCATTGATTCTGTTATCGGTGGATTGACACAAGAATCCCGTAATTTTTTACAGAAAGCCACGATCATCCGAATAACTCAAGTAGCATCGGCTATCCGAGCGAGGGATTCGTCTCGGCCGGTTGAGGATGTTGCGGACACCAAAGAGAAATATTTATTTGAGGGGCTACATTTGATCATGCGTAAATCCATCGAATTGCCTCTGCCTTTATCCTAAAGTTGAAATTTTTTCTATTTAAAGCTGTAAAAACCTCTATTTCCGATAATACTTTTTCTCACGTTTTAGAATTCCCTCTCTTGTTTCGGGGTTTGATTGATTTAGTTGCCGGTTTCTTCGATTTTCTTGTAACAGGTTTTTCTTTAGTTGCTGTTTTGCTTGATTTCCGTTTAACCGGTTTTGCTTTTTCAGAGCCTTTTTTAGACGTGGCCTTTTTTTCTTTACGCCATGGATAACGAATAAAATTAATAGGTCTTATAAGATCAAAAATATGACATGCTAACAACCTACTAATGACTAATAATTCATAACTCTATAACCGATTTTTTGACTCCGTCTCTTGACAAGGATAAAAGATGTGTGTGAGAATGAAGTCATTATGATGGAAGATCATCTCGAAGGTAATCCCGTTCAACTACCCTCTGCTCCCAAAGCCGAGGTGCGTCCCAAAGCCTCAGCTCCTGTTCCCAAGCCACCCACTCCTCCTGAAGAAGAATTTAATGATGATGGTGAACGAGGGCATGAAAAAGTTATCAATCCCATCAGTATGAGCGGTGCAATTGCGAAAGCCGTGGGACGGATTTCAAGCGAAGCAATGAGTAAACCGGAACGCGGCGGCGGTTGGAGAAATCCGTTTGCCTGGCTTGCCGGCGCAACAACCGGGAGGCTGGCATTTGATGCTGCAACCCTGGTTGGTCAACACCTCGCTCCCCCATTCGTCGGAGCTGTTGCCGGAGCTGCATTTACTCCCGCCATCCATCTGGCGTCACGGATCCTGGGTAAAGAAACGTACGGACGGCTTACGGTTCACATGTTGAAAAACCAGGGGAAGTTCCTCCGCGGATCAGAAGCCAAAGATGCGATGAAAGAGGTTATGCGGACCAGTAATACGATGAAAGACATGTTGTCGATGGTGGATCCGGATGGAAATATAGACATGGAGGCAGTTGAAAGTATGACTTACGGACAGGATGTAATGGAGAAGATGGTGGTTGAAGCTACAGCCAAAGCAGGTCTTTTGTCACTTGCCTCCAAATCAGGATACAAATTTAATGAACTTGAAGCGCAGCAATTGAATCGCATCGGAGCAACGGCGAAAATTGCCGAGTGGATTCTTGAAAAGAAGTTCGCAGAAGATCCCGAAATTCGGTTAGATTTCATGCAGAACCGGTTTTATCAGGGTTTGGCAAAACAGGAAAAAGAAGGATATACACGGTTAGTCGCTCGGTCCTCTTGGAGAAATGCCAAACGGGCCTTTGTGGTAGGCGCGGTATTTGATGCGCTTCAATCCGATTTTGTTACCAAGACGCTTTTCGGTAAAGTCCAACAAGGTGTGAATGCTATTGTTACCGGCGCTCCAGGATGGTTTGCGTCATCGCGTGCGTTCGTAGAACAAAAATTTGCTGAAGCCATTCCCGCAGTGACCAATTGGGTAAACGCCAAACTGGCATTTCTAGTCCCGAAGGTATCGCCGGGTATACCGATTGTAGATATCGCTAAGGTTATGTAAGATTGTTAGAAATAATTTATAAAACATATGGCACAATTTGATTTAGCACAATACGATATTTTAGATTTAATCCTTGCCGATGCCATGCCGGATGAAGAGAAATTAAATATTCTCGAGTCCTACTTTGATGCGTATAACATGCTCGTGACCAAAGAATTCGGTGCGGAGCTTTCAGAAAAAGATCAGGATGCAATGGAAGAGTTGATGAAAGACCCGACTGTAACAACGGATATTTTTATGAAATTCCTGACAGACCGGATGCCGCACATGGAGGCAAAAATCATTTATTTCACTCTCGAGTATAAAAAAATGTTTATTCTCAACGTCTATAAGAACAAATTGGATGAATATAAGGGTAATACGAAAGCCGATGGGTATGCCGCATGGGAACAGATCTATAAAGATGCCCAAGCAGACAATTGGGAAGAAGTCACGAGACTTCTTGAAGTCCTCAAATCCCGCTACGGAGAAAAATCTGCAACTGCGTAATGTTTGATAGGTTCAAACGCTTTAAATTTCTTTTCGTGCTGCTCGTACTCATTCCTCGTTTTGTTTTTAAAGAACAAACAACAAGTAACAAATAACATTCAACTTTATTAAATATTTCTGCTACAATTAATTGACGCAGACACGACCATCAGATTCGGGTAATTGATACAATAGTAATTCGTTACGGTCAAGCCGAGTGTTCGTTTCGGTTATAAGTTCCCATATTTTTATGTCAACCTACATTATTCATACGGACGGAGGAGCCCGGGGAAATCCCGGACCTGCCGCTATCGGGGTTTATATCCAGGAAGAAAACGGACGAGTGGTTGCGAAAATTAGTAAACAAATCGGCCACGCAACAAATAATGTTGCGGAATATACCGCGGTTATAGAGGCACTTCTTTGGTTCAAGGACCATAAGCTCCAGGTTTCCCAATCCCCTAGTCTCTCGTTTTTTCTAGATTCCACACTGGTTGTAAATCAACTGAACGGGTTATGGAAAATAAAGGACGGAAACCTCAGAATGCTGCTTTTGAAAATTCACCAATTGGAAGCGGAAGTGGGTGGAGAAATCCGGTATACGAGTGTACCGAGAGAACAGAATACGGATGCTGACTTTCTTGTGAATGAAGCGTTTGATGGACAGACGAACAAATAACGAGTAACGAGTAACAAAGAACTATAAGAATTTCTAATTGATCTAATTCCTAAACCGATCTTCACTATCCCCTAACCAACAGCGCTTCCTCTTTTTTTTACAAAATACCTACCTACCGGCAGGCAGACTTAATACTTGACGCTTAATACGTTATACTTTAATCATGCCTGCCAGCCGGACGATTGAAATCATTGAAACCGTTTCCCCTCCCCGGGCTCTTATTATCGGAAAATCAACCCTTACCGAGCTTTTGTCGTCAACCCTCTCTGAATACGGATGTGACGTACAAACGCTAGCGGAATATGAGCCGTCCATCCCGTCCTATGACTATATTTTTCTGTTTGCGGGAGAGGATGCGATTGGCAAATTATCAGAACGCCATCTTAGCACAGACGGAAAAATGGCAGTGATTGAAACGGACACGCCAATATCCTACGCAGTCGATTCGCCCCGGGTTATTTTTATCCGGCTCGGTGCACTGCAGGCATGGGAACCGGAGGCGGCGATCCAGGCAATTTTAAGAACGGTTTTTACTCCAGGACCTTCATTCCTCGTGGATCTTCGTAAAACAAAATCCGTTGATTCCCTATCTTCCAAGAAACCCGAGTCCCCTAATTTACGACCGGTTACCCAAAAGCCCTTACCATCCTATACACAAAAACCGCATATTCCGAAGAGTTTTGTTGAAATCAAGAAACCGCTGAAAGTTGTCCAACGCAAGCCTGAAGAATCCGAGATGATTGTGGAACACAAGACCGGTTTGAAACATGTACTACGTTTAATCGTTCTTCTTATTATCTCTCTTCTTGTTGTCTGCGGGATTGCCGGATTTTGGTATGTTTCCAAACTCCGGTCCTCAATCCGGCAGTTTCAAACCCATGTCGCAGAATCTAATTGGGAGGCGGTTTCATCGGATTTAACCGAGATCCGCGGTTTGGTCTATACCGGACGCCAAGTATATAACAGTATCTATACCGTCGTCGTTCCCATCAGGGGAATAAAAGCCGTGAGGGATACGGGCACACTCTTGACTGCCACGAACGGACTTCTGCAGGCCAGCGACGATACGATCCGTCTCTTTATGGATGCCAAAAAAGAGGCTTTTCAAACGGGTCTGACGGAAAACACTATTGATCAGATGACGGATCAAATAAACGGATTCCAACATTCAATCGTGCAGTCCATGGATATTATTGACCAATCGTCGGTTCCGTTTATTCCGAAACTCCAATTCCAGTCGTTTTTTACCTCCCTATCCGGGAGACTCGATGGTTTTCTTGCGATTCTTCCTCTGTGGAAGAAAGTATGGTTAACGGCGACCCCCAAAACCTATATGGTTCTTTTTCAAAATTCCATGGAGCTGCGTCCCACCGGCGGATTTATCGGCTCGTATGGAATTTTAAAAATAGCCGGAGGCCGGATGGAGGATTTTAAGATTTATGACGTCTATACGGCAGACGGCCAATTGAAAGGGCATGTTGATCCCCCTCTTGCGATTCGTAAATATCTTTCCCAACCCAATTGGTTTTTGCGGGACAGTAATTTCGATCCCGACTTTAGTATTTCCGGAGATAAGGCATCCTGGTTTTTGAACAAAGAGATGAATGTTGACGTAGACGGAGTAATCGGGATCAATATTTTCGTCGCGGAAAATCTTCTGAAAGTATTAGGGTCAGTGTCACTGCCGGATTTCAATCAGGAGACGATTTCCGCGGACAACTTTTTTTTCAAGGCTCACTACTATGCCCAAAATCAGTTTTTCCCCGGATCCACCCAGAAGCGTGACTTTCTGACATCCATTGCCCAAAGTCTGGAACGAAGGATGTCGGATGACAAAAATATTCCATGGGTTGATTTGATGACTGTCGTACAGAAACAACTGGATGAAAAGAATATTCTGTTATTTTTCCGGGATCCTGAAGTCCAGAAAGTCGTGGATTCCAAAGGTTGGTCAGGAAGAATGCATCCCGTAAATTGCATCCAGGTGTCTCTCGATTCCGGCATCGACCAATCCTGTTATCCGGATTACTTATCCGTAAACGAAGCAAATCTCGGAGTAAACAAAGCAAATTATTTCGTATCCAAAACCGTGACCGTAGAGAAGGTTTTAGCCGATGACGGACTGCTTAACACTACCGCAACTTTTTCGTTTGACAATAATACCATCCCTGAAGTTTTCGGAAGCACGGAGTATAAATCCTATGTGCGGATATTTATTCCTACCGGAAGTCTGGTTAAGTCTGTGTCATTTAATAAGATTCCGGTAGCGATGACGGACTTAGATATCGAACCCTATTCCGGAGACAAAATTTCCGTCGGCTATCTTATGAAAATTGCCGCAAATAATAAAGGTGTCATTTCGATTGCCTATACTCTTTCTCGAAGGTTAGATACGGCATTTAATACATACCAATTTTATTATCAAAAACAGCCGGGAGAAAAAAGTTCTTCGTTTATGTTTTCTATAAAACATCCCGATTCCCTAACGATCACTCCTTTAAACTTTGCAAATTCTTCCGGAATCAGACGGGAAATATTCTATACCAGCGATACATCCGTTGACAGAATTCTTGCACTTCAAATTCAGAAATAAAATTCCTCGTAGAAAGACTCTGAAAAGAAATTTTACACACGTATAGATTAATCACCATAAATATTTTATCTTTCCGGATATGCATGCGTCTGAATCAACTGATGGTTAGTTTAACTCTTCGAGAATTCGGATGATCATTTTGCATTTTCCCCCGAAACCGCACCGAATCTGTCTTTGGTTTTCGCCGGGGGTGAACCAGATCTAATTTTAGTTGGAGAGGATTTCCTGAAGAAATTTATCCGCTTCCTGTTTTAAATCTGTGTTTCCTTCCTCTTCCATCTGCGAGGAATAATCGAGGATCATTGATGTTTTTTCCGAAGGATTTTTAAAACTGGCCACATATAATTTAAGCAAATCTAATTGCAATTTATTTCGTGTCGGCGTGTCATCGATTTGCAACCATAGCTGTTGATCTATGATTCGTGCTACTTGATTTTGGACAGCGCTAAAGTTTTTAGCTTTCAGAAATTGATTATTTCTTTCAATTAAACTGTTCAAATAATCCGTCAGATTTAATTGGTAATCCTGGTATTCGGGATCCGACGTATTAACCGGTTTCGTTTTGACCAAATCTTCGACGTGAATTTCTTTCAATACATTTGCATAAGGAGAGAGACTTACGACATTAATTTTGCTTGGGTCGCGATCGACTCCGCTTTGGGCAAGTTCCATCAGAAACCTGTCAGCAGTCTCGAAATCCATGTCCGTATCAATCATCCGATAGAGAATGTACCGTACTGTTTTCGGCAATCTTCCAATTTCCTGAATGTGATTTGTAACGGCATCCTTCAAAAATTGCGCCTGGTTAAATCCCCGCTGGTTATCCCCTAACCCGTACGCGCGGTTTCTTAACGATTGCAGGGTTTCTGAAGGAGGCAAATTAAGATTGCGTAAAATTCCCATGGTCTGGGAAAAACCGACAGTAGCGATATAATCCGTTTTTACTTTTGCGATTTTTTCAATTTGTCCAACCGTATAATCAATTCCGGCGACACTGCACGCGTTTGCAATTATTGCTCCCTCTTCCGACATGCCCGGCAAAGCTACCGGCGTTCCGCGGGGAATATTGGTAATCCGTACGGATTTTGATTTCCGGCCATACTGGATAAGATTGATCGAATCGCATCGTGTACTTTTTTGATTTTTACGGCTGTCAAGACCAAGCAGGAGAAGAGTAATGGTCTCGCGAGTGTCGTTCTCAACGGGTTCCTTCATTTTTAAATCCATGGTCCCCAGTATTGTTCCGAACGTGGTGTAGGAAGGAATGGAAGCAGTGACGGGAGATATTATCTTACTCGTACGATAGCCGGACTCTACGCTGTTTTCAATCACGGCGCCGATCAGGAAAGAAGCGGGAATGGTAAGTAGGAGTGCAATCTTCATCCGATTCATATGAGATATTATACCAATAAAATAATGAACCAATTTAACCAACTAACTAAGTAAGTAACCAACTAACTAACTAATCAGGTGTCTCCTGATTGACTTTTGGGCGTTAAGTTTTTACAATACACTTCTTATGCAAAAATATACATTGAGCGCAGTCAAAAGAACCATCAGCGGCCACAAGGTTACTACACTTCGTAAACAAGGATTAATTCCGGGCAATATCTACGGAAGAAAAGTTCCCTCAAAAGCAGTCCAGGTAGACTTAAAGGATTTTGGCAAGACATTTTCAAAAGCCCGTGAAAGCGGTCTTGTTGAGCTTACTTTAGGTGCCGAAAAGATTCCAGTCCTTATCCATAACGTCCAATACCATCCCGTGACCGATATCCCCCTTCATGTTGATTTCCTCCAGGTTAACCTGAAAGAAAAAGTTACAACCAAGGTTCCGGTTATCCTGGTTGGTGAGGCTCTTGCGGTTAAAGACAAAGCCGGAGTTTTGCTCCAACTGCTATCTGAGATAATGATTGAGGCTCTTCCGACTGATTTACCTGAGAAGATCGAATTGGACGTGACCAAGTTGAAAGCTGTCAACGATGTCATAAAAGTCTCTGACCTGAAAGTGAGTGATAAAGTGAAAGTTCTTACGGATGCAACGTATGACGTAGTAAAGGTAGCTCCGCTCGTATCCAAGGAAGCTGAAAAGATGGCCGCTGAAGCTGCTGCTGCACAGGCTGCCGCAGCCGCCGCACAAGCCGCTGCGGCTACTGCTGCTCCGTCTGCTGAAGCAGGAGGTGCACCAGCGGGTGGTGCCGCTCCTGAAAAGGCCGCAACCCCGGCGGGTTCTTCACCGAAAGCATCCTAAAAAATTTAGTCCCCTGCTTCCGGATTAAGAAGTATAATCTCCTGATTCTCCTTGTCCGCTTTTTCCGCGTTCCCCACAAGGGTATAAAGAGTTATTAATTGTTTTTTGGCATACACATAATCCGGGAACATCGTTTGAAAGGATTCCCATTTCTTTATGTCGCTTAACACCTGATCCTTTGCCGTCATATACTTATCCCACCTTACCAGAGGAGATTCTGTTGCGGAATTTGCGTCAGAATCGTGATAATACTCTTCTGCCAAGGAATATTCTTGGTTAGCCGCCTGAACGTTTCGGGATAAGTAGATAAACCCCAGTTGCTCATGCACCTCTGCGTTTTCCGGATTCCTAAGAATATATCCCGAGAGCCGTTCCTCAGTGTTAGGCTCTTTGGTATAACCGTACACAAGGTTGATTATGAGTATTCCCAAACAAACAAGACTTACTATCCTCCATAAATTCAGCGGTTTTGGATGAGCGGGAATATTAAGGGAAATATGCGGGAAATAAAAGGAGCTGAAATGGGAAGCTAAGAAAGTCCGGAAAGTGCCGTGCGTATTTTCAGGATTCATTCTCTCATTATACTGTTCCCGCATTATTCAGTAAACCAATGACATTGAACATTTAATAACCGACAAACCGGCTTCAAAAAAATCGTTACTTGACGGATCAGAAATAATTTACGAAAATAGGGGAATACTATGATAAAGAAGCTGCCTATCTTTTCAGTAGTCTTTGGTTTACTACTGACGTTTGCCCCCGTACCTGTGTTTGCTGCAACGGATTCAGCACAAAAAGTTACGGCTCCCGTTCTAAATACTACCTCAAATACAACTTCAAGTCCCAGTTCTTCAAATAAACCCAAAGTCACGATAGAAGCCAAAGTGTACCGCAGAGTTGCGGCAGCCATGAAACGATTGTCTTTAATTAACGCACGTATTGGATCTTTACTTCAAACGTATGACCAGGCAAATGTGCGCATACGAAGACTGGTCGAACAGCAGGCTTCTATCAATACCTCGTTGGGACAACTGCAACAGGTGCTTGCAGATTTAACCGCTACGCCCGGTTCCACGTCATCCGCAAGTGGTATTATAAGTACGGTATCTGAAAAATTAATCGACATAAAATCTGCAATTGCCCTCCTCAAAAGCATATTAGCCCAGGAAAAAACACTCGTCAGCGAGATTAAAAAAATTGGCACATCGGTAAAAACCGTGACTCCAACCGTGATTATGCCGACCAAAGGAGCCAACTAATTTTATGATAGAACCAGATTTAAATCAGGCTCAACCGCTTTCAGACAAGCCGGAGGAGAGTACACCGAGTATGGCGCCCGTCAATCCGGAGCCTATTCCGGATGGCAGGAAAATTGGGACACCCTTTGACGCTACAGAAAATATGCCGGTTGAAACCACTCCTCCCGCCGTGCCTCCGACAGCTTTGGAAAATCCGGTTGTTGTTTCAAATTCCAATTCATCCTCAAAATCAAATATGCTGCTTATGGCTGGCGTTCTTGCATTGATTATTGTAATAGGGGTTTTGGGGTGGTCTATCTATAAACAAATTTCCAATAATAAATCAACCACTGCGGTTCCCGTCGCGACTCCATCTATTGCTGCGGGCGCGACCAATGTTCCCACCGCAATGCCGTCGATTGCCCCTACCGAGGTGCCCGATGAGATAGAGAAATCACTCCTAAATGTTGGAACATCCAATGATATTACTTCTATTGAGAAAGATTTAAACGGAACAGACTTCACCCAGCTTGAGGCTACTGAGTAATATTAGACTCGTTTTGAGAATTTTCGAAGTAAGAATCCTGCGGCTCCGCTTCCTCCGATTAATACCCACGCAACTTCTGCAGGACCGGTAGCCGGTATCGTGCTATTCGGTGTGCTTTTTCCCGTAGGACCGGAATAATTGGAAGCTACGGTTTTGGTCGGGGTCGGGGATACCTGAAATGGTGTGGGAGTCGGAGTTATAACAGCTCCCGCAAATTGACCGGGAATCAATTTACCGAATCGGCTTTTCAAGGCACCGGCGATGCGGCTACTTGATAGGATAACGATCACAATCAAGATGATTCCTAAAAAGATGAGCACTAAGCGGCTTGATGACATAAGTGGCCTATAATATACCTTATCTGAAAGATTGTCAAGCAAGAAACTGAATTGTTGGACGGGTATGATAAAATCGTTTCATGTCACTTCAACAGAACCATTCTTTTATGAGTCCTACGTTTGGCGCTGTCTCCATGGAGCGTTTGAGAAAAATCGTACTGGGTTTCATGGAGGATGACCAAAATACTCACTATCAGTTGATTATCGGAACTGACTCCCAGTGTAAAAACGGAAGCGGGGTAGATTTCGTAACCGCAATAGTCGTACATAGAGAGGGTAGTGGAGGAATCTATTTCTGGAAGAGGGAACTGAACCGGACCAAAATGGTTCTAAAAACGCGGATCTATCAGGAAGCAATTATGTCCATAACTAGCGCTCAGGAAGTATTGGAGCTTTTTAAAAAAGACGGAATAACAAGATATGATATGGAAATTCATGTCGACATCGGCACAGTTGGAGCCACCCGTGAGCTGATTACCGAAGTCGTGGGGATGATCCGGGGGTCCGGATTCTCTGTCCGAACCAAGCCGGATTCATACGTTGCATCCAAAGTTGCAGACAGATACACATGAAAATCTTTAATTTTAAATTTTTAATTTTAAATTATAACTGTACCTATTAGATTTCTCAGGGTTTGGGAGTGGGAGTGATTGTTATAAGTGGCCGCAAGATAGGACATCCGCCTTTTGGTTCCGTACCCCGGATAAAATACTCCGTCCTGCCATAACAGGGAATCCCGATGACTTTTTCCGGGGGAATAAACGGTTTGTCGGGCGTGTTTTCCAGTAAAGATGTCATAATGCGGCTCCATATCGGAGCGGCTCCGGTGACTCCCGATGCCAGTGTGGGATTCATGGGCCGGTTATCATTGTTTCCTACCCACACGGTTACCACATAATCCGGTGTATAGCCGATCGTCCAGTTGTCCCGTTTATAATCCGAGGTTCCTGTTTTGACCGATACGGTCCGGTTCGGAATTACGAGTGTGGAGTTTGGACCAAACGCCGGGGTACGTGCCGTATTATCTGAAAGAATGTTGGAAATAATGAAAGATACTTCCGGAGAAACACTTTGAGTGGTTTGCTGTTCAGGAAGGGGAATCGTATCGCCTTTCCAATTGGTGACTTTCAGTAAGGGGGAAAGAGTGACGGTAGTGCCGGTATTTGCGAGCGTTCCGTAAACCGTCGCCATTTCAAGCATAGTTACTTCTCCTCCTCCCAAAGTCAACGAAAGTCCGTAACGGTCCGGATCCGTCCATGTCTTAATTCCCATCTGGCGTCCCAGATTTATCATGGTATCTACTCCTATCTGATTTAAGACTTTTACCGCGGGAATGTTATACGAGCTGGCAAGAGCGGTTCTGAGGGCCACCTGTCCATGATATCGGCCGTCATAGTTGACCGGGCTATACGACGTTCCGCTGGTGTTGCGGTATACAACCGGAGAATCGTCCAGTACCGATGCAGCTGTAAAACCCTTGGATAAAGCAGCAGAATAGGTGATGACTTTTACGGACGATCCCGGTTGTCTGAGGGATGTTGTGAGGTTTACGTTGCCTCCGTTGGAATCAAAATAATCACGGGATCCTACCATCGCCAGAATCTGGCCGTTTTTGGGATCCGTTATGAGAGTGGCACCGTTTCCGACCGAAAGATTTGCAAGCTTATCAACCTCTTCGCGGACGATGTTCTGGGTTTTTTCCTGCAGCGAAAGATCGAGTGTTGTGGTGACCCGGAGTCCGCCCTGTTCCACCATCCGTCTCCCGTAATTCTGTTCAAGATAATCCCGAACATACATGACAAAATGGGGGGCCGCAATCGGGATCATGGGTTTTCGGAACGAAAGACTTTCATCCGATGCGTCTTTGGCCGTCTTTTCCGTGATATAGCCGGTTTGAACCATGCGGTTTAGTACTTCCTCCTGCCGGCTTTTTGCCAGAGACGAGTTTTGAAACGGCGAGTAGATGGAGGGTGCCGCCGGCAATCCCGCAAGCAGTGCCGCTTCCCCAAGAGTGAGATCTTTAACGGATTTACCAAAATAGGTTTGGGATGCTGCCTCTATACCCCAGGCTGTCCCT
>Ga0172379_10004257_pt1 | contig 21456 bp, 17 predicted proteins | sample GrowelOW334metaG_FD_119756 | JGI IMG/M metagenome (GOLD analysis project Ga0172379, IMG submission 119756) | Groundwater microbial communities from an aquifer near a municipal landfill in Southern Ontario, Canada - Groundwater well OW334 metaG | ecosystem: Environmental > Aquatic > Deep... | reverse complement strand
TTCTTATTTTTTTTACACGCTTATGTTTGATAATCCAAAAACACAATCTTTTCCTTTCGCACTGATTATTGTAATAGCCATGATTCTTTTGTTTGGAGGCGCTTTACTAATGGATTTGACGAAATAGGTATATATGCGAACTCAAAAACTTGAAGCCAATATTTGGAAGTACTATATCATGAGGATTTTCGTCAAGCGACTCGTGTGGCCGATCTTGACTATTTATCTCGTGCGCAATCAGCTTACCCCAACGGAAATCGGAATCGTTTTTTCTGTCGGTACTATCGTAGGAATGTTGTTTGAGGTTCCGAGTGGAGTAGTTGCTGATCGTATCGGTAGACGCGCCTCGCTCACGCTGTCGTTTATCGGGCAGGCTTTCAGTATGCTTGTTATGAGTCTTTCGACGGGCTTCTGGGGATTTCTTATCGGCAATGCTTTATTTTGGGTAGCGAACAGCCTTTTTTCTGGAACACACTCAGCATTTGTGTACGAAACGCTTCATGAACTCGGTCGGAAGAGGGATGTTAAAAAAGTTTTCGGTAAAGCGACGTATATCTCTCAGGTTTCAACAGGCTTTCTCTTTGTCGGAGTTCCACTGCTCGCAGAGTATTCTTTGAGGCTTCCGTTCTACATCAATACAGTCGTCTTATTTGCAGCCGCTATACTTACATGGAGTTTTACGGAGCCGGAGCGTATTAAAAGCGTTGCCGCGGAAGAAGGTCTTCAAAACACATCTGCCTTTAAGCAATTTTTCTCTCAACCGCTTTTGCTTTCACTGAGTCTGGCGACCGGATTTCTTTCGGGCATCAATGGTATTCTTGAAAATTTTCGTCAGCTATATCTTGATTTTATTCACCTCGATGTCGCGTATTTTGGACTGGTGTATCTTGCGCTTAGGTTTATCACTGGGTATTGTGGCACTAAGACCGAGTGGCTTGAGGGTAAAATAGGTCGTCGCAATTTGCTTTTGCTACTTCCTGCAGTTTCTTTTGCAACGTATATAGGGCTCTTTTTGTTTAATTCGTTTTATGGATTGTTATTTATTGTGCTCGATGGTATCCAAGGAGGCTTGATGCGCCCGGTTGAACAGGAATATATACAGGCTCTCGTGAGCAATGAGAAGCGGGTCACTTTTCTCTCAATCGATAATTTGATCCAAAACCTTATTCGCGCAGGAGCAGTGTTTTTCGGTGGTTTTGCTATCGACCGATTTGGCATTCAGTATGGGTTTTTCTTTGCAGCTCTTTTGGTAGTAGTAGTGGCTTTGCCTCTGTTTATATCTTTTATTCGTAAGGCTGAACGTTCCAAATTATTTCTTGAAGATTTAAGTATTTAGTTTTTTGAGTTCTTTCGTTGCAGTGTGATACAATAATGGAAGTGAATACATGCTTTATCATGTTTCGTAAAAACTGTCTTGTATGAAAAATAGTTTGCAGGCAATAGGTTTTGTAGCTATGTTTTTGTTTGTGTCCATTACTTTATCGTATGATGCTTTTGCTCGCGGTGGTGGTGGCGGATCAGGGGGTGGGGGCGGTGGTGGCGGAGGAAGTAGTGCGAGCGGAGGATCTGGCGGGGGTACTTCCGGACCGGCAACTCTTTTTGAGTATGTGCTGCTTTTTATTATCATCGCAGTGCTTGCCATTGTTGTATGGTATGTGTATTATCTGAGAAAAAAACGTATCGCAGCCACAAAGCTTGTTATTGCACAAGCGGCGCTTCAAGATACGGCGTGGGATCAAAATAATCTGACTGATCGGGTGAAGGATGTGTTTTTGCGATTCCAAAAAGATTGGAGCAATCTTGATCCAGAGCCGATGCGGGAGTATCTTTCGGAGAGCTATTATAAACGCATGGTGCTTGAGATGAATGTTTTGCGTAATGAAGGAAGGCGCAATGATGTGAATGATCCGCAGATTCGAAGTATTGTTATTCTGGATGCAACGGATAATATGGATAACACAAAAGATTTTTTTACAGCGGAAATAACCGCTTCAGCGCTTGATATTCTTACGGATACCAAAAGTGAGGACATCTTATCTTTGGATGATACCCCTTTTATCGAATATTGGACGTTTGTTCGCGATGGCGATATATGGAGGCTTGATATCATCAAACAAAAAACAGAGGACGCTTCGATGAAAAATAGCGCGATCGAAGAATTTTCCGCACGCAATAATTTCTATTACGATCCGGATTTCGGATGGCTGATGATGCCGAATAAGGGGGCGATTTTTCGAAAGACTAATTTTAAAAATTCCGATATCAACAATCACGCCATCGGGTATTTCCGTGAAAAGATCGTTGAGTTTTATAGCTATATTCCCTCGGAAAAAGGATCGGAGTTTATCATTGCTCAAGCGATTATACCGAAAGCGTATCACGATATCTTGGTGCACAGGAAGCATTCGTGGTTCAATATCGCGCCACGGGGATTGAAACAAGTAACGACAGAAAGTATCGCGTTTGATAAGCGATTCGTCATCTTTGCGGATCCTACTGATCAGGTGAGTTCGCTCGAATTGCTGACACCGAATTTTATGGAAAAAATATATGCGTTGCCATTCGAACTCAATATCGAAGTGGTGGGAAATTTCTTGTATTTGTACGCTAAGAAGCAAGGTGATATCGATTATGATCAGATGCTTGAGATTCTCTCGTGGGCATTCGATGAGATGGAGCGGTAAGTTGCTGTACGTTTTTTTGATTTGATTTTTTGCGTAAGAGATGCTATTGTGAGAATACAATTATACGAGCTATGATGAGGCTATCACCTCGGAGCTGTGGAAAGAAAACCCTCTATCAAGGGTCAGTAGAATCCATCGGGTAGGCCCGTAATAGCTTTGAATAAGTCGTATTTTTAGAATTTCTAGGGATATGAGAAGTAAGGTGGTACCACGATTTTTTCGTCCTTAGCGCATTTTTTGTGCTAAGGATTTTTTGTTTTTTAACGGATCAATTGTATGTTTAAAAAAGTTGACGTGAGGCAATCTTTGCCCAAGATGGAGGAAGAGATTTTGAAGTATTGGGAGGAGAATAAGACTTTTGAAAAGTCGGTTTCCAATCGTGCCGGTGCGCCCGTGTACAGTTTTTATGATGGGCCACCCTTTGCGACGGGATTGCCTCACTACGGGCATATTGTCGGGCAGGCACTCAAGGATGCTGTACCACGCTATTGGACGATGCGAGGGTTTCAAGTGGAACGCAAATGGGGGTGGGATTGTCATGGATTGCCGATTGAAAACATCGCCGAGAAGGCTTTGGGAGTGAAACGAAAAAAAGATATCGAGGAAATGGGCGTGGAAAAGTTCAATGAATTTTGTCGTTCGACGGTTTTGCAGTATACCGAAGAATGGAAAAAAGTGACCATGCGCTTGGGTCGGTGGGCGGATCGCGATCATGCCTACAAGACAATGGACAAAGACTATATGGAGTCTGTCTGGTGGGTATTCAAACAATTGTGGGACAAGGGGCTGATCTATGAAGGGTATCGCATTATGCATATCTGTACGCGTTGCGAGACGACGCTTTCGCAATCGGAAGTGAGCGAGGGCTATAAGGATGTGAAGGATCTATCGGCAACCGTGAAATTTGAGCTCATAACCTCTCCTCAATCCTCCCCTTCAAAAGAGGAGGAGGCTAAAACGTTTATTCTTGCATGGACGACGACGCCGTGGACTTTGCCGGGCAATGTGGCTTTGGCAGTGGGAAAGGATATTGAATATGCGCGAGTGAAAATTGAGAATGAGTTTTTTATTTGTGCAAAAAATTTGGCGGAGCGTGTGTTTGCTGGAAAAGAATATAAAATTGATGCTACATTTTTAGGTAAGGATCTGATCGGGAAAAAATATCTTCCTCCATTTGATTCGTATTATAAAAACGAAGACTTGGAAAATTATAAAAATGGATGGAAAGTGTATGGTGCGGAGTTTGTGACGACCGAGGAGGGAACGGGTGTGGTGCATATCGCGCCGGCTTTCGGAGAGGATGATATGAACCTTGGCAAAGCGGAGAAGTTGCCTTTTATACAGCACGTCGGTATGGACGGTATTATCAAAAGTGATGTGAAAGAACTTACCGGTTTGAGCGTGAAGTCCAAGGAAAATCCACAAGCGACTGATATTGAAGTGATTAAATATTTGGCAGAAAAAGGATTGCTTTTTGCGAAGGAAAAATATGAGCACAGCTATCCGCACTGCTGGCGTTGCGATACGCCGCTTATCAATTATGCGACAAGTTCGTGGTTTGTGAAGGTGACGGATGTCAAAGAAAAAGCACTTGAAACTGCCGATGCAATCAATTGGTCACCGGAACATGTGAAGGCGGGACGATTCGGAAAGTGGTTGGAAGGTGCACGCGATTGGTCTATTTCTCGTCAACGATTTTGGGCGAGTGTGATACCAGTATGGAAATGCGAGCAGTGCGCCGTGACAAAAGTCTTCGGATCGGTGAAAGAGTTGGAAGAAATCAGCGGAGAAAAAATCACGGATCTGCACAAACATAGCGTTGATAAGATTATATTCCCGTGCGAGAAATGCAACGGCTTGATGAAGCGTATTCCAGATGTGCTCGACACGTGGTTTGATAGCGGTTCGATGCCCTACGCGCAAATGCATTATCCGTTCGAAAACAAAGAGAAATTCGAAAGGAGTTTTCCGGCGCAATTCATCGCCGAAGGTATCGATCAAACTCGTGCGTGGTTTTATTATCTCCATGTTTTAGGGACGGCACTCACAGGAAAATCGGCTTTTCAAAACGTGATCGTCAATGGTATCGTGCAGGCGGAAGATGGCAAGAAAATGTCCAAGCGTCTCAACAATTATCCCGATCCAATGCTGATGTTTGAAAAATACGGTGCGGACGCAATGCGTTTGTATCTGCTTTCTTCACCGATTGTTTCGGCAGAGAATCTCAACTTCTCTGAAAAGGATATGTCGGAAATTTCGAGAAACGTGTTTCGTATGCTGTGGAATTCGTACTCGTTTTTTGTGATGTATGCGGAGATTGATGAGTGGTCACCTTCGATCGAGGCTTCGGCACACCGAGGGCAATCGGAGAATATTTTGGACAAGTGGGTGTTATCCGAGTTGCAGTTGCTTATCAAGGAAGTGAATGGCTATATGGAGAGCTATGATATGATGCGAGCGACACGAGCTTTTGCATCGTTCATCGACAACCTTTCCAACTGGTACATCCGTCGCTCCCGAAAGCGTTTTTGGAAGAGTGAGGATGATAGTGACAAGGCAAATGCGTATCAAACTTTACATACAGTTTTAGTCACATTGGCGAAATTGATGGCGCCGTTCACCCCGTTTATCGCGGAGGAAATCTATCGCAATCTGACTGGCGAGGAGTCGGTGCATCTTACTGAATATCCGGTGGCGGATGAGGGTTTGATTGATGAAAAGTTGAATGAGGAAATGCGATCAACTCGAAATATTATCACGGAAGGATTGCAGTTACGAGCGAAAGAGAAGATAAAAGTACGCCAACCATTAGTCGGAGTAAGCATTAGAAATCAGAAAATAAACAAAGAGCTTTTGGAAATAATGAAAGATGAATTGAATGTGAAGCATATTGATTTACAAAATGATCAGGAAACGATGATTATTCTTGATACTATAATCACTCCAGAACTCAAGCTCGAAGGACAAGCGAGGGAGATTATACGCTTTGTTCAAGAGACACGCAAGGAAGTGGGATTTGAAGTGGATGACCGTATCGAAGTGGGTTACCAAGGATTCGAGGGTGTTTTTGAAAATCCGGAACTTTTACATCTTATTGCTAAAGAAGTGTTGGCTGAAAAAGGTTTGCATTGGGGGGAGATAATAGATGCTGATATTCGCAAAGAAGCGATTATCGATGATATGAAAATATCGCTTTGGATCAAACGAGTTTGACAATTAAATGGGTATGTATAATACTATGAGTATTCACACTCATGTATGAGTGACATAAAATAAAAAATATATGCAACAGACAAAAGTATCACCCGATCGATTAAAAAATTTGTTGGTAGTTTTTTTGGTGTTGGTTGTCGTTGTGGTATCGATGGGAGTATGGCGTATGATACAAGAAACTCAAAACTTTCAAAATAAACCTGTTATTTCCGTTCAATTGAATAGAGATATTCAAACAGGGAAGTCAATACAAGATCAGTCTCAAGCACTTGATGTAATTAGAGATCAAGTTGTTTCACAGCAAAAATTGGGTCCGCTCGATCCTATTAAAAAACAGTCTGAGAATTTGGATGCGATGAAAAATAAGGAAGCAAAATCAAATCAAAGTGAGACAACTGTTTCTATAAATGAACAAAGTCGTGTTTTGGATGAAGCTCGCAATAGTTACGAATAATATATAAATAACACAGAGTTAACTAATGAGTAGTATAAAAATTATGAACAAGAAAATTGGTGTACCACAGGGAGTGATGTATTGGGCGAGAGTCGTGACACTTGGTATTGTTGTTGGTTTCGGACTTCAGTTTGCGTCAGCATGGACCAATCCGTCGACAACACCTCCATTGGGTAATGTGTCCGGACCTATTACAACATCCGTCATTGCACAGTATAAGGCGGGAGCTATCGGATTTGGTGGTTTGGTCAAAGCTTATTTGGGTATCGACGCCAATAATAATCGCATTGTGAATGTCGCAACACCGGTAGATGGAAAAGATGCTGTCAATAAAGATTATATCGATTCGAATGTCGGAGGAATCGTAGGTACAACTGCTGGTTGGTGTCGCGAAACCATAAGTTTCAGTAATGGAAATAAGAATTGTGATGGCGCTAATCCGGCTATTGCGCCTGCTCAATGCGCGACCACGAACACTGGTTCTAATGGTAGAATTATCACGAGCGAATGCAGATGCGCGTCGGGATATACGATGGTTTCGACGGGTAGTAATTCGGTACAGTCGACTGGCACATCCGGTGTAGTGTCCGGTTCTACCGCAGTTTGGTATACTTGTGTAAAACAATAGAAAGAAGACATAGACGATAAAAAAACACACCTACCTCGGAATTTTCCTTGGTAGGTGTTTGCTTTTTATGCTAGCACTGGCGTCAAATTTTTCGCCTTTAACTGTGTTGTGGTTGTGTGGCTATGAGTTACGTCGTACAGCGCCGTCACGATGCAAGGATTTTCAGAATTAATTTGCCTTACAATGATGAGAATATCATATTGATGTACATCATCCAGACTATGAATGCTTTTTATAGGAAGATATTTTCCTTGAGCATTTTTAATTTGATCAGACACGAGTTTCTTGATGTCTTTCGTACAAGAGATGACAACTCCTGGCAGATAATCATTCACAATACCTTGAAGCGAGGCTGATCGTGATTGCGCTCGAAGCGATTTTTTCTGTGACGAGTTGATTTGTTGCAAACCAGTATTTGTGAGTATAGCTATATTTTTGGTCATGAGTTTGTCCTCTGATTTGTTGATGGTGTATCATCGTCGATTTTTTTCATTTGTAATAATAATGATTGCATCGAGCATGTTATGAGAGGTGAGTGGTACCCCTCGGGAGGTCTCGGCGGTTCAATAATGTCACCGAAAATATCTGTAATCAATTCTTCGAATTGGCACATAAATCGTTTCCTTTTTCTAATTGTTAATATACAATGCCTGTATTAGGTCATAATGTTCCATGAGAAATACTGTGCCAGTATAGATGAATGAGCATATTTTGTCAAGAAAGTCTGATATTTTTTCATGTATATACAAAAAATCACTTTGATTGAAGTGATGTGACGGTCTGTAAAAAAAATTGCGTCCGCGTATGAATATTTTTCACAGCGGACGATTGCTTTAGAGGACAATTCTCATTTGGTTTTTATTATTGGGAAGCGTCTTTCAATCTGTGCACGCAAATGTATCTATCATGCACATTATATTCCCCGCCTTGTTTTGTGATGACAAGAATGGTGTCATTTATTTTAGGATTTACCTTGACCACCGTTTTGATTGCTCGTTTTATTTCACTCGCAATAGCCTTGGCGATATCCTTCTGTGAGCAATGGATACTCTCACTCAAATTCATTTTTTGCATTACACTGTTGAGTGAATGAAACACGACTTGATGTGAGTGTAAAAAAAATGTGGCTTTGATTTCCTGTAGTTCACTTTTTGTGACAAGAATAACTTTATTCTTCATGACGAACTCCTTGGTGTGATGTTGAGATTGTTAAACAAATGGTATTTTAAATATATTCGTGTTGCGAACCTATTTAAAATATACAACGTTAATATAGCACAAAGTTGATATTTGTCAAGGTCGACGGATATTGTGTGAAATTTTCCGTCTAAAAATATATAAAATAGTGCTTTACTGTAAGTAATATAAATAAAAGAGGCTCTATTATACGTAGAGCCTCGTGAACCAAAAGTATGTGCTGTTGTTTATACAACGCGTAGCCATGATTTGGCGGACAGCACCCAATCTTTAGCTTCATCGTCACGCACAACGAGCGTACAGCACGCATGAACATGATTTTGAGTCGCGTTGGTTACGACAAATTCCATTGCGGTTGCATTGTGAATAATCACACTCCCTTTTTTGAGCGATCCTAAAGTGCCCCCTTCGATGTACGTTCCGTCGATGGATGTTCCATTGACGTGACTCCATTTCGGCAGAGTCGTGGCCGTAATTTGCTTGTACTGATTCACTACCAACACGCTGTCATGAGCATATGTGGCCATGACGGTAAAAGGATGCTTACTTCCTTTTTGACGGAGTTTATCCCCAACGCGAATTTCTCTGAAATGTTCGGGTAACATATTTTTTTCCTTTTATTCTAATGTTAAGTTGCTATAGCGTTTGTGCTCAGTGTATTGAAAGAGCTCTTCTACTATAGCACCATGTCTGTTTTTTGTCAATGAGTATTGACATTTAGTAAAGAGAAAAACTCATGAGCAAATGAAGGCTTACGACTCTATGAAAAACAAGGTATACTGTGAAAGTATGGAATACAATTACACAGCCATCATGCTCAAGAAAAAAAAGATCGGCGAGACCGACCGTCTCTATACTTTCTATACCCTTGAAGCGGGAAAGATGCAATCGATAGGGCGCGGTATCCGAAAACCTCAAGCAAAATTAGCGGGGCATTTGGAAACACTCAATCAGTCGGATGTGATCGTGGCGCGCCGAAACGGATTGGGTAATATTTCAAGCGCTATTACCGAGCACTATTTTTTAGGAATCAAATCGAACGAAGCTGTGCTCAAGCAAGTGTTTGAAGCGATGGCTTCTTTTGAACGACTGATTGATTTCGAGGAAAAAGACGAGGAACTTTTCGGTTTGTTGCGATCGTATCTGATGACCATCGATAGGATTGTGCAAGAACGCGATTTGGACAAAACAAGAATCGTGACGCAAGGATTTTTCTTTCAGCTACTCAGTCATTTGGGGTATCATTTGGAAATGCGATCGTGTGCGATATCGGGTGAAGCGCTTTCATCTTCCGTACAGTACTATTTCAGCCCTGATGCGGGGGGCGTGATTGATGCTCGATTTGTCAATCAAGCGCAACAAATTGTGTCCATCAATGAGAATGCCATAAAACTTATCCGTCTTTTTTTCCACAATAAAGTTTCATCGCTTACGCGCGTTCGGGTGATGCCAGACGATCTGATCTGCGTTGAACGTGTTTCCCGATCATTTTTTCAGTGGATTGAAAGATAATGTGTGGTATACTATGAAAAGAAAAGAAAATAAAACAAGCATTAACACCAATGCATTATGGGACTGAAAGATCTTAATGAGGAATTGTATAAACGCGATGGTTTGCAACGGCAAAGCGAACGCTCGCATCAGTTCGATGCCGGAGTGGATACGAATCGTGAACAGTCCGTTGCCGAAACCTTTCAACAACAAAACGCCTGGAATACGTCGCAGGCATCATTTTTTACCCATCATAAAAAAGCGATACGCAGGGGATTGGTTATCGCGGGTGTGGTTGTGGTAGTGGCACTTTCGTATTTTGTGATCGTACGTGTTCAACAATCGGCATTCAGCAGTGATCGAGTAACGATGAGTATCGACGGACCGAGTGATGTAAGCGGGTCTGAATCATCGCGTTTTGTGTTTACGTATGTGAATGCCAATCGGGCTGATTTGACCGATGTTGAACTGGTACTGACGTATCCTGATAATTTCCACCCTGATCCACTTGAAAACATGGCAATCAACGGATCATCAAGTCAGATACATATTACCAAGGTAGCTGGACACTCGCAGGGAAAGGTTGAATTGAGTGGAAAATTTTCGGGCTCAAAAGGAACGCTTGGATATATCAAGGGTGTGTTTCGATATAAACCGGACGGTGTCGGCAGTTCTTTTCAGACAGAATCGCAACTCGGTATCACCATTCAATCATCTTCGATAAAACTGGCTTTGGAGGCACCCCTGTCGGTATCTTCGGGAGGAGTCGTCGAATATCGTGTGGATTATACCAATATGAGCGATGTCGCTTTTGATCACTTGCGTCTGAAAGTGGAATATCCGGACGGATTTCATTCGAGTCAAACCGATCCAAAGGCTTCCGAGGGGGATGATGTGTGGTATATCGGTAATTTGATTCCCGGGCAAACGGGAAGCGTTCGCATTACCGGCACTATGGATGGATCGAAAAATGAAGCAAAAATCGCTAAGGCGCATATAGGAGTGCTTCAGGGAAATGGAGAATTGCTTTCTTATAGCAACAGTGATCAATTGACAAAAATTGTCGCGTCACCGTTGTTTGTACAACAGACTGTCAATGGACTCGATACACTTAATGTCAATCCCGGAACCGTACTTCGCTATACTATTCGCTATCGTAATGACAGCGAAATCGGTTTGCGCAATGTTATCATTACGCTTGCCTTGAACGGCAAAGCGCTTGATTTTACCCGTTTGCAATCCGATGGTGGCGCTTTTGACAGTGCGCGGAACATCGTGACGTGGAAAGCTTCGGATGTGCGCGATCTGATGAATTTGAATCCTGGAAAAGATGGCTCCGTATCAGTATCCGTTCCCGTGTTGGAAAATATTTCTTTGCAAACCGATTCCGATAAAAATTTCATCATTACCAGTATTGCAAAAATAGATAGTCCGGATATAGTGACTCCAACGGGATCGAATAAAATCATCGGAAGCAACACGATGAATGTGAAAGTGAACTCCGGCATAGGCATTGGGGTGGCGACGGCATATCAGGATTCAACGATTCCCAATACTGGCGCAAATCCTCCTCAGTTGGGACAAGAAACCACGTATACGATACACTGGAACGTTTCCAATACAACGAATGATGTGGACAAGGCAGTGGTGACAGCATACCTTCCAACCGGTATTCGTTTTACAGGAAAAACCACACCATCTTCTGAAAATATCACGTATGACAATCGGACCAATCAGATTACATGGAATGTTGGAACAATACAAAACGGGGTTGGCTCATTTAAACCTTTGCGAGAAGTGGCGTTTCAAATAGGATTGACACCGCAGGTGAATCAAGTGGGGCAGGTGGTGCATGTATTGGAAGAGACAACGCTCACCGCGCACGATCTCTTTACTAATGAAAGTTTACAGGCGAAAAAAGAAGTACAGACACTCTCGATCTCGCGTTAAAAAATATCGGTATCGATGATATGTTTGAAGTATTGAAACAACAGGATAGCTATCGACAAGGAAGATTGACGACAAGAGCGGGCGTTATAGAGACGCCTGTTTTTATGCCGATTGCGACAAAAGCGTCCGTCAAGCATATCTCGCCCGAGGAATTGAGAACGCTTGGCGCCCAAGTTATTCTTGGCAATACGTATCATCTTTGGCTTCGTCCGGGATCGAATTTGATTGCGCGAGCCGGAGGTTTGCATCGATTTATGCATTGGGACGGACCAATACTTACGGATTCCGGCGGGTTTCAGGTATTTTCATTGGGGGCTCGCGCCGGCACACGCTTTGGGAAAAACGGTGTTAAACTTACCGAAGAAGGCGTAGAATTTATCGATCCGCTTAATGGCAATAAACATTTTTTGTCACCGGAAAAATCAATCGAAGTACAATTGGAATTAGGTTCGGATATTATTATGGTACTTGATGAATGTCCGCCGTATCCAGCGACGCACGAATACGTTGCAAAATCTTTGGCGCTCACGACGCGATGGGCAAAACGGTGCAAAGATTATTTTGAACAACAGATGAAAACGAAAGGAGAAGATTATAAACGACCGCTTTTATTCGCTATCGTGCAAGGGGGCGTGTATGAAGACTTGCGCAAAGAAAGCGCGCGACAATTGGTGGAGATCGGCTTTGACGGCTATGCGATTGGTGGCGTGGCGGTGGGTGAACCGCGTGAAACAATGAAGGATATTTTGGAGTGGACGATGCCGATGCTTCCGGAAGACAAACCTCGTTACCTTATGGGACTGGGAAAACCCGAGGAAATTGTGTCGGCGGTTGTTGCGGGTGTTGATATGTTTGACTGTGTCATCCCGACGCGCGAGGGTCGCCACGGGAGACTTTTTATTTGGAAAGATCCGGAAAATCTGACTGGAGATTTTTACGAAACTATCAATATCAACAACGAACAGTACCGAGAGGACTTTATGCCGATCGATGCACAGTGCGACTGCTATGCCTGTACTAATTATACTCGTGCTTATGTAAGACATCTTTTTTCCGTTGATGAACCGTTCGGTTTTCATCTCGCTTCGACGCACAATCTTCGATTCTATACGAAGCTTATGGAATCTTTGAGGGGTGTGAATGATTGATAGAGGTGTATGCGTAGAGATAGGTAAGGAGATGTGAGGGGTTTTACTATTCATTTCCAACGAATGATACGCTTTCTTTTCCATATGTATAGATGCAGGAAGCTTGGAATCGTATTTCTGGCAGTGGGTTTTATGTTGTTTTTCCCTTCAATATCGCAAGCAGACTCACGGGGGTCTATTCAAGGATATAAGACAGTAGTTGAAGGAGACGGAGATATATCCTTGATACAGCAGCTAGCGGTTTTTGTGGATGGCGAGACAGTTTTGACCACCAACCCTTTCATATTTGAGAGCGTTTCATCGCGCGATCACAAAGTATCGGTAACTGTTCCGTCGGGATATATCGTCGGATATACCGTGTGTCGTAATAGCATCGATTGTCATAATCAAGCACCGATACCGGGAAGTTCTGTTGAGGTATCAGTACCGAAAAATGGATTCGTGGATGTATGGTGGCATTTTAAAAGAGATAATCCTGTACTCAAAGGGTATACTGAAACCGCATCCGTAATCGATCGTTTCGATGCATGGGATTATGCGCCTTCAATAGTTGTACTCCCTGATAATCCTGCGCAGGCAAGGTTGTTTTGGTGCTCGGCTGATAAGAATCTGCAAGGAAGAACTTCGGACAGTATCTTTTCGGTCGGTTATGATGTAGCGGCTCGCAAAGTGGTGGGTGAAACCGTGAAAGTGATTGCTCCGAGCGAGTCAGGGTGGGATAGCTATCATACCTGTGATCCGTCGGTAGTGGCTGGAAAATTTTCTTCAAACGGTGTGGCGTATGCGTATGCGCTGTACTATACCGCGACTGAGAGGGCTGGTATCGAGAATCATATCGGCGTGGCGTTTTCTAATGATTTGCTTACATGGGTGAAATATCCTGACTATGTTATCCAACCAGAGTCCTTGAGTGGCAAATCATATGGAGCAGGACAATCGTCCGTGGTTAATAGGGATGGAACAGTGTTTTTGTTTTACCTGGATCGTTCCCGAGGTGTGCAGAAAATGCTCTTCCGTACGACGCAAGACGGCGTTCATTTTTCCGATGCTCAATTGACGAGTATGAAGGGTTTGGAGGGTTTAAGTATTGATGCCCCCGCTTTTGCTTATGATTCAGAATTGAACAAGTGGTTTATGACCACGGGTATTTTTGAGGGGTCTCGTCCTTGCGGTGGCCGTCCGGCTCGCTTCCCATATACGTCCGTGCATACCTACACGACCGACGATTTCCAAACAGGAGACTGGAAAGAAATTGGCAGTATCGGTGGTGGTGAACATAATTTGATTATGAATCATAATCCTGAATTTCTAACCGATGTATACGGTAATCTTTCTCGTTTTCATTCCTCGATCCCGACCTTTTACGGGCATGGATTCTGTTTCGATATCGACAGTTGGTCTTTGCAGGTATCGGACGGATCTTTTGTATGGACGGCACCTTCAGAGGAGAGTGTAGCGGTGCCTATGCAAGAGACTATGGCAGAAAAAATAGATGTGCCGGTTGCTTATGCTTCTCAAACGAGCATTGTCGACATAACAAGTACTGACCCGCGATCATCTTTTTGTTCCGATCAAAAAGAGTACAGGACTTCTCTGTATCCTGTGAATATGGCAGGTATTTTGAAATTAGCTTTCAATAGAGTGCGCTCTTTTTTCGTGTGTAGTGATGGCATGTAGACATTTACGGTTATTCTTGATGAAATAAGGCTTGTGTGCTAGAGTGCAATGGCAGTTCGGAGGATCGGGAAACCCCGGTTTTTCTTTTAACAAGAAAATAGAGAAGGTGAATGCGATGAAAAATTGTAGAGTTGGTGGAAAGGGCATTATTGTTGCTCTTGATGTTGCGGATATGCATGATTTACGTTTATTGTTGTCGGCAATAAAAGATGTTCCCGGAATAACGGGTGTGAAAGTCGGGTTCTTGCTTGCGATGCAAGATCTTTCCAAAGTGGTAAAGATGATTCGCGTATACCTTGGTGATGACGTTGATATTATCTATGATCATCAAAAAGCGGGGAATGATATTCCGGATATGGGAGCTCCCTTTGCAAGATGTTTAGGGAAAGCTGGTGTTGATTCGGCGATCCTCTTTCCTTTTACGGGACCTGCGACCCAGTCGGCTTGGATGAAAGCGTGTATTGATACTGGCCTCGAATTCTTGGTTGGTGGGATCATGACGCATCCTAAGTTTTTGGCAAGCGAAGGGGGCTATATCGATGATGAAGCGGTGTTGAGGATATATGACCTGGCCTGCGTGAGCGGGTGTCGACATTTCGTCGTTCCCGGAACGAAAATCGAGTGGGTGAGGATAATTCGCGAGTTTCTGGAAAACAAAATCGGTTCGGGGACTTTTTCTTTGTATGCTCCCGGACTTATTACTCAAGGTGGCGATATATCCGAATGTGGTAAAGTGGCTGGTAATAGCTTCTTTCCCATAGTTGGCAGAGCCATTTATGAGCACATAGGCATTAAAGAACAAAGAACTGCAGCAACAACAATTGCTGGAAACTTTCTTACACAAATAAATGATCGTGAGGTGCGTGATGAACAAGAGAAATGATGGAAGAGATCTGATCGTACGCGAAGAACAAGAAGATGCATCAGAACGTTTATGCTTACAGATCAATTATCTGAAGACGCTTATGCGATGCGGAGGGTATTATGAGTGCCCGTGCGATGATAAGGGTCATTTCATAGGACCGCTCGTGGGGTATGCCGGTACGTATGAAGATATCGATGGTAAGAGTTTTCATTTTGTCGGATCAAAATACTACAATTTTTCGAGAGCAGATCAATATCCAGCCGTGCTGGAAATTTTTAGTGAAGTGGCAAGTATAGAATTGTATAATCGTGAAATTGAGCCAACCGTGATTTTGGGAGCGCCGATGGGGGGATTAAAATTTTCTCAAGACGTGGCTATAATTATGGAATGCCGGCATATTTTTGCAGAAAAAAGATCTACTCTTGAGCAGAATCCGGTGCCACACATAGTGGAAGAGATTGTTTTGGCTCGCTATGAAATCAATCCGGGTGATCAGGTAGTAATTGGCGAGGAATTGGTCAATAATTGTTCAACAACTGCCAAGCTCATTAAATTGGTTGAGGATGCGGGAGGTAAAGTGGTCGGTATCGTATGCGCTATCAATCGCTCCTATCCGTTTATCGATCAGTATAAAGGCATTCCCATTATCAGCGTTATCGAACAGCCAACTATGCAATATAGGCAGGATGATTCGATGGTTGCTGAATTGATAAAAAATGACAATGTCATTTGGAAACCAAAAATAGGGGATTGGCCACGATTGCAAAAAGTCATGGAAGAACATAACATGTTTTGAAATTTACTCATAATCGTGATCGGTAGGTGTAGGCGACAGAAAGTGTAAAAACTTTCTGTCGCCTATTTTTTTGACAATAGACGTAAAAAAGAGCTATTATACAGTATAAACTCTATGTGCAATTTTTATGGCAGAAGTAAAAACCGAAACCCCGATGGAGAAAATTGTTTCTTTGTGCAAACGGCGGGGGTTTGTGTTTCCTTCGTCTGAGATTTACGGTGGCTTCGCGGCTATTTATGATTATGGGCATTATGGCACACTCTTGAAAAACAATATCCGCGATGCGTGGTGGAAGGCGATGGTGCAACAGCGTGACGATGTGGTCGGCCTTGATAGTGCTATTTTTATGCATCCGAAAGCGTGGGTGGCATCCGGACACGTTGAGGGGTTCAATGATCCGCAGGTGGATTGTCGAAAATGCAAGAGCCGTTTTCGTGCCGATCATCTTTTGGAAGCATTCGGTATCGAAGCGGACAAGGAAACACTTGAGTTTATCAATGCCGAATTACACAAACTCAAAGAAGAAAAGAAATTGAAGTGTGCTAATTGCGGTTCAACAGATCTCACGGATGCAAAAGTGTTTTCATTGATGGTCAAATCTAATATCGGTTCTCCGACGGATGCGTTGTCCGAGGAGAATGTTGTCTATTTGCGACCGGAAACGTGCGGTGGCATTTATCTTGAATATAAAAATACAGTGGACTCGACCCGTGTCAAAATACCGTTCGGTATCGCGCAAGTCGGCAAGGCTTTTCGCAATGAAATCGTGGCGAGACAATTCGTGTTTCGTACCCGTGAATTTGAGCAGATGGAGATGCAGTACTTTCATCATCCATCGCAGACGAAAGAAAAGTATGAGGAATGGAAGGAAACACGATGGCAATGGTATGTCGATATGGGCGTGGATATGAGTCGTGTGCGTTGGTTTAAGCATCTCAAGCTGGCTCATTATGCAAGCGAGGCGTATGATATCGAATTCGACTTCACATCGTTGGGCGGGTTCAAGGAAGTGGAGGGGATACACGCGCGAGGAGATTGGGATCTGTCGCAACACGCGAAATTTTCCGGTAAAGACCTCTCGTATTTTGATGACAAAAGAAACGAGCGATACACTCCGCATATTATGGAAACGTCCGTCGGGTTGGCACGCCTTTTCTTGATGTTTGTTGATCAGGCTTATGCTGAAGAAATTTTGGAAAACGGGGATATACGTACGGTGATGAAATTCCCGAAAAAACTCGCACCGATCAAGGTGGCCGTCTTTCCGCTTATGAAAAACAAACCGGAATTGGTCGCAAAGGCGCAAGAAATTTTTGACACGCTCAAACAGGAGTGGCAGTGTGAATTCGATGACAATGGCAATGTCGGCAAGCGTTATCGTCGCCAAGATGAAATTGGCACGCCGTATTGCGTAACAGTGGATTTCGAAACGCTTGAAGACGGAGCTGTTACTATCCGCGATCGTGACACGATGATTCAAGAACGCGTGAAGGTTTCGGAATTACAGAAGTATTTTTCGGAGAAATTAAAATAATACTAAGAATTGATTGATAAATTTGTTACTATGCAGTACGAGAAAATTACTTTGAAAAACGGGTTGCGGGTGATTCTGGCGCCAATGAAGGAGACGCAGACGATGACGGTTCTGATGATGACGGGAACCGGTTCGCGCTATGAGACACGCAAGCAAAATGGCTTGTCACATTTTTTGGAGCATATGTTTTTCAAGGGCACCAAGAAGCGTCCGACGGCACTTTCCATTTCTGAGGAACTCGACGCTATCGGTGGGGATTATAATGCCTATACCGCCAAAGATCGCACGGGATATTATGCCAAGGTGGATGCCAAGCACGGCGATATTGCACTTGATGTGGTGAGTGACATCTTCCTTTATTCAAAAATCGATCAGGAGGAAATCGATCGTGAGCGAGGAGCGATACTGCAGGAGCTTGCGATGTATGAAGACACACCGCGACGCAAGGTTGGGGATGTGTTCGAGGAACTTTTGTATGGCGACACACCGCTCGGATGGGATATCATCGGTACCACGGACAATATCAAAACCTTCAAGCGTCGCGATTTTATCAAGTATCTGAATCAGCATTATATCGCATCCAATGTGGTGATCGGCGTGGCGGGAAAATTTGATATGGAGAAAATGAAAAAGGAAGTTGAGAAAGTATTTAAGGATATTCGTGTCGGGACAAAGACTGCTTGCAAGCTCTTGAAAGAAAGGCAATCCAAACCGGCATTGCTTGTGCGACATAAGAAAACGGATCAGACGCATCTCGTGCTTGGCGTGAGATCTTTTGATTTCAATCATCCGGATAAATATGCTCTTTCCGTGTTGGCGACGATTTTGGGTGGCAATATGTCGAGCCGTTTGTTTATCGCCGTACGCGAGCGCAAAGGCTTGGCATACAGCGTGAGTACGTTTTCGGACACGTCGGTGGATGTCGGTTATTTGGCAACGAATTGTGGTGTGAAGCACGAAAATCTGCAAGAAACCATCACAACTATCTTGGAAGAGTACGTCAGAATCAGCAATGAGTTGGTTCCGGAAAAAGAATTGACGAAAGCGAAGGAATTTATCAAAGGAAGCGCTGTGATGAATTTGGAATCTTCCGATGAGGTGGTGTCGTATCTTGTTGATCAGGAATTGATTAAGGGAAATATCAAACTGCCGGAAGAAGTTTTTGCGCACATCGATGCCGTCACATCGCAGGATGTGTTGCGTGTGGCGCAGACCATCTTCAAAGAAAAACTTCTCAATCTCGCAGTCATCGGTCCGCATAAACAAACAAAGAAATTAGAGGGATTATTGAAATTATAAATAAGCCTATGACCACCAATCAACAAATAGAAGTCGGTACAAAATTACTCTTGCGAGCCGGACTGATTTTTTTAGGAGCTGCGTTTTTGTATCTTATTCGCGATATCATCGTACTAACGTTTTTGGCGATCGTCGTATCAGCATCGCTTTCTCCGCTTGTCACCTGGTTTCATTATAGAAAGTTGCCGAGAGCAAGCGCGGTGGTGTTGGTATATGTTTTGATGCTTGTAGCGATCGGATCGTTGATTACTCTTATTATGCCACCGTTTATCAACCAGATAGGGGATTTTGTAGAGAAATTTCCGGATTATGTGGATAAACTGTTACAAATGGGACACTATTTTGATACGCGCTATTTTACATTCAATAAGGCGGATTTTCTCAAAAATATCGAGGATAGCCTCGCGGGTTCATTCTCTGGTATATTTTCCACAACACTTGGATTTTTTTCGGGATTGATTTCTTTCGTTGTCTTTTTCTTTCTCTCTCTTTATATGTCTTTGGAAGAGAACGGTATCGAGAAATTTTTGGTTTCCGTTACACCGACGCAGTATAAGGAGTATGTGGTAACGATCGCGACACGCACTCAAAAGAAAATCAGTCATTGGCTTTTGGGGCAGTTGGTATTGATGCTTGTTGTGTTTTTGATATATTTTATCGGACTTTCAATATTGAATGTTCCGTACGCTCTGACACTGGCGATTTTGGGCGGAGCTTTGGAAATCGTGCCGTACATAGGACCGATTATTGCGGCTATTCCGGCGATACTTATCGGCGCATCGGTTTCTCCGCTCTTGGGATTTTCGACACTGTTATTCTATCTCATCGCGCATCAGATCGAAAGTCATGCCATTACACCCCAGGTGATGAAGCGTGCGGTTGGCGTGAATCCGGTGGCTATCATTTTGTCTTTGTTAATCGGTGCAAAATTGGGTGGATTGCTGGGTATTATCCTTGCGGTTCCGGTCGCTGCGGTCATTGGAATTTTTGTGGAGGATTTTTTAGAGAAGCGCAGGATTTGACATCTTTTTTGACTTTTCTTACAATGGAATTAGCAGTCTTACAGAAAGAGTGCTAATATGAAAGAGTAATATATAGTAAAACAATCAGAATGTATGTGTTCGATGGAGAATCCGACATTTAGGCGTGATCAGACATTGTAAACACAACAACAAGACGAAGCGGCGGGTTATTTTTCTAGTATCTCGAGAAAGATTTTCAGTGCAAGCGCCGATCATGTCGGATTTAAAAGCGAATACATACATTCTGATTTCTCAACCCTATGGCAAAGCAAATAGCCTATAACGAAGACGCTCGCAAGAAAATGAAAATCGGTATCGACAAAGTGGCGGATGCGGTCAAAGTAACGCTCGGACCCAAAGGACGCAATGTCATTTTGGATCGCGGATACGGTGCACCGGTGATTACCAATGACGGCGTGAGCATTGCCAAGGAAATCGAATTGAAAGATAAATTTGAAAACCTGGGCGCGCAACTTATCAAGCAAGTTGCCAACAAGACCAATGATGTGGCGGGCGATGGAACGACCACCGCGACCGTGATGACACAAGCAATCGTTCGCGAGGGACTGAAATTCGTGGAGACCGGTATCAACCCGGTTGGCATTCGTCGTGGAATGGAATCGGCCAAAAATGAAGTGATGGCAGTCTTGCAAAAGAATTCCAAAAAGATCAGTTCGAAAGAAGAGATTGCGCAAGTGGCGACTATTTCCGCCGAGTCGAAAGAAATGGGAGCTATGATCGCCAATGTGATGGAAGAGGTGGGCAAGGACGGCGTGATCACCATCGAGGAGTCGCAGACGTTCGGTCTCTCGAAAGAAGTGGTGAAAGGAATGAGTTTTGACAAGGGCTATGTGTCGCCGTATATGGTGACGGATGCCGAGGCACAGACCGCGGAGCTTAAAGAGGTGAGTATTTTGATTACGGACAAAAAGATTTCTTCGATGAAGGAAATTTTGCCGATACTGGAAAAGTTGGCGCAGAGCGGTAAGAAAGAGCTGGTGATTATCGCGGAGGATGTGGACGGTGAGGCGCTCGCGATGCTGGTCGTCAATAAGTTGCGTGGCGTGTTGAATGTTCTGGCTATTAAGGCACCGGAATTCGGCGACAACCGCAAGGCAGTTCTGGATGATATCGCGATTTTGACAGGTGGCGAAGTGATAAGCGAAGCCAAAGGAATGACACTGGAAAACGTCGAACTTGCGATGCTTGGACAGGTACAGAAAGTCATCGCGACGAAAGACAAGACGATGATTGTGGGAGGCAAGGGCAAGAAGAAAGATATCGAGGCTCGAGTCGATCTCATCAAATTACAAATTAAAGAATTGGCAAGCAACGGAAAAAAACCGTCCGATTATGATTATGAGAAATTGCAGAAGCGATTGGTCAAGATTGTCGGCGGGGTGGCGGTGATTCGCGTGGGAGCTGCGACTGAAACCGAATCGAAATATATGCAGGATAAGATGGAAGACGCTCTCTCTGCAACCAAAGCGGCGGTGGA